>Ga0224523_1000315_pt1 | contig 28363 bp, 28 predicted proteins | sample CFST50metaG_FD_182732 | JGI IMG/M metagenome (GOLD analysis project Ga0224523, IMG submission 182732) | Peat soil microbial communities from Stordalen Mire, Sweden - C.F.S.T50 | ecosystem: Environmental > Terrestrial > Soil > Wetlands > Peat | place: Sweden: Norrbotten County, Stordalen Mire...
CCCAGGTCGTAGACCGCCACCTTGGCGTCAGACACCACGCTCAGACGACCGAAAGCCAAGGCCGCAGCGGTGGGCTCGTTGATGATGCGCTTGACGTTGAGCCCGGCGATGCGGCCCGCGTCCTTGGTGGCCTGGCGCTGGCTGTCGCCGAAGTAGGCGGGCACGGTAATGACCGCGTCGGTGACCTCCTCGCCCAGGTACTCCTCGGCGGTCTTCCTCATCTTGTCCAGAACGAAGGCCGAAAGCTGGGCCGGCGGATAGTCCTTGCCTTTGACCCGCACCCAGGCGTCGCCGTTGCTCGCCGCCACCACTTCATAGGTGGAAGACTTGGCATGACGGTCAACCTCGGGATCGGCGCGTTTGCGCCCCATCAGGCGCTTGACCGCCGACACCGTGCATTCGGCGTTGGTGACCGCTTGTCGCTTCGCGATCTGGCCGATCAGGGGTTCGCCCTCGCCCGACAGGGCGATCACCGAGGGCGTGGTGCGCGAGCCCTCGCTGTTGGGGATGACCAGAGGCTCCAACCCCTCCAGCACGGCCACGCACGAGTTGGTCGTCCCCAGATCGATTCCGATGATACGGCTCATGAGGTCTTGCCTCCTGTCCCGTCGTCGTCTCCGTTCACATCAATGTCCACACCGCCCGCGGCCGACTCGTTTTCCGGCGCTTGCTTGTCATTCGAGTGACTGGGTTCGCTGGGCGAGGTGGGCGGCGCTTTGGCCACCACCACCATGGCCGGACGAAGCAGCCGCTCACCCACGCGATAGCCCTTCTGCAGTTCGTGCAGCACCGTGCCGGGTGGCACCTCGGCGCTGGGGGCTTGCGAAATCGCGTCGTGCACGCGCGGGTCGAAAGGCTGGCCCTTGGCCTCGATGGCCGTCACCGAATGGCGTTCCAGCTTGGATTTGAAAAGCCGCAAGACCAGATCGACGCCATCCTGGACCGACTTGACGTCTTTCTGCTCGCCTTCCTTCCAGGAAGAGATGGCACGCTCCAGGTTGTCCGCGATCTCCAAGAACTCGCGCAGCACCGACTCGCGCGCCTTGGCCTCGTGCTCGCTCATCTCCTTGCGCGTGCGCTTCTTGTAGTTCTCGAACTCGGCCGCGATGCGAAGCATGCGGTCCTTCAGTTCGGCCTTCTCGGCTTCCAGCGTGGCCACCCGCTCAGCGGGACTCGGTTCCGCGGGCGCCGGCGCTGGCGTGGACGTGGGGACATCGGACGCCGGGCCATCAGGCGCGGGTGTTGGGGCATCCGAATCAGGATTGTCTTGAGACTCGTCGTTCTCGCTCATGGGAAACAATTTCGCGGGCCAAGCGCAGCCGCGCGCTCCTTTCACGGTCGGGCAAGCACCTCGGTAATCACGTCGGCGGTAAAGTCTACCAGAGGGATGACCTTGCAATAGCTCATTCGCGACGGGCCGATCACCCCGATGGTTCCCAGCGGGCGATCCTCGCCGCCGTAGCTGGCGGCCACCACCGAAACTTCGGTCAAGTCCGCCAGGTTGGCCTCGGCGCCGATGAACACGCAGATGCCGGGCGCATTGAGCGTACGCTCCAGCAGCTTGACGATCTGGTCCTTCTCTTCCAGCGTGCGCAGAACACGGCGAGCCCGATCCAGGTCAGCCGCCGCGGACAAGAGACTTGACTGCCCGTCGAGCAGAATCTCCCCGCCGGGCTCGGATGCGGGAGTGGCGGCCATGGCCAGCGTGAGCGCCTGCGCCAGCACCGGATCGCGAGCCGAGCTCTCGCGTTCCTTCTCGATCTCGCGCACCAGCCGCGCGCGCATCTGGTCCAGGGTCAAGCCCGACACCAAGCCGTTGAGGTAGTTGTTGATGCGGTCGAGATCGCTGGGAGAGAGAGACGCATCGAGAGGGATGAGCTTGTTCTGGATCTGGCCGCTGTGCGAAGCGATAACGGCCAGCAGTTGGTCATCGCGCAGGCGCACGAACTCGAGGTGCGACACCGCATCCGACTCGGGACGCGGCGCCTGCACCACCACCGCCAGATGGGAAAGATCGCGCAGCACGCGTGACACCCTTTGCATGATCTCCTGCGGGTCACTGGCCGGCCCCAGCCGCTCACGGATCTCCTCCTGCTCGGGCACAGACAAGCTGCGCACGCGCAGAAGCGTGTCCACGTAGTAGCGCAGGCCGCGATCCGTGGGGATGCGTCCGGCGGAGGTGTGCAGATGACGCAACATCCCCAGATCTTCCAGTTCGCCCATCACGGTACGCACCGTGGCCGGGGAAACCGCCAGGCGATAGCGGTGCGCCACCGTTTCGGACCCGACTGCCTCGCCCGTGGCGAGGTACTCGGACACGACAGCATGCAGAACCTTCTTGGCACGGGCGCCAATGTCGCTCACCATCATTATCTAGCTCGAAAACCAGGCCGCGGCCAAGATTGAGACTGAATGCCACTGGCGCGACCTTGGCCTCGACGTGGCGGGTACGCACCGCGTCTTGCAATCATGGTCACTTGTGACCATCTTCAGGTCATGAAGGCCGTTCGCGTGGCGGAGCTAAAGAGTCATCTCAGCGAGCACCTGCGCTCGGTGCGCCGCGGGCACCCTCTGGTCGTGTTGGATCGCGACACCCCTATCGCACAAATAGTTCCCTGCCCGAATGGCACGCTCAGCCCTCTCATCCGCCAGCCCCTGCCGCGGTCACGCAAACTCAAGGACTTCCGCGCCCCGGCGCCACTCAAGTTGCGCCATGACCCCGTGGCTCTCCTGCTCGAGGACCGGCATCTCAGGTGATCGCCTACGTCGATTCCTCGGTGGTCCTGCGACTGGTGCTGGGACAGCCTGGGGCACTGGCCGAGTGGCGATCCGTGGAAGAGGGAGTCACCAGTGCGTTGACCGAAGTGGAATGTCTGCGAACTCTCGACCGCCTACGAATTCTCGAAGGAATTCCCGACCAGGCGCTGGCCGAGCGTCGCGAATCCGTCTACCAGCTGCTCGGAAGTCTCGCGGTGATGGAGATCGGGCGAACGGTACTGGATCGGGCCGCGCAACCTCTCCCGACCGCCCTGGGAACCCTGGACGCGATTCACCTCGCCACCGCCCAGATCTGGCGCGAGACGACCAGCACACCCCTGACCATGGCCACCCACGACGCGACCCTGGCCACCGCCGCCCGTGCCCTGGGAATGCCCATTGTGGGCGTGTAGTTAGCTGTTTCACCACAGAGGGCACAGAGAACACAGAGGTCGGACAAGAAGAAAGGGTTCGGACAGGCCAGGAGTCCACCCCTTCTTTCCGGTCCGGCTCTGTGACCTCTGTGCCCTCTGTGGTGAAACAGCTAGCTTTGATCGAAATGGCCAGTGCGATGCTAGCCTACAGCTAGATTTCCAGCCAGAGACGGCTCGATACTTCGTCGGCAAACAAAAATCCCGCGTCCGTAAGGCGCAGGCGGTCAGGCGCGACCAGAAGCCAGCCCGCGTCCACGCATTTCTGGGCTGCGGCGGCACGTTCGCGCGACGCCAGCGGGTCGCAGCCGTAGCGGCGCGCGTGCGCCTCACGATCCACGCCGTCGCAGGTTCGCAGGCCAAGCCACAGGCCTTCGTTCTCCAGATCCTCGGACGTGCGGCGCTCAAGCTTGGCCGGCAGCGGATTTCCTTGGTGAGCCGCAGCCGAGCGCAGGTAGGTTGTGAGCCCGCGCGGATTGGAGAAGCGCCAGCCGGTTCCGTCGACGAGCGGCCGGAACGACGACGCAGACGCGCCCACGCCCAGATAGGCGCCGCCGGTCCAGTAAAGCGTGTTGTGAACGGCGCGCCGGCCCGGCCGCGCGTACGACGAAATCTCGTAGTGCTCGAAGCCCGCGGCTTGCAGCACTTCGTGCGCTGTCACGTACATGGCCGCCACGGTTTCGTCGTCGGGCCGCTGCAGCTTGCCGGCGCGCTCGAGGGCGCCAAACGGCGTGCCCCGCTCGATAGTCAAGGCGTAGGCCGTGACATGCTCGGGTGCAAGCGCGACCAGCTCATCGAGCGAATGGCGCCAGTCATCCATGCTCTGGCCAGGAAGCCCGAACATCAGATCCGCGCACAGGTTGTCAATGCCCGCCCTGCGCACGGCCTGCGCTGCCGTCGCGATCGCGGCCACGTCGTGCTGCCGACCGATGGCAGCCAGCAAGCGATTCTGAAAGGCCTGCATGCCGAGCGACACACGGTTCACCCCGGCCGCACACAGGCTGGCCGCGGATTCCGCTGTCACCTCGCCGGGGTTCGCCTCGACCGTGATTTCCACCGGCCCGGTCGCATCGAAAGCCCGACGCGTGGTCTCGATCACGCGCCCGATGGCCTGCGGCCGCCACAAGCCGGGCGTGCCCCCGCCAAAGTAGATCGACCGCAAGTCCGGGGCGCTTTCCCCGCGAAACCAGCCCGCGCGCGCCGCCAGCTCGGCCGTGATCGCCGCCGCGTAGCCGTCGTGCGGAATCGGCTCGCGCACTGCCGTGGCGAAGTCGCAGTACGGGCAACGTGCTCGGCAGAAGGGAAAGTGGACGTACACGCCCAACGGACGGGACGCATCCAGAATGCCGCTGGTTGGGTCCGCCGATGTCATGCAGACTGGACCCGTACAATTTCGACGCGAACGTCTTCGGCGTTCTTCATGGTGATCCCCGAGGCGATCTCGTACTGGGAGTGGCTCACCAACATTTCCTTTGCACTGGGTGGGACCGCCTTTCTAGTCCCGATCCTGCGGCCGCAATAGGGTAGACGGTGCGCTGCAATCGGGGCAATCATGACACGCTGTACGAGGATGGCTCCGTTCCGCGAAACTGCTGTGGCAGGTCGGCGGGCCTGCGTCGGGATTTCCCTGATTCTCGTCTTGAATGCGTGTACGGGCAGCGACTCCGAGGGGATCGCCCCAGAGGCAGGCACCAGCTCGGGTGGTTCCGGGGCCAGCACCAACCTCGCCACCGGGGGCAGCGCAGCGCAAGGAGGAGGCGCCCAGGGCGGAGGTCCGGCCACGAGCGGCGTCTCGACTGCCGGTGAGACTGCAGCGGCCGGCGCGGCGGGAGCCGCTGCTGGCACAATGACCACGGGCGGTGCGAGCGTTGGGAACACCCTTTCCACCGGTGGTATCGCAACTACCATGGACCAATGGCCAAGATGGCCGCTATTGGCTGCACCTGGCCCACGGAGCTTCAGACTCAGCCGGATATGACCCTCTTCTGGGCCACCGAAGGTGGCACCACCTATCTCAGTTTCATGCAAGATGTCGCGTGCAACATCGGCTCCGCCGCCTGGTACTACTTCTACAACGCCACAGGCAACGGTGGCGCCAGCGCTGTGTGGATATCGAACTACTGCACGGGACAAGGGATCGCCGGGACCATGGTTACTGGGTTGCTGTCACATCTGGAGGGAGGCAGTTACCCGCGCCCAGCCGACCCCAACAACGCGTACCCCTGGGGCATCGAATGCTGCTCTTGTGGCAATCCCTCGGGCTGCACCTGCACCGGGTGCACCGGCCGCTTCGCCGCTCTCATGGAAATCGGCACCCCCAATTCGCGCCCCAGTCCGGATCCTTTCCTGGAGACACTGACGCCTGAGCCCACCAAGTATTGCAAACAGTAAGATCGCGCTCTCCCCTTCTCGTCTGTACGGATCCATGATTGTCTGTTCTCGATGATCGTCTACCTTGACAACGCCGCTTCCACGCCTCCGCTGCCCGAAGTCTTGGCGGCGGTGACGCATGCCATGACCGATCTCTACGCCAATCCCTCCTCGGCGCACGGCCTGGGTGCGGCGGCGGCACGCGCGCTGGAACTGGCACGCGGCGAGGTGGCAGCGCTGCTGCGGGCTCAGCCCCCGGAGATCGTGTTCTGCGGCGGGGGAACCGAGGCCAATGCCCTGGGCCTGCTGGGTGCGGCTGGCCTGGCGCGCGGCCGTCACATGGTGGTGAGCGCCATTGAGCATCCGGCGATTCTGCGTTCCGCTGAGAGCCTGGTCGGCAAGGGCTGGCAGCTGAGCAGGGTCGCGCCAGCGCCCGATGGTCGCGTGACCGTGGAATCGGTGCTGGCTGCTCTGCGGCCAGACACCGCCGTGCTGGCGGTGATGCTGGCCAACAACGAGATCGGCACCCTACAGCCAGTGGCAGAAATCGGCCGCGCCCTGCGCGCCGCGGGCCGCAAGCTGCACTTTCACGTCGACGCCGTACAGTTCGCGGGCCTGGTTCCCCTCGACGTCGAGACCCTGGCCGCTGATTCGCTCGCCATCTCGGGGCACAAACTGCACGGCCCCAAGGGCACAGGCGCGCTCTGGCTGCGCAAGGGCGCGCGCGTGGCGCCCTTGTGGGACGGCGGCCGGCAGGAAAACGGCCTGCGCTCGGGAACCGAAAACCTGCCGGGATGGGTCGGTCTGGGCCGCGCAGCAACGCTGTGCCTGCACAACCCGCAGGCTGGCCAGGCCGTGGCTGCCCTGCGCGACCGCTTGGAATTGCTGGTTCTCGAAACGATTCCCGAGGCTAGGAACACGGTACCCGCGACCACGCCACGCGCGCCACACATTGCCAGCCTCTTGTTGCCCGGCTTGCCAGCCGAGCCGCTGTTGCACGCCTTGGAAGCACGAAGTGTGTACGCATCGGCCGGGGCGGCTTGTTCCACCCGTGCGCACGGACCTAGTCACGTGCTGGCGGCCATCGGCATCGGCGAGCGGGATGCGGTGCTGCGCTTCTCGCTCTCCCGCCTGACCACCGAGTCCGACGTCAAGGTTGCGGCGCTGGCCCTGCGCGAGGCCGTGGACGAGATCGCATCCGTGGTAAAGCTTCGGCGGCGAGACAGCAAACCATGACCACGATCCTTTGCCGCTACGGCGAGCTGTTCCTCAAGGGCGGCAACCGCCACATCTTTCTCCGCGCCCTGGCCAACAACGTGCGGGCCGCGGTTCGCGACTTGCCCGAGGCCAAGGTTTCCCTTCCCCATGGTCGCGTGGTCGTGGCCGTGGCTGACCAGGCGCGCGCCGAGGCCTGCAGCCGTCTGGAACGCGTGTTCGGCTTGGTGTCGATTTCCCCGGTCGCCAGCGTCGCGGCCGACATTGACGCGATCTGCGCGGCAGCTGTGGTCGAGGCGCAAGCCGCGGTCGAGCGAGACCCGGACCTACGCCGCAGTTTCAAGATCGAGCCGCATCGATCCAACAAGCAATTTCCCCTGCAATCGCACGAGATCGCCTGCCGAGCGGGCGACGCCGTGTCGGAAGCAACGGGAATTCCCGTCGACGTGCACAATCCAGCTTTGCGCGTGGGCATCGAAATCTCGACCCAGGCCACGCATGTTTTCGCCGAGCGCCGGCCGGCGCCCGGCGGCTTGCCTGCAGGTGTTTCAGGACGGGCCATCCTGCTGCTGTCAGGCGGGATCGATTCGCCGGTGGCGGGATGGCTGGCAGCCAAGCGCGGCCTGGCGCAGGAAGCGCTCACCTTCCACTCGCCGCCCTTTACCGGCGAGAAAGCCAAAGACAAAGTCATTGCTCTGGCCCGCCAACTGAATCGCTGGCAAGCCGTGTCCACGCTGTGGATTGCGGGGTTCACCGAGACGCAGAAGCGCCTGCGCGCTGCCGGCCGCCCCGAACTGGCGGTGGTGCTGTACCGGCGCATGATGGTGCGGGTGGCCGATCTCCTGTGCGAGCGCGCCCATTGTGGCGCCATCGTTACCGGCGATAACCTGGGACAGGTCGCCAGTCAGACCTTGACCAATATGCGCAACATTGAAGTCGCAGGCCGGCACTTGATCCTGCGGCCGCTGCTCACCTACGACAAGGTGGAAATCACAGCGCTGGCGCGGCGGATCGGAACCTACGACATCTCCGCCCTGCCCTTTGAAGACTGTTGTTCCCTGTTCGTGCCCGCTCATCCGGCGACAGCGGCCAGGCTTTCCGACGTCGAACGCGCAGAGGCGACGCTGGACGTGGCCAAGGAAGCCGCCGACATCGCAGAGCAGGCCGAGCGGATCGTGTTGTGAATACGAGCCGACCCTACGGGCAGACAGCAGCAGCAGGTGGGAGGGCGCATGTCCCTGAACAGTGCAGATCGCCGAGGCACCCAGGCCCACTGATGTCGCACGTATCACCCGCCCGTCCTTTGGCCACACAATGGCCGGTCGCATCGCAGGAGGCATAGGCGACGCAGCTCGCGCTGGCGCTGCAATCACCCCCCGCCGGGATCTTGGCCACACACTTCAAGCTGACGCTGTCGCAATAGTCCAGCATGGAATCACAGGCACGCAAATAGCTAGCTCCCGTGGGATAGCAGTCCTGTCCTTCGGCGGGAAGCGTGCCGCAAATCCCGGTGTTTGGACCATTTGCCACACAGGACGTCCCGTCCGCGCACGAACTGCTGGAGTACGAGGGATCGCAAGACTGACCGGCAGCGGCCTTCGCCGTGCAAGTCGAGGTCGTCCCATACTGGCAGAACGCGCCCGAAACGCACGTGGCGCCCGTCCCGCCGCAATCGCCACCAATAGCAACCGCCGCGCTACTGGGGTTACACGTACCCGTACAGCATCCGCTGCCTGAACAGCTTCCGGCGCTGCAACTTCCAGAAACGCACTCCGTATCCTCATAGCAAGCACCATTGTCCGCGACGGTTCCCTTGAAAGCATCCTTGCAGGTCTGTGGCGTCTCGCTCAATTGGTTCGAGTAGTTGCAGCTCTGCGACCTGAGGGCGTCAAGGCAAGCCGCCGCGGCCTTGCCGTCGTACTTGGTGCGTCCCGCCTGCACATCCGCCAGCAGCTGCGCGTCGAAATTCGCAGCCGCCTTGCACGAAGCCACATCAGGCATTTGCCCGCAGCGAGCCCCGTAGGTGCAGACCGCATCCGCAGCCGCCGCAGGAAGATCGGAGAACGAAAGGCTGCTGTCACTGCAGGCGGGGATCGCCGCCAAGAGAAGCAACACCGAAAGAATCCTTGCCATGAGTCAAAGTACATCCAGTCGCGAGAAACGGCAACTGCATGCGTGGACTTGCCGGCAAATGTACCGATCGCACGCTATAGTTGCTTTCGATGACCCTGTCACAGAAACACCAAAAGCTGCGCGACCTGATCGCTGCCCATGAGTCGGTCTTGGTTTGCTTCTCGGGCGGCGTCGATTCGACGCTGCTTCTGCGCGTGGCTCATGACGTGCTCGGAGACCGCTGCACGGCGCTCATCGCGATGTCGCCCACCATGGCTCACAGCGAGCAGCGGGCTGCGCTGGACCTGGCGGCCAGCATGGGCGTGCGCTGCGAGACCATCGAGTCGCACGAGCTGTCGCGCCCCGAGTTCCAGTCCAACCCCAAGGATCGTTGCTACTACTGCAAGTCCGAATTGCTGACCATCGCAGCGCCAGTGGCCCAGGGCCTGGGTTGCAAGGCCATCCTGGTGGGCACCAACGTGGACGATCTGGGCGACTACCGGCCCGGGCTGCAGGCCGCCAAGGATCATGGTGCCCAGCACCCGCTGCTCGACGCCGGGCTGAACAAGCAAGAGATCCGCGAGCTGTCGAAGGAGCTGGGACTTTCCACCTGGGACAAACCACAGCTGGCCTGCCTGTCGTCGCGCTTTCCTTACGGCACCACGATTACGCCCGAGCGTTTGCAGCAGGTGGACGCCTTTGAAGAAGGTCTGCGCGCCTTGGGCTTCCGGCAACTGCGCGTGCGCTTTCACGACGAAATCGCGCGCGTGGAGGTCGAGCCCGACGCCATGCCGCGCGCCCTGGAACTGCGCGAGACCATCGTGAAGCTGGGCCGCAAGCTCGGGTTCACCTTCGTGACCTTGGATCTGGCCGGATTCACCTCCGGCTCGCTCAATCAGCTCATCGGCATCCGCCCACGCGCCAGCGCGGTCAAGTAGTCAGGCCTTGGAAATCAACCGCGCCGTGATCACGCCTTCGATCTTGCGCAGCTTCTCGACCTGCGCCTCGGCCAAGTCGCCGTCGATGTCGATGATGTTGTAGGCCAGCTCGCCCGCGCTCTTGTTCATCATGTTGACGATGTTGATCTTGTCGGCGGCCAGCACCGTCGTGATCTGGCCCACCATGTTGGGCACGTTGGCGTTGGCGACGACGATGCGATTGCGGCCCATGACCGGCAACGCGCAGGCCGGGAAGTTGACCGAGTTCTTGACGTTACCGCTCTCGAGGAAGTCGCGCACTTGCTCCACCGCCATGACGGCGCAGTTGTCCTCGGCCTCGGGCGTGGACGCCCCCAGGTGGGGAATGGGGATCACGTTGGGCACATCCAGCAGGTCGTCGTCGGGGAAGTCGGTCACGTAGCAGCCGACCGCGCCGGCCTTCAGTGCTTCGAGCAGGTCAGCATTCTTGACCAGCCCGCCGCGCGCCAGATTGACGATACGCACGCCCTTCTTCATCAAAGCGAACTTGTCGCGATTGAGCATGCCCTTGGTCTGGTCCATGAGCGGAACGTGCAAGGTGATGTAGTCCGACTGGGCCAGCAACATGTCCAGGCTGGTGGCGCGACGAACCGTGCGCGCCAGCCCCCAAGCCGCCTCGACCGAGATGTACGGATCGTAGCCGGCCACCTCCATGCCCAGCGCCAGGGCATCGTTGGCCACCATCACGCCGATGGCGCCCAATCCGACTACCCCCAGCTTCTTGCCCTTGATCTCGGGCCCCACGAAATCGTTCTTGCCCTTCTCCACCAGCGCCCCCACTTCCTTGCCCTTGCCCTTGAGCGTCCTGGCCCACTCGATGCCCGGCACGATTCGGCGCGACGAGAGCAGCAAACCGGCCAGCACCAGTTCCTTGACCCCGTTGGCGTTGGCCCCCGGCGTGTTGAACACCACGATGCCGCGCTTTGAACATTGCTCGACTGGGATGTTGTTCACGCCGGCACCGGCGCGACCGATGGCCTTCACCGAGGCTGGCAAGGTCATGCTGTGCATGTCTGCGCTCCGCACCAGGATGGCGTCAGGACTGACGATCTCCGACGCGATCTCGTAGTTCTCACGCGAGAAACCCTCGAGGCCAATCATCGCAATCTTGTTCAGGGTCTGGATCTTGAACATGGCGTCTGTGCTCTCCCTCTGTGAGTGGCGGTTAGTCCGTCAGGCCAAAGCATCCTGTCCGATAACCCCGAAGCCGTCTAGCCCCCAAGAAGCACGCAGATGCAATTGCCGCACATGGCCGTTCGCGTGCTTCCCGTTCGGCGTTTCTGGCAGCGCGGGGCCACACCCGCTACCATAATCATGGATGGTCTCTTGGTTGGGGTTCTTCCTGAGCACGCTGCTGCCTGTGGCGCCAGCGGTGGGTTCGGCGACACTGCCAGATGCTGTCGCCCAGGCGCTTACGGCCGAGACACTCGTCCCGGTCAGCGACGAGCGCGCCGAGCATCTGGTACCGCCCCTGCGCGAGCGGAGCAAGAAAGAACTTTGGCTGGCCGACAAGGCCCATCGCCAGGACGTGCACGTGACCGACCAGCAACTGCGCCCTCCGCGCACCTGTCACGTAGGCAAGAAGCCGCCGCCGCGCCAACCTTGCGCGCAGGCGGCCGAGATGCTGGCCGGCCCCCAGCCGCCGGTGGGCGCACGCGTGCAGCCGCTGACCACGCTGCACAACCAGTGGACGCACGAGTTGATGAGCTTCATTCCGGGCCAGCCCTATCTCGCTCGCTTCCGGACTTTCCTGCGCGACCATTTCACCAACCAGGCGACCACCATGGATCCGGAACTCGCGGAAGTGCTGGTCTCGGCCGCCCGCCGCTTCCACGCCCAGCGCATCGATGTGGTGTCGGGCTATCGCTCGCCCAAGTACAATCTGATGCTGCGCAAGAAGGGCCACCAGGTGGCGCGCGAGAGCCAGCACACCCAAGGCAACGCCGTCGACTTTCGCATCCGCGGGGTGCCCACCGAGAAACTGCTCGGCTTCGTGCGCTCACTGCACCTGGGCGGAGTCGGCTTCTACCCGCACGCCCACTTCGTCCACAGCGACACCGGGCCGATTCGCTATTGGCAAGGATCGTAGAGCCCACAAGAGAGTATCACGAACGGGCCGCGGCCCGCCCTCTTCCACCCGCACCTGTGGCACACCGCCGGAGCCAATGTGGGTGTACAATACCCCGGGGCCAGAACATGAAAGCGCAACTCATTGGCTGCGTGGTGTGGACACTCGCATGCTCCTCGACAGGTCCAAGCGGCGGCGCCAGGCCCAGCACGACCTTCCCAGATGGTGGCGTGGCCCCCACGCCGACCTGCGTGGACGAGGGCGGCTCAGCCCCGGTGGCGCAGCCGGTATTCGTGCGCAACATAAAAAGCGGGGAGACAGGATGGTTTTCGTCGCCTGGGCTGGTCGATCTGAATGGCGACGGCAAGAAGGAGATCGTGGCGCCCTTCTACAGCCTGTTCGTGTTCGACAGTGACGGCCACACCCTCGCCACTGTCAACAGCACCAAGGACCGCGTCTACGCACCGGCCGTGGTCGCTGACCTCGACGGCGACGGCGTAGTTGAAATCGTGGCCGGGGGCGGCTACGGGACCGTGGCGGCCTACGAATGGAAGAATGGGGCGCTCACCATCAAAAACGGCTGGCCGGTTACCGCTCTGACGCTGCCGAAGGTTTCCCAGGCGGAAGTCCGCGGCATGGCAGCGGGCGATCTCGACGGTGACGGCCAGATCGAGGTGGTGGTCACGACCACCGAAACCGATCCCAATAGCGCCCAAGTGTTCGCGTTCTCGCCCAATGGCACGCTCTTTCAGCCGGCCGGCGTAACCTGGCCGGCCTGGCCACGCTACAACACGCTCACCGGCCTGGGCGGCGACGCCGACACGAATGGCCAGGTCCACCATGGCTATGGCTGCTATGGTCTCAACGTCGCAATCGGCAACATCGACGACGATGCCCAGCAGGAGGTGATCGTCACCTACGACAACCACCAGATCAATGCCTTCAAGGCCGACGGGACTTCGATTCGCGCCGCTCCCTACTTCACCAACCCGGACAATGAGTACCTGAACCAGCCTCTTGATTGGGGTCAGTTCATCCGCTGGTTCGATCCCCAAGTCGAAGCGAACCACTACAATCTGCACACCGGCGACTGGCCCGACGTCAACACCACCATGTGGCTGCAGTGGACCGCGTCGCCGCCCTCGGTGGCCGATATCGACGGCGACAGGAAGAACGAAGTCATCGGGATTCCCAACGCCGAAATGAAGGTGCCCTATGAGACCCAAGGCTACGCCTTCATGGTCCTGCAGGGAGCACAAGACGGCGGCGCCCACAGTGCCATGCGCCTGCCAGGATGGGAAAACCTGCCCATCAGCGCCAAACCGGTTCCACGTGCCAGTGGCGACTGGTATCCCCCTGACGGTGTGCCCGCGCCGGTGATAGCCAACATCCTGGGTGACAGCCACCCCGAGATCATTGCCAGCATCAATGACGGCGCGATCTACGCGGTCAGCCCCGATGCCCAGATCCTGTGGCACTACAACTATGCCAAGGGCACAGCCAAGACCTTCGCTTCCGAGCCAGTGGTGGTGGACCTGAACCGAGACGGCGTGCCTGAGATCGTGTTTGGCACCTACGCGCTTTCGGCCAATGCCGGGCGTTTGGTAATCCTCAGCAACACGGGCGCGGAACTTTACGACATTCCGCTGCCAGGACAAGGCAGCGACGGCAACGGCATCGGCGTACCAGCGGCGCCCTCAGTGGCGGATCTCGACGGCGACGGCACTTTGGAGATCGTGCTGCTTACCTTTGACCATGGGGTGGACGTGTTCAACGTGCCTGGCTCGGGGACAAACTGTCTGCTCTGGCCCACTGGCCGCGGAAACCTTCTGCGCAACGGTCAAGGCCCGGCCACTGTGCCGTGACCCGGAGCCGACGAGACCATGGGCGAGTCCGACGGCCGCACGCTGCCCAGCTTCGTCACCGACCTACACGGATTCATGGGCTGCCATCGTGGCCAATGTCGGTTGAGCGGCGCAATTGGGAAAACCGCGCTCTCGTGCGCTGAAGCGATTCATCAACCGATCAGTTCGTGGCGTGCTGCTGCCCAATCCTGTTTGTCAAGGCCATGGGCACGGCCGCGAGCCTCGTATTTTGCGTACGCCAGCTTGGCAATATCCGCATCGGAAGCAGTCCTCACATCAATGTGCCGCGCGGCTGGGGCTGGCGAAAATCCGTGTGGCGGCTGCATTTGGGAAGAAAAGTGTGAGCCGTGATGTGACATGATGGAACCCTCCGATAATGGATAAAATGGCGTGGCGGGCAGTCCTGCGCATCCAGATCCAGGCAAAGCATTTCTTGTGCCACATTCAAGCGCGGGTGAATGTGGGTAGTTTCGTTGCAGCCAGTTCGAGCGGGCCGACCGGTTCAATCAGAATGGAGGCGGCGGCGGTCAATTCGATGGGACAAGGCCTGACCAAGCAGGGCCCGAGAAGGATGGGAAGGCCCTTCATTCCGCCCGCGGTCTCGCAAGGCCAGATGGGCCTCTTTGCTCCGACCAATCAGTTCAGCAGCCACTGCACCTTTCCTATGGGCCTCGGCGTCGATTTTCTCCCAAAACACGGCTTCGATGTTGGGAGCCGCCAGAAAGGCAACAGATTTCAGTCACGCAAACATCCAGCCCAGCATCCAAGCAACGAATGGTGAATGCTAGGCACGGCTTGACTCGGTCGCAAGTGATCTCTTTCACTGTGTCTGCGCTTTGTGAGGAGCACAAATGGAACGTCTGACGGCTTCAGTCCTGCAGAAGATGCGCATTGCTGCGATGGTGCTCTTTGGTGCTTGTGCAGCAGTCGGCTGTGGCGGGGTTTCGGCAAGCAGCCCTCCTCCAGCTACGGGCGTACGCGCCGCCGACATCGACGATGTGTCAGCTGGTCTCATGGATCATCACCGCCACCACCACCACGGCGGAGTGACGCTCATGATCGCGCTGAGCCTCGACACGCTTGGCGTCTCGCCCGAACAGCGAGCGGCTGTGGAGAAGGTTCGTGGTGATCTGCATGCTCGAATGGAACCGGCGCGAGCCGCGGAGCAAAAGCTGGTAACTGTGCTGGCTGACGGACTTGCTGCGGATAATCTGGACCGGGCGAGCGCGGATGCTGCAGTCGCTCAGGTGGCGGCCGCGGCTGCAAAGGTGCACGATGCGTCCGCGGATGCACTGAACGAGTTGCACACCGTATTGACGCCACCCGAGCGAGCCGCGCTTGTCGACAAAGTCGAGGCGCACTGGGCAGTCTGGCAGAAGGCCAATGCCGAGGAGACAGATCCGAGGAATCCGGAGCGTGGTCTGATCGAGATGCTCGCGACTGATCTAGGCCTGACGCAGGATCAAATAGACAAGATCCGTGCGGGCCTCGGCGTGGGGATGAAGGCGGTGCCGCGGCTCGACCCGCAGGAGATCGCTGCGCACCTCCGCGCATTCGGCGAGGCATTCCGCCGGGAAAAATTCGATGCGAGACTGCTCACCACTGCGAACGGGGCAAACGCACACCTTGCTGGCTGGGGCGCGGCGCACTTGGAGCACTTCATAGAGGCGGTGAGCCCCGTGCTCACGCCGGACCAGCGCACCAGATTTGCGCAGAGGCTGCGTGAGCACGCGGCCCATACTTCTGGCAATGGAGGAGAACAATGAGCCAAGTCAGCCGGATAGGCATGTTGCGTCGGTTGGCGTGCACGGTCGGCATGAGCGCTGCGTTTCTAGGCACTGCTGGATGCGGCCTGGAAGTAGGGGCCGTATATCCCGATGGGTACAGCGATTACCCGTCCGACGCGTACATAGCGACGACTGATCCTGTATACTTCGATGGTCGGGCCACGTACTGGTACGGCGGTCGATGGAACTATCGGGATGGCGGTCGGTGGAACCACTACGACCGGGAGCCAGGGGGGCTCTACCAACGTCGGATGCAAGGCCCACCTGTGCGGCGCACCTACGAGGCGCGCGGTGGCCGTCAGGGAGCTGCGCCCCACAGGCGTTAGGGGACGGCATCGGAACGCCTCGAGAGGATATCCGGCTGCGCCAGCTCGTAGTTGACTGAATTGGGGCGCGCGGACGCCGGCAAGTATTGCGCGTCTTCCGCGGCGCAAGCTCTGCTCGCTTGAAGTGTGAGCCCTGGGTGCGGCAAGCGGCATCCTAGGTTCGTGAGATACTTCATCGTGATGGCAGGGGTGCTCGCCCTCCTGGGCGGGCTGGGGGGCGTGAAGGTCGCTCAGATCAAATCGCTTATTGCCTACGGTCACGCCGCTGTGGCAGCGGGTCCGCCACCCGAGGTGGTGGGGACCAGGAAGGCGATGCAGGAGACCTGGGAGAACAGGCTTTTCTCGGTGGGCACCATCGCCCCTGCTCGCGGCGTGACCGTGAGCAACGACGCCGCGGGTGTGGTCAGCACAATCAAGTTCCAGTCGGGGCAGACGGTGCGCCACGGACAAGTGCTGGTCGAACTCGACAGCCGCGTGGAACGCGCGCAGTTGGTCTCTCTGCACGCCCAGCTCACTCTGGCGCGCGTCTCCGCCCAACGGGCGCGTGCCCTGTTCAAGGAGAACGCAGTGCCCAAGGCGCAACTCGACAGCGCCGAAAGCATGCTCGAATCCGCCAACGCCAACGCGGCAGCGCTACAGGCGCAAATCGATCGAAAGACTGTGCGCGCCCCGTTCGACGGGAGGCTGGGTATCCGGCTGGTCAACCTGGGCCAATACTTGAACCCCGGGACAGCGATCACAGACCTGCAGTCCACTGACGCGAACTACGTCGATTTCACGCTGCCGCAGCAGCAACTCGATCAGCTCGCGGTGGGCATGGTGGTGCGAATCAATGAAGGCCTGCCCGGTCCGCGCGCCGAGGCTGTGATCGCTGCTATCGATCCGACGCTGGACCCGGCGACCCGCAGCGGCCGGGTGCGGGCCGCAGTACGCAAGATGGAGGGTCTGATCAGTCCCGGCATGTTCGTCAACGTTTCGGTGGTCCTGCCGCAGAAGCGGAACGTGACTTTGGTCGCCGCCACGTCGCTGATTCACGCCTCGTTCGGCGACTCGGTTTTCGCTGTCGAAGAAAGGACTGACGACCACGGCGCCGTGGCCGCGGGCCCCGACGGCAAGCCGGCTCTGCTCGCGCGCCAGCAGTTCGTGAAGACCGGCGAGGCGCGCGGAGATTTCGTGGAAATCGTCGAAGGCGTAAGACAGGGACAGGAAATTGTCGCGCAGGGCGCTTTCAAGCTGCGCAATGGCGCGCCGGTCAGGATCAACAACTCGGTCAAGGTCGAGCCGCAGCTCGTGCCCCGCCTGGAAAATCGCTGAGGGCCCATGCGGTTCGTCGATCTCTTCATACGCAGGCCAATCCTTGCGGTTGTCGTGAGTCTGATCATCATCATCGCAGGCCTGCAAGCCGTGCGCTCGCTCAACGTCCGCCAGTACCCCAGGTTACAGGCGGCCAGCATCGTGGTCACCACTGTCTACGTGGGCGCCAGCGCGGATCTGGTGCGCGGCTTCGTCACCACCCCGCTGGAGCAGGCCATCGCGGCTGCCGACGGCATCGACTACATCGAATCGCAGAGCGTGCAGGGCCTCTCCACCATCAATGTCCGCCTCAAGCTCAACTTCGACGGCGCCAAGGCCCTGACCGACGTCAGCACGCGCGTGAACCAGGTGCGCGCGGATCTCCCTCCCGAATCCGAGATACCGGCCATCAGCTTGCAACCATCCGACGCCCAGACCGCCGCGATGTACCTGAGCTTCAGCTCGACCATCCTCGAGGACAACCAGGTGACCGACTATCTCATTCGCATCGCGCAGCCGCGCCTGACTGCCATCGAGGGCGTGCAGCGCGCCGAGATCCTGGGTGGCCGCACCTTTGCCATCCGCGCCTGGCTCAAGCCCGACCGCATGGCCGCGCTCAATGTCAGCCCGGCGCAGGTGCGCAACGCTCTCGCCGCGAACAACGCCCTGTCGGCCGTGGGCCAGACCAAGGGCGCGCTGGTGCAGCTCAACTTGACGGCCTCGACCGATCTGCGCACCGTCGAGGAATTCCGCAGGCTGGTGGTGCGCGAACAGAATGGCACGCTCGTCCGCCTGCAGGACATCGCCGACGTCGTGATGGGCGCGGACAACTACGAACAGGACGTGCGCATGAGCGGCCAGCGCGCGGTGTTCATGGGCGTGTGGGTTTTGCCCAACGCCAACTCACTCGACGTCATCGGTCGGGTGAACCGCGAAGTGCAACAGATCCGCAAGGAGCTTCCCACCGGGATGATGGCGAGTGTGGCCTACGATTCAACCAAATACATCAAGAGCGCCATCAAAGAGGTGGTCACCACCTTGGCCGAAACGGTGCTGATCGTCATGGTGGTCATCTTCCTCTTCTTGGGCACGCTGCGCACGGTGCTGGTTCCGGTGGTCGCCATACCGGTGTCGCTCATCGGCGCCGTGTTCTTGATGCAGGTATTCGGCTTCACAGTGAACCTGCTCACGCTGTTGGCCATTGTGCTTTCTGTCGGTCTGGTGGTGGACGACGCCATTGTCGTGGTCGAAAACTGCGAGCGTCACGTGCGCGAGGGTCGCTCGCGCCTGGAGGCGGCCTTCATTGGCGCGCGCGAGCTGGTCCGCCCGATCATTGCCATGACCATTACCCTGGCGGCCGTGTACGCCCCCATCGGGTTCCAGGGCGGGCTCACTGGAGCGCTGTTTCGCGAGTTTGCCTTCACTTTGGCCGGGGCGGTGTTCATTTCGGGCGTGGTGGCACTGACCCTGTCGCCCATGATGAGCTCCCGGCTGCTCAATCCGGTGTACCAGCCAGGCTGGCTGCCCAGACACATCGACAGCGGCTTCGATTGGTTCAGGCGCATCTACGGCCGGATGCTGGCCGCCACTTTGCGTGCCCGCGGCGCCGTGTACGTCGGGTGGCTGATGCTCACCCTGGCCGTGGTTCCCCTGTACATGTTCTCGCCCAAGGAGCTTGCGCCCAATGAGGACCAAGGTGTGGTATTCGGCGCCATGCTGGTGCCACCCAATGCCACACTGGAACAACTCGATCCCTACCGCGCCGAGGTGACACGCATTTTCAAGGAGGCGCCCGAGTTCGACAACACCTTCCAGATCACCTTCCCCTTCCAGGGCTTTGGCGGCATGTTGGTCAAACCCTGGGACCAGCGCGACCGAAAGATCTTCGCCATTGCCAATGAGACCAACTTGAAGCTGGCCAACATCGCGGGCGTGCGTGCCCCGGTGTTCCTGCCCCCTGCCCTGCCCAGCGCGGGCCTGATGCCCATCGAGTTCGTGATCGCCTCGACCGCCGATCACGAGGAGATCACGCGTTTTGCCGACCGGCTCAAACTGGCGGCCGTTCAGAGCGGCCAATTCGCGTTTCCACCTGACAGTGACGTAAAGATCGATCAGGCCAAGGCCGAGATTGTGCTCGACCGCGACAAGATAGCCTCAATGGGAATCAGCCTGGGACAAGTGGGTGGCGATCTGGCGGCCATGATCGGCGGACACTTCGTCAACCGTTTCACCATTGATGGCCGCGCGTACAAGGTAATTGCGCAGATCGAGCGCGGCGGACGACTGACCGCGGATGATTTGCAGCGCATCTACGTGACCGGGCCCAACGGACAGCTCATGCCGCTGGGTGCGGTCGCCGAGATCCGCAAGGGAATCGAGCCGCGCACCCTCAATCGCTTCCAGCAGCTCAATGCCGTCAAGATCTCGGGCGTGCCATCGCGCTCGCTGGACAACGGCTTGCGCGTGCTGGAAGACGAGGCGGCGAAGATTCTTCCCCCGGGCTATCGCATCGACTACACCGGCGAATCACGCCAACTGCGCCAGGAGAGCGGTAAGTTCCTGCCCGCCATGGGCCTGGCCTTGGTGCTCATTTTTCTGGTCCTGGCCGCGCAGTTCAATTCCTTCCGCGATCCCTTTGTCATTCTGGCCGGGTCAGCGCCGCTGGCCATGTTCGGCGCGCTCATCTTTACCTTCCTGAAGTTCCAAGGCCCGCCCGGCATGACCTTCCCGCTAACTGAGGGATGGACTGTGACGCTGAACATCTACTCGCAGGTCGGACTGGTCACGCTGGTTGGCCTGGTGTCGAAGAACGGCATCCTGATCGTGGAATTCGCCAACGTGCAACAAGAACGCGGCCTGTCCAAGATTGACGCCGTGAAGGCCGCGGCCGCGACCAGGCTGCGTCCCGTCATAATGACGACAATAGCCACCGTGGCCGGCCTCTTCCCCTTGACCCTGGTCACTGGCCCGGGCGCAGTGGCGCGCAACTCGATTGGTATTGTGCTGGTGGGCGGAATGTCGATCGGCACGCTCTTCACGCTCTTCGCGATGCCGTCGATCTACGTGCTGCTGGCGCGCGATCACCGCAAGGCGCACGCGAAGGATCTGGAAACCGAGCGAGCGGCCCAGGCGGCGACGATGCCGAGGGAGGGTAGCGCGGAGGCGGCGGCGTGAGGAGCAGATGGGCGATTCGATCTACGGCCCCACCCGCGCTTTAGGTTGGCGGTGTCGCCAATTCAGTTGGCATGTACTCGGCACGGGGGCGGTCTGCACAGACGCTCTTGTGCCAATGAGTCCGGCGCGCTACCTGCAGTCCCTGGGCGCATGACCATATGTTCTCTCCGGCAGGTCGTTCACGCTCGTTGCAGGTTTCTCTGGCTCTCTCTCGGCCGGACTCTTCGCCGCATGTGACGCAAGAGAGCCACTGTCCGAAAATCCGAACCAGCCACCGCTGGAGCACCTCTCGTCGGCGTTTCAGGAGCTGAAGCTCCAGTACTGGCCTGGCCAGGCCTGGCCTGGCCTAGAGGTATTCTGCCCGTTGTCCCCGGAAGCAGCGGAAATTGTTTTCGACTCTCGGCACTTCAGTTGGCCATTGTGTGACCGTTTGACTAATCCAGTGTCAATCGTCAGCGGAGCGCGCACCATCACGCAAGCGGAACTCAACGCACTCGGCGCGGGACTCTCCAGGGTAGCGATCAGTCATGCCAAGAGTTGCGGAGACGACATGAGTGTCGTGGCGCTCGACGTTACGACCGTGGGCAGCGCGGAACTGTACGTCGACGACTTCTACTCGGACTGTCCGTGGGGGATTTGCGAGGGCCGAGCCTTCGTGACCGGCCTCAACGACCTTTGGATTCTGGTGGGCTCCCTGGCGTCCAAATGAGTTGCTCGCGGAGGTGGTCCTGCGAAATAGCATCACCCGCTATCCGCAGCGCCGAGCGCCACACTCGGGAATATCTCTTCTGCCTGGCAGGTTGTACTTCGCATGAAGCTTCAGTGGTTTCGTCTATTCCTGCTCGTGGCAGCCTTCTTGCTGGTGGGTTGCGATCACGTCAGCAAGCGCGTGGCCAAGACGGAGCTCGAAGGCGAACCGCCGCACACCCTCGCGGCGGGGATCTTGGAGCTGGGCTACGCCGAAAACACGGACTCGGGATTCAATCTCCTGCGTTGGGTATCGCCTTGGGTTCGGACGCCGCTGCTGACGACCGCACAACTCGCGGGAGGGTTGGCGTTCCTCGCCCTGTGCCTGCGCAGACGCTTGTCCTTGGCAGCGCGCTGTGCCCTCTTGTTGCTCGCGGCTGGGGCGCTCGGCAATGGGCTGGATCGCCTGACCCACGGCCACGTGGTCGACTTCATCTATCTGTCTCACTGGCCGGTCTTCAATGTGGCGGACGTCTACATCACGGCGGGCGCCGTCTTGTTGCTCTGGTCATCTCGGCGCCTGAACCGCAAGGTGCCGCTGACGGGGTGACGGAAGCGCGCCCGTGGAAATGAGCTTCCACTGAAGCTCATTTTTGGACTACACTGGGCTTGCCCGGCGGTGCCCCATGCGCCTATGAATGCTCATGCATCAACGAGACTTCTTCCTGCTTTGCTCGGTCATGTTCTCTCTCGTCTGCTGTGGACGCACGAGCCTCGACAAGGTGGTTTCTGATGCAGGAGGCACGATGTCTCTCGGCGGTGCGGTAGCGGGCGGCGGCGCTCTTGCAGGTAGCGGCGGAACCCTCGCCGCAGGGGGCGTAACCGGCACAGGCGGATCGATTGCGGCTTCTGACGGTTCGGCCACCACCGACCTGGACAGTTGCTCAAGTGATGCCGACTGCCTGTCGTCGTGCATCTGGGTAACAGCCCCCATCGATTCGAGCCACTGCACGGCCTTCTATTGTTGTGGCATGACGTGGCTGAGCAAGAAGAGATGCGACGCCAATCAAGCCGCTTGGGCATCCTATTGCCCCGACCGGTCTCCACTGCGCCAGGACTGCCCATGCGTAGAACTGTGTCTGGGTGAGGCGTTCGGCTGCGTCGCCGGACAATGCACTTCCACGTGTCCGTCTCGTGTCGATGCCAGCACGAGATAGATCTCGCTTACCAAAGCGCGTGAACGTGGCGGCGAATGAGATCGTTGTAGATCTGTTCGACCCCGCGGTTCTGCTCGGGCATCAAGGGAGCGATGGTCTCGACTTGTAGGTTGGCGTCGACTTGGTTGGGATGGGAGGCCCCGGGAATCACCGTAGTCACACCCGGCGTATCGAGCACGAAGCGCAAAGCCGCCAGGTGAAGAGGCGTTCCGGGAAACAAGGCCTTGAGACGTTCGACCGCCTTCAATCCCACTTCATACGGGACTCCCGAAAACGTCTCGCCCTTGTCGAACACGGCCCCTTCGCGATTGAACTGCCGGTGATCGCCGGGACCGAACGCCGTCGAACTCTTGTACTGCCCGGTCAGCAAACCGCTGGCCAGCGGCACGCGTACAATGACGGCGACCCCTCGCCGCACGGCCTCGGCGAAGAACCGCTCGCGCGGGCGGAGTCGGAACATATTGTAGATGATCTGCACGCTGCGCACATTGTCGAATTCGATGGCTTTCAGGCCTTCCTCGACCTTCTCCACGCTCACCCCGAGATGCTTGATCTTGCCCTCGTCGCGCATGCGATCGAAAACCTCGAAAATCTCGGGGCGGTAGTACACCGTCATCGGCGGACAATGCAGCTGGATCAAGTCGAGGCACTCCAGCCCTAAGCGGGAGAGACTGGCCTCGACGAATTTGCGCATCGCTTGTGGCGTGTACGCCTCGTCCACATGTGGTGACAACTGACGGCCACACTTGCTGGCCACGAACGGGCGCTGGCCACAGGAGCGAACAAAGCGCCCCACCGCCTTCTCACTGTCCCCGTCCGAATAGACGTCGGCGGTGTCGATGAAATCGATGCCCCCGGCAACGGCGCGCTGGAGTACGCGCTCGGCATTGGCCGCGTCGAAGGGCTCGCCCCAACGGCCTCCCACTTGCCAAGTTCCCAGGCCAATTTCCGAAACGTTGATTCCCGAATTGCCAAATGGTCGCTTTTTCACAGGCGAGAGACTGAACCATTGCCCGCGGGCCGTCAACCTGGACCCGCCTTTCAATGTCCAGCCGCTTTGCCTCCCGAGGCCAGGGCCAGGCGGACTCCGAGTCCCAGGGTTGCCTCTTCTGTCAGGCCGCGAATGCCGTAGCGATTCCCCACGTCGCCCGTGCCGTAGATCAGGATCTCTCCCAGCGAGGACAGTAGCGCGACCCCGACCAGCGCGCGCACGCGGTAAGCGTCGGGGAATTGCCGTCCCCGCAGCATGTCGCCCCAAAGCTGCTCGGCGTAGCCGGAAATGAAGGGCTGCACTCTTGCGAAGTGGACGTATCGGGCGTGGAGATCCAGGCCGACGCCCGCCGAGTAGCTCGACCGCTCAGACAGAAACCACACACCAATCGCGCGTTCGGCAAAGAGCCAATTCTGTGCACGGGGTTGAGAAACTGGCCACGCGCCGGCAGCCATAGACCAAGGCGCGCTCGTCGACCACAAGCCCGCCGCTGTTCAAGATGCGTTGGTCTGGCTTCCACAAGATCGTGTCGCCATTCACCGTGACACGATTGCAGGTCACCGCCTGGTCTGCGCGCACGCACAGCCCCGTGCCCTGCGACTCTTCGTCGAAGATTCCCGGCCCGACCAAGGCGTGGTCGTAGAACAAGTACCCCAGGCCCGCATACACGAACCCGCCAAAAGGAACGAGCGCGAGCTGTCGGCCGTCGCTGCGTGCGGCGTTCGCCGCCGTCTCCTGCGGCGTGAGCGCGAGCAAGGACGCTGGGGCCCCGGCAGCATCGAGGCCCAAGCTCACACCCGAAGCACACGCTTGGGTTGCGTCGCTGACCAAGGCCGACGCGTTGGGGACGATCCGTCCGTCAGCCAGCTCGAGGCTCCGCCAGATCCAGAGCGAGCCGTCGGAGTATTCCAGCGACACGGGCGCATCCAAGCTTCGCACACCGTCGGGTACGGGCACCACGCAGTCCGAGGTCAACTGGCCAACCGCGCTGTTTTTCTCGTCGATGGTATCGATGCAGGAAGATGCCAAAGCGACCAGCACGACGAGCAGCGGACTCCTGGCCCAAGGTTGGCTTCGCTGGGCCGCATCGAACAGATTCTGGCCTCGAGTCATTATCCTGTGAGGATACCTGTAATCGAGGCACTCAGAGCAGCGTTCCCCTGTTACGCGAAAAGCACTCTTGGATCGAGTCTGAAACAGGGTAGTATTCCCAAGCATCCGATGTTGTCGCTTCGCATCTGCGGCTCGTCCCCCTCGCCCGTTGCCTCCGCGCGCTCCCACGCGTCCACGCAGCCCGGGCCGCACAGGCTCGTGCTCGCGTTGCTGGCCTTGGCCGTGGCGATTGGCGCGGCTTCGACGGTCGAGGCTGCGCCCCGGCGGGCCAAGAGCCATGCCAAGACCAAACACTCGTCCCGGGCGTCCACTCGCGCCGCAGCCAAGGCCAAGGCCGATGGGGCCGGCGGTGCTCTCGCCGAAGGCAAGGTCGCGGTCTTCGCCTTCCAGGGGGAGGACACCTATTCTGTACGCGATCACGTGATTCAGGCCCTCACCGACAGGGGCATCAAGGTCGAAGCCGCCATTCCCCCGGTGGACACCACCGAGCAATACCGCGACATGGGCGCGGTGATGAACCTGGCCGCCTACGTCCACGGACACGTCAAAGAATTGCCCGCCGATCACGCCGTCGCCACCATCGTCATTCGCAGCGGCGTCACCGGCAAGAAGCTCACCTCGGTCACCTTCACCGGATACCGGCGCGGCCTGCCCTACGACGTGGAAGAAAAACTCTGGCAGCGGCTGGGCCCTGCCTTCAGGCGCGCCTGCGTGGAGGCCACCAAGCCCCGCCCGCACCACAACAAACCAATGGTCATCGAAGCGGGAACGCCGCTCTGATCTTCGCACGTTCGATCTAACCAGCATCTGCTGGACCGTGGATCCGTTCACAATTGCCGACCTGGCAAAGATGCTGAGCCAGAATCTGAAGAGTTGAGGCGGGAGCGTTCTGGTCAGGGTTGCAGCGGCTGACGAGCGATCGTTCCCCAGCACCATTGTCGGCCCCAGCGTGCGACCGTGTCGTCGCTCAAATCGGCTGAGCCGAACCAGCAGGCATACGGCACTCTGTAAGCAGAGCCGTATGCCACCCTGGGAGATAAGCCATGAACCTAATTCTGAAACCACGCCGTCTGGTTTTCGTGCTGCTCGCCGGTGCATCCGCGGCCCTCGGCTGCGGCGGAAGCGCCACGTCCATCGCTGGCCGTGACGCAAGCACTGCCACCGGTGGCGCCGCGGGCGCCAACTCGGCTGGCGCAACCGGCACAGGTGGCAACGCCGCAACCGGTGGCTCGCCACCCCCAAGTACCGGCGGCACTTCGCAGAGCACCGGCGGGGCGGCTATGGGAGGCGTCACTGCCACCGGAGGACTCGGTCAGGACACTGGCCCGCCCGATGCGAACTTCGGCGGAACCAGTGGAACGGCGGGCGCCAGCGCAAGTGGCGGCAGCCTCATCGCAGGGAGCACCATCAGCACCGGCGGAAGCAGCGCCACAGCAGGCACGATCGTCGAGGGCGGCAGCACGAGCACGACAGGCGGCAAGACCACCACGGGCGGCAGCACCACAATCGGCGGAAGCACAGCCACGGGCGGGAAAACCGCCACGGGCGGCGCCACCGTGGCTGGTGGCAGCAAGGCACCTGGCGGCTCGACCGCTTCCGGTGGCACCAGCGCAGGCAGCACGGGCACGGGTGGCGCGGCAACCGCAGGCTGGGTGACCATACACAACGACTTCTTCTGGTACGACGACACCGGGGCGGCGATCGAGACGCGCGCCGGCTGCCTGCGCAAGTTCGGGGACACCTACTACTGGTATGGCCTCTTCGCCTGGCAGGACCCCAAGGCCTGGAACGATCAAACTTGCTACGCGTCTACAGATCTCGTTCACTGGACCAACAAGGGCATTGCGCTGCACGTGGTTGCGGGGGCCAACCGAATGGACGTGCTCTACAACGACACGACCAAGAAGTACGTGATGTTCTTGAAGTATGGCGGAGACGCCGCCTCTTTGGGCTTCGCCACGTCGTCGACTCCTGAAGGACCATACACCTTGTTGAGCGAAACTCAGGTGGATGGTGCCAACATCGGGGACATGTCGATGTACGAGGATGACGACGGGAAGGCGTACCTGGCCTATGTCTGGGATCAAACCGGCCCGAATCGACAACACGGCATCTACCGAATGTCGGCGGACTACTTGAGCCTGGATACCCAAATGTATCTGTGGAACGAAGCCAGCCGCGAAGCGCCCCACATTTTCAAACGCAATGGTACCTATTACTATGGGGTTTCCGAAACCAATGGAGTTAACCCATCACCCACCCGATACTACACGGCGACCGCCCTGACCGGCCCCTGGTCTGCTGCAACGATGCTGTCCACGCCTGGGTCGAGCACGACTTACGAAACGCAGGTCGATTTCGTTCTCCCATTCACCGGCACGCAAGGGACGGTCTACATGTTCGACGGCGACCGTTGGTTGCCAACCGGAGGGAGCCAGGGCGGCTATGTGTGGCTGCCCTATCAGTTCGCCACCGCTCTCATGCCAACCATGCCCTACTATCAGGATTGGGACTTGAACGTGACCGCCGGCACGTGGAGGACCTTCGATTCCTCGCGCAATCTGGCGCTGGGCAAGACCGCCACGGCGTCCTCGCAAGACAACACGAATGTCGCCGCGAATGTAACCAAGGCCACGACCTATCAGAATTACACAGCCACCCGATGGGAGAGCGCCGCCAGTGACCCACAATGGATCATGGTGGACCTGGGCGCCGCGACCGAAATCGACCGGGCCATCCTCAAGTGGCACACCGACTATGGCAAGGCCTTCAAGATTCAGGTTTCAACCGACGCCACAACCTGGACCGACGTGTACAGCACGACCATTGGGGCAACGTATTCCGTCACCGACGTGACCTTCAGCAAGACCACCGCCCGCTATGTGCGCATGTATGGCACGCAAAGGGGCACGACCAACGGATACTCGCTGTTTGCTCTCATGGTCCTCGACGACCCGTAGCACCAGGCAACCGAACCAGCGCCTACCGGACGATCTGGGTGAAGTCCACCAAGTTGCCGGTCATCATGAGCAGCGACAGGGCGGTCCACGACTTCTGGCAGTAGATGGTGCCGGCGGTGAGGTTCAGGGTGGCCACGGCCGCGTAGGCCTGGTTGATGAACGACTGGTACTGGGTGTCGCTCATGGCGCCCACGCCCGCGGGCCCGACGAAGGAAGCCGCCTGGGCGCCGTTCACCGCGCGATCGGGCTTCGGGGTTCCATTGAGATCGTAGCCGTCGACGATGCCGTTTGAGTTCAATGGTCAGATAGGCCACAATAGCAGCGTGACCAAAGAAGAAGCCCTCAAGCAACTGGCAGATGCGGAGGTCGTCCCCTGTGTGTCGGGAGGAATCGCGGAGGCCAAGGAGATTCTCGATGCATGCCTCTCGGCGGACATTCCTGCCATTCTGGATCGTCAGGATTCCTGCAATACGCATGGCCACGCCGCTGCCGTGCGCATCGACCTGTGCGTGAGGCCAGAGGATCTTCCTAAGGTCATGGCCATCATGCACGCGCGTTGGCAGAACCTGCTCGATCAGGAAGGCACCCTGCCAGAGCGGACTGCCGCTGCCACGGAATGCCAGGATCCACCTTGCCCCGCATGCGGCACCGCCGCGCCCCTGCAAGACGGCGCCTGCACCGGATGTGGGTTGCAGCTCGAGCAGGGGGAATAGGCCTGGTCGCACTGAACCTGGAGAACATCCAATGAGCAAGCCATTGGCCCTGGTCGCTGGGATTCTCTGTGTCGCATGCAGTGGGTCGGGCGGTGGCTCCCCGTCGCCGTTGGGGTCAGCGGGAAACTCTGTGCCAGGAGGCACCACGCAGATGGGGGGAACCAATGCTCTGGGCGGAACCAGCTCCGTGGGTGGGCTGAGCACGAGCGGCGGCAACAATGCGACGGGCGGCAGCGCGACCAGCGGGGGCGCCGGGGTCACAGGCGGCACTCCCACGACTGGTGGCAACAACACAACGGGTGGCAGC
>Ga0224523_1000317_pt1 | contig 28280 bp, 15 predicted proteins | sample CFST50metaG_FD_182732 | JGI IMG/M metagenome (GOLD analysis project Ga0224523, IMG submission 182732) | Peat soil microbial communities from Stordalen Mire, Sweden - C.F.S.T50 | ecosystem: Environmental > Terrestrial > Soil > Wetlands > Peat | place: Sweden: Norrbotten County, Stordalen Mire...
GATGCATTTCCATACATGGTGGGTATCTCTAAGCACACCATGTATGGAAATGCATCAGATATGCGCACGGCGGTTTTAATGCCACTGGAGCCGCAATTCATAAAGAAAATAGAGGCAAAATGGTCGTTCAAGATATTGGATATGAACCGAAGATTGGTTGCTTTCCAAGATCAATCGGTTGGCAAGATCACCTCCTGGAAATGGGACTTTGGCGATGGCAAAGAATCGACCGAACAGCACCCTCTTCACACCTATGAAAAGCCCGGCTTGTACATCGTGGCCCTCTATGTCGAAGGCCCCGAAGGCAAATCACGCCTCTCTAAGGTTTGGGATGTGGCTATCAGATAAATACAGATTCGGGATTTTTTCAACCCATTCTGACATTAAAAAAACATCCTCAAAAGACCCAACGGACAATACTCCCGGATCACCACCAAAAACAGTCCAGAAACAGAGTATATCATTTAGGGGTTTTCCGCACGTTCTCCGCACCATTACCGCACATTCTCCGCACCTTCTCCGCTTATAGGATGCGGAACAAGTGTGGAGAATGTGTGGTAAATGTGCGGAAAATGGATGGATTATATACCAATAATCTATAAATAGCCTAGAAGTGATTCGGGAATGGTCACAGAATTTTCTTTTTGTGATCAAAAAGTTGTTTTCTCAGAATAAAAAAATTTAGCGGGCACCAACCAGCGAGATGGAAGAGATGGTGTCGCCCATACCAACCAGCGTCAAGGGTTTGTCGATGATGATTGTAGGAACGGCAATGATCTCGATTTGATCGTTTTCAAAGATTCCTTTTTCCAACAGGTTGTTTTTGCCAAACTTTTCGGTGACAAATTCTGCCAGGTCATTCAGTTCTTTCAATCCGACTTCAGAAACCTGACGATCCTTTGCCCAAAGTAATACATCGGATTTTTCAATGGCGCCTGTTCCGGCTTTGGCTGCAGCGATGACTGCTGCCAGCTGCATACCGTTACGGTTTTGAAGAGCGGAAACCTTACATCCTTTTTTCTGGAGGGTGACATACAAACCGAACAGATGTAACTGCATACGTGAGCAGTTCAGGTAATCAAATATCTTCAACATACCCTTGAAAAGGTTGGTGCTATTGGTGTTCTTGTTGCATTCCTCAGCCAGTTCATGCTGATCGATCACCTCAAGGATATCGATAAGTTCGCGTTCGTTGAAGCCAACACTATCGATATTCTTTGCAATATTATCCAGCAGATATTTCCGGATCGTTTTGTCTTGTGTGGAAGCTATTTCGAGGTGGAGAAGGGTATTCTTGCCTTCATGATACCACTGGTCAATGATTACTTTTGATGCATCAATGCGTTCTGTTCCTGATGTTCCATCCTCATTGTGTTTTGTGAGCATCTGGTAGCCCGATAAGATAATATATTCGTGGTTGATGTCATCAGCAGCCATTTTCTTTGCAAAAGGTGCATCGATATGCAGCTTGAAGTTAAGCGGATCGTAAGTTGCAATGAAACGATTGGCTTTGGGACAGGTGAACTTCTTGCCATCAATAGATACTGTATCGCCGGCATTGAATTCGATGATCCAGTGGATTAATGGCAGGTCTGCTTTGCGTTCTATCCTGGACGCCTGAGCAATGTTGCCGTCGGCATCCAGCGTAACCAGATTAGGAAGATCCAGAAACAGTTTGGCCTGGTCTTTTGGGAGAGAAGCACAATGTACATAGACAGGATCGACACCACAAACCGCCATGGCATTGGCTACGATACCACCCTGACCACCCATCTGCATCTTATCGTAACCGATAAATTTATTCAACCAAAAGAACATCTCCTTATCATGAATCAACCATTCTTCAGCAATACCGCTTTTAAAACAATGTACTATACCTCTGATTGCATCTTCCTTTGTGCTGATTCTTTTTTTGCCGTCTTCAAGAATCCGGGTCTGGTCTAACGACTGCGATGTAATGAGTTCTTCGATCTTTGCTCCGGTTATTTTAATAACAGCATCAATGTTAACGTTAAAAGCACTGATCACGCCTTTCACTCCGGCCATTTTTTTCAGTTGTTCGGGAGCGGTCTTATAGTTAGCTAACCATTTGTCTTTTAGATTATCCAATATCATATATGTGTTTTTTAAAGTTGACTAACTGATAATCATTAAAGAGATTTTTTGTCTGGCTCTTTAATCCACAAAGAAAAAGAATAAAATCAAACAACACTAATTTTTTGAACAGGAGTTTCGACCGTAATGGCAACTCTTATACGTTCAAAGACACCTGTTCCTGCTAGGGCACTAATTTAAAATCAACCTCTTTTACATCCTCAGAATTCGTTCCAATAAACAATTTGAAATCACCCGGTTCGTAGGTATATTTCATGTTGATGTCGTAAAACTTCAGATCATTGGCAGTTAATGTGAATGTGATGGTTTTGGAATCTCCGGAATTGATCGTAACTTTTTGAAATCCTTTTAATTCCTTCACCGGACGTGTGACAGAGCCTACCATATCGCGGATATAAAGTTGCGCAGTCTCATCACCATCGTATTCGCTGGTATTGGTGATGGTCACCGTTGCTGTTAATTTGTCGATCGGAGTTATTGTAGTCTTGTTTAAAGTGATGGGGCTATAACTAAATGAAGCATAGCTTAAACCATAACCAAAAGGATAAAGCGGTGTATTGGGGATATCCATATATTTTGAGGTATATTTTTCAGTAGCACTGAAAGGCCTTCCCGTATTCTTATGATTGTAATAGATCGGGATCTGTCCAACATTACGTGGAAAAGTCATAGTTAGTTTTCCAGAGGGGTTATACTTTCCAAAAAGCACATCGGTGATGGCATCCCCAGCACGGGTCCCTGCATACCATGTTTCAAGTATGGCAGCTATGTTTTCGTTTTCCCATGAAAGGGTGAGGGGACGACCATTCATCAGGACAAGCACTATTGGTTTACCGGTTTTTTTGAGCGCTTTTAACAATGTTTTTTGGTTTTCGGGTAGTGAGATGTCGCTCATGCTGGAAGCTTCACCGCACATGATAGCAGGCTCCCCAAAAAATACTACGGCAATATCTGCTTTTTCGACTGTTTTTATCGCTTCTTCGATCAATTGTGCAGGTGATTTGGCGTCGGGAACTATATCCGCACCATGAGGATTCAGTTGATTTATCAAGGTTGTATCGTCAAGAATATTGGCACCCTTTGCATAGAGAAAGCCATTCGAAGGATATTGCTGCTGTAGGGCATCCCAGAAACTTACTGCATTTTTCCAGTCTCCTGCACCACTCCAGCTACCGATTAAATCACGCTGATCTTTAACCATCGGACCTATAAAGGCTATTTTTGCATCACTTTTGAGAGGGAGCAGTGAGTGTTCGTTTTTGAGAAGTACGATGCTTTTTAGTGCTGCTTCCTTAGCCAATATTAATTTTTCGGGACTCATAATCACTTTCGATGCACGGTCATTGCTTAAATCTCTATATGGATCGGTAAAAAGTCCCAGTTTATATTTGGCTTCCAGTATACGCCTGCATGCTTGGTTAATATAGGATATCGGCACTTTCTTCTGCTCAACCAGCTTCTTTAACTGATTCAGATAGATCTCACTAACCATGTCCATATCATCGCCGGCCTTGATAGCCAATTCGGCTACCTTTGGTTCATCACCAAGCCCATGGTTCATTAACTCCATGATGGCTGTATAATCCGTTGCCACCAATCCAGTGAAACCCCATTTCGTCCGGAGCACATCGGTGAGCAGCCATTTATTGGCAGCAGCAGGTACGCCATTTATTTCGTTGAATGAACTCATTACACTTCCTGCACCGGCATCAATGGCTGCTTTGTAAGGGGGAAGATAAGATTCAAACATCTTCCGTTCGCTCATATCGACCGTATTATAGTCTCTGCCGGCTTCGGCAGCACCATAGAGTGCAAAATGTTTCACACAGGCCATCACCGAATTGTTTGCAGAAAGATCTTTGCCCTGATATCCTCGTACTGTTGCAGCAGCAACCTGCGATCCCAACCATGTATCTTCACCTGAACCTTCTGAAACACGACCCCAACGTGGGTCACGGGCAATGTCCACCATTGGGGAGAAGACCCAGTTTAACCCGTCGGCAGATGCTTCTTCAGCTGCGGCACGGGCTGAGCGTTCTATGAGTGGCAGATCCCATGTTGCTGCCATACCCAGGTTAACAGGAAAAATGGTTTTGTGACCATGGATCACATCATAGCCAAATAGTAAGGGTATTTTTAACCGCGTTTTAGTAACAGCAATTTCCTGAAGCTTACGAACGGCATCGGGAGTGAAGGTATTGAATACGCCTCCAACCAATCCCTTTTCGATGTTTTGTTCGACACCCTTACTCAGAATAGGTCCGGTGACATCAAATCCGATGGAGGGAAGGTTAAGCTGACCTATTTTTTCATCGAGGGTCATTTTAGACATCAGAGCATTTATGTAATTGTCCATTTTCGTTGGCTTGGCCGTTTGCCCATTGACGGCAAAAACTGCAAGGACTAAAAAGGAGGATGTAATGATGTGTTTTATTTTCATAGGATTAGACTTTTTAAAAAACACTTTTACGTAGGGAAAGGTTGTGGCCTTTCACTACATGATTATTCTGAACGTAGTATTTTTGTACGTTGTGAAATGCCATTTTCATTGAATGCCTCAATCTGAAAGTAGTAAGGCTGTTCTTTATCCATTGCTTTAAAATAATATTCGTTGGCGCTATACACCATGACACAGTTGTACAATTTATCGGGAGCAATGCCTGTATATATGTTATAAGCATATGCATTGTCTAAACTTTGCCATTTAATCCATGCGCTCCTTTTATCGTAAGCAGTCCGTAAAACTACAAAATGTTTTACAGTATCAGGTCTGGCTCCTCCACCATTTCCAAACACCCTGAATCCACTGATTGCAAACTTTCCGTTAGCCATATGAACATTGACCATTTTGATATACCGGGCCTGAACAGGTTTTTGAAATTCCACATAATCATGGGGTATATCTGTGTGGTTATTGCTTTTATCTTTCAGTAACTTCCAGTTTTTATTATCTGTTGAATACAACAAACGGTACTGATGATAAATGTTATTGGGTTTACCCAGGATTGTTGCATCCTGATCGGCATAGTTTATTTGCACTGCATTAACCATGCTTAAATGACCAAGATCTGTTTGGATCCATTCACCCGGATTAGCCGTTGCTGCACTCCAGTATGTTTTGATGCTTTCATCAACGGCAAAGTTGGCTGTGAAATCTCCCAGTGTTGAAGAGACGGTGACCGGTTTATTGTAATTGAGTAACATCCAGCCTGTGAATGTATTCAGGGTATGGTCTTGTTCGAAGAGGGCCTTATTGTTTGCAGTAGGTAGATAATGTGGGTAATCACCAAATGCAGTATTGGCATATAAAACATTGTCGCTGTCGAATCCGGCCGGCCAAAGACCCAGCCTGCGTTCAAAGTTGTTTTTTACTGAAATAGCTATCGTAGAGATGTGCCACCAGTTACCAAAGTTATCCTGAAAGGTATTGCCATGTCCTGCTCCCCGAGCAAAGCCACCGGGTTTGTAAGAAAAAGGATTGTGCAGTTGGGGTTGGAAAGGGCCAAGGGGATTGTCGCTGACCTCAACACCATCGCTGTAACCACTAAACTCTGTTCCGGGTGCGCCATACTGCAGAAAATATTTCCCCTCGTGTTTTGTCATCCAGCTTCCTTCGATAAAGGGTTTTAAGAAAGTATTGTCCATATATTCACCAAAACGTTGCCACCCGAAGCGTTCATCATTCAGTTTAAAAAGGGCTGTTTCACTTCCAATTGGAGCAAATGATTTCCGGTTGATTTCAGAGACATAGAGTGGGAATTCATTGCTGCTGCCGTGATAGAGATAAAGTCGGCCATCTGTATCCAGGAAGAAATCGGGGTCCCAGGCGCCTATTTGAAAGTCATGAATTGCTTCTTTCCATTGGCCGGATTTGGGATTGGTACTCATCCAGATAGGAAAAGTTTTGGTATAGGTAGATCCGTAAACCAATAATGTGTCGCCTTGCACCCAAACAGCAGGAGCACATAAATTATCATAAACTTTATGCTCTGGCCGTAAGAATGAACGTGAGATAAACTTCCAGTTGTAAAGGTCGTTACTCCACCAGTAACCCATTTGATTGGTTGAAAACAGATAATAATCACCTTTATACTGCGTAATTACAGGATCAGCAGTAGCCCGATGCCGACCTGCATCAGAAAAATCAGGTATTGGTGTAAACCCATAATCCAGGTTCATCGGGTTACAATAAGTTAAATGTTTTTCCTGTTGTCCTTTGCAAACCATAAATAACTGGACAAACAATATAACAATAAAAACCTGGATAGTTTTCATTCTTCTTTTATTGCTAAACTATGAAAATCGAGTTTCTTTAACCCTGCTTTGATTTCAGGACAACTCATAAAGAGTTTCCATAATAATCCGGTACGGAAGTTTTCGATCATTACCACGATAGGTCCCTCGTCAATGGCCAGATAGGATTTCCCATACCAATTGCGGGAATCACAGAAGGAATCGGTAAAGCCATATTCACCCCAGATTTTATCGCCCAGATCATAATAAAAATGTCGAAGGGCCTGCATGGAATACTTTGGCGTATATGGAAATGCCGACAGTGCTGCTGTTGGCGAAATGACACCCAGATCATTGGTTGGTGAATGAGCATTATATCCTTCGAAATTATCGCTTGCCGTCAGGCCCCAGCAGTTTTCTCCATAACCTTTAAACTTTTTAGGATTATCAATGCAATAAGCCCTATTAATGAGTGTATGGTTTGTGTTTTGTTCCCAATAGTCTGCATAACGGTCCTTTAACCCCTTAGGGTCAAGACCCAAAAACGAGTATTGAGAAAAGAAAAGAGGGCCACCATAATCAAAACCCAATGGAAGTTTAATGCCATAAAAAGTCTTGCCATTGATAAAGAAATCGCTTTTAGCCCAGCCCTTGTGATAGACGCCGGCCGATACCGGATAGCGTTCAGCCGAGGCAGCTAAAACATAAGTAATAAGACATTCATTGAAACCGTGTATTGGAAAATTCATGGCCCAGCCGTTATTGGGAGACCAGTGCCAGTAGAGCACTTCTTTTCCTCCGTTTGTATACCAGTTCCATTCAACATCATTCCAAAGCCAGTTGATTTTGTCGCGGAGCTCCCTTTCTTTAGGGGTATCGTGATTATAATACTGTCGGGCACAAAGTAACCCTTCGAACAGATAAGATGTCTCAACAAGGTCGCCGCCATCATCTTTACGACTAAATGGTATTACCTTACCGGTACTGCCATGAAGCCAATGAGGGAACACACCATGAAAAGAATTTGCCTTTGTCAGAAAGTTAAGGATCTTAAGCATCCTGTCAACACCCTGATTACGGGTGATCCATTTTCGCTCTACGGCTACTACCATAGCCATAATACCAAAACCCGATCCTCCAATGGTGACCACCTCATTGCCATAGCCATAAGCTTCATTGCTCCGTTCTCTTGCCAACCCACTTACAGGATGCCCATAGTCCCAGAAATAACGAAAGGTCTGTCGCTGAACAACATCAAGTAGTGCGCTATCTGACAGGCTTTTAATAACTCCCACAGGTTTTATCCCCACTTCATTTTTTGTTGTGTTTTGTGAAGACAAACAGAAAGTTAACAGTGCAAAAGATATTGTTAAGATCGTTTTTTTCATAGATGATAAATATACTATTATAAATTTGGACTCGTAAAACCAAGCGCCTTCATTCCGGTTTTTACTTCAGGGCAACTCATAAAGAGGTTCCAGATCAATCCGCTTCGATAGTTTTCGGTCATGACAATAATGGGTCCCTGGTCAATTGCCAGATTGGAGGTGCCAAACCACAAATCATTCAGACTAAAAGAATCGTAGAAACCATAAGGACCCCAGGTTTTATCTCCCAGCTGATAGTAGAAAAACTTTAAAGCCTGTAACGATTCAACCGGAGTATAGGGAAGGGATGAAATGGCTGCAGTTGGGGCAATTACACCTACGTCGCTGGTAGGTGAACTTGCATTATATCCACTTGCAATATCACTTGCAGTCAGACCCCAGCATAAATTGCTGTATCCATAATAACCTTTGGGGTTGCCGATGCAATAATTGTAGTTGATCAACGAATGTGCGCGTGTTTGTGTTTCATAATTGGCATAAGCATCGGTCAGACCCTTTGGATTGATTGCCATAAACGAATAGTGTTCGAAAAAGAGAGGTCCTCCTAATGTGGGTCCAAGTGGAAGCACTATATTATAATAACTACTCCCATTTAACATAGTTCCGTTTCCGGCCCAACCATTATCATATACTATTTTGGGTATCGGAAAAGTAGTTGACGATGCCCCCAATACATAAGGCATGAGCGCTTCATCCCATCCATGAATAGGCATATTAATGGCCCAACCCTGATCAGGACTCCAATGCCAATAGAGTACGTTTTGGTTGTTTTGTCTGAACCAACTCCACTCCACATTGTTCCAGAGTGTATTGATATCAGCCCGTAATGTAGTTTCATCTGTTGTTGCAGCACTAAAATATTGTCGGGCTGTAAGCAACCCCTCCATCAGAAAAGAAGTTTCGACCAGATCGGCGCCATTGTCCTGAGCGTTAAACGGAACAACTGCTCCAGTCACACCATTCATCCAATGAGGAAAAGCGCCATGAAACTTTTGAGCTGTATTTTTTAAAAATCCTACTATTTTTTGCATACGTACCAAACCTTCTGCATGGGTAATAAACTGTCTATTCACAGCTACTACAATCGCCATGATTCCAAATCCGGAGCCTCCCATGGTAACAACATCACCTGAGGTGTTGCGTTCTCTTGCAAGCCCACTAACAGGGTGACCGAAATCCCAGAAATATTTAAAGGTTTGTTTTTGGATAATATCAAGTAGCTGATCATCGGTCACTAAAGGAAACTTATTGGTAGAGTCGATGGCAGTGGTCAGTTGTACACTCAATGCAGTCTGAAGATTTCCGTTAATAGTTGATTTAAGATCCGTTGTTACGCCCACATTGTACCTGGTCAGATATTGTAGAGGCTGTGAAGGAGTAATCACAACCGTATAATCGTTGTCTTCGAAAGTAGTATTGTAAGAGATGACTGTACCCGATGCATTTTTCAAACTAACACTATTAACTATAGAGGTATGATTTATCGCTGTTGAAAAAGAAAATTTGATGACAGGGTTGAGATTTACACTGGTATACGTAAAGCCATTATATACTCCATTAACTTTAAGCGTATTAAAGCTAAATGATGCAGGAGTAACAGGAGGTGTAACAGAATTTCCAGATTTACTGCATGCGGTAAATGACAGCAAAACAATTAAATACCAATATAAACTTTTAGAATACATGACGAAGTAATTAGGCAATAGCTATTTGATTGATCCAATAGGTAGAGACGCATAATCATGCGTCTCTACGATAGAAGATCCACCTTATGTAGAGACGCATGATTATGCGTCTCTACCGGAGTGACTTTACTAACTTTTCAAGTTAGTAAGAATTTATTTCCCTTTGGATTCGAGTGCAACAAGTGCTGAAATATCAGTAGGAGCCAGTGCCTTATTATAGACTCTAACTTCATCAAGCTGACCCGTTAAATAACTTGCCCATCCCTGAGAACCGGTTGCAGATGTCTGACTTGGTGTTGTTTGAAATTGCACACAACCAAATACCAACTTACCCACAGTCGTGAAGTTTAGCGCTCCTGTAAGTCCGCTGATGGTGCCACTACTTACTGAAGATCCATTTACATAAAGCGTGCATATTGAAGATGTTGCATTATATGAAAATGCAATATTTACCCAAGACCCAAACAGGTTCTGAACATTATCGACAGCGTAGGTATAATCATTCGTCCCCTGTGTGATATGCACTCTGACCTTACCATTGGTATTGACACTGCCATTTTCAAAGAACATCTCAATATTACCCCAGAAATTATTGGTATTGGCAAGTGAGAAGAAGCCAATGATACCGGTAGAAGGAGGAGGAGTATTGACCCAAAGAGTTGTTGTAAAACTTTGCAGGCTTTTGATAGCAGCAGATGGTGTTGCCAAAACATAACCATTTAAAGCTCCCTGCAGTGCCTGCCCTTCAAATCCGGTAGTGAAGGTTGTACCTGTTGCTGTGCCGGCAGTATTGGAAACACTGTCAATAAGGGTTCCATTGAATGACCAGTATCCAACAAGATTAGCAGTAGCAATTTGTTTAACACTGTTATATCCGCCAATGTTCAATGGTGGAGCGTAACTTGAAGGGTCAAATTTCTTCAGACATGACATCAACCCAAGACTCAAAATTACAGCTACCAATAAGTTTTTATAAAATATCTTTTTCATAAAACAGATTTTTAAAATTAATAACCAGGGTTTTGAGTTAATAGTCCTGCGCTCAGGTCGATTTCGTTCTGTGGAATAGGCCAAACTTCATTCTTATTGGCTTTCCATCCCTTAGGACCAAATACCGTTGCAGCACGACCCTGACGGATTACATCAAAATAACGATCAAATTCCATCGCAAGTTCAACTCTTCTCTCGTGATATATGGCATTGCGGAGAGCAGCCTGATCCGTCGTTGTGACTTTAGGAAGAATTGCATTATTTCCCTGTCTGGCTCTTGCCCGTACCATTTCCAATGAAGCCAGTGCCTGTGTTGTATTTCCAAGCTCGTTGGAAGCCTCAGCATTCATCAGTAATACATCAGCATAACGTAAGACAATTTTATTTTGCATACATCCTTCGTTATAACCGGAAACAAACTGGCTAAAAGGCACGTAAGACTTCATGTTATACATGGGATTATCTCCTAAAGCAGGGATGGCATCACCTTCGGGTGTTGTGGTACCTCTGAAAATGATGGTTCCACTCTTACGAGGATCATTGGCTTCAAATTCATTAACCAGATCCTGGGTTGGAACATTGAATCCCCAGCCTCCACCAGTTGAACCACGTACCCCCTGAACCTGTGAATACTGAGAGTTGGATGCATCTGCATTTCCAGGAACCAACATACACTGTACTTCAAAAATTGATTCAGAATTATTTTTATTGTTGTTACGGAATAGTTGTTCAAAATTTGGATAGAGCGTATATCCTAACCCCATTACCTGGGAAGTATAAGTAACGACATCGGACCATTTTTTCTGATACATCGCCACCTTGGCATGAAGAGCCAGTGCAGCGCCTTTGGTTGCATGTCCAATATCCACTGCAGCATAAGATTGTGGCAATACACTGGCAGCATCTGTCAGATCAGTTTCAATTGCTGCCCAAACAGTGGCTTTAGGAGAGCGTGGAATGTTATATTCCGCAGAGCTTTTAGGTACTGTTAGTCTCAAAGGGATATCACCAAATGCCCTGACAAGTCTGAAATAGGAATATGCTCTGATAAACTTGGCTTCGGCAAGATAACGGGTTTTTAGCGTGGCGTCCATATTTACTCCGGGGAGGTTATCAAGAACAACATTTGCCAGATTAATCGTCTGATACTGGCCATGCCAGAAATCTGATAATTGTCCTTCCCCAGCCGTTGCTGTAAAATTATCGAAGTCGTTCATAAAGGATGCATCATTGGGGCTACTGCCTTTTTCGGCATCATCGGATCCCATACTTTCGACAGCAATAGGAGCAAAAGCAATATTGGTCCATTCTCTAAGATTGGCATACATTGCATTTACAGCTTTACCTGCATCGGTAGCATTTTGGAAAAAGGCCACTGCTGGTTGCTGATTTTGAACCGGTACATTAAGAAAGCTTTTTTGACAGCTTTGACTTATCATTAAACAGATAAAAAGGGTCAATCCAAATAATATCTGCTTGAAATATTTTATATTTTTCATTGTATTCAGATTAAAAAGTTACGTTAACACCAAAATTGTAGGTAGCATAGAGCGGGTAAACATTTGCATCAATACCGGCATTTGTTGGACTACCGCCAACTTCCGGGCTAAAGCCCTTATAACCGAAGAAGTTTAATGGGTTTTGAGCGTTTGCATAGATCCTCAGTTTCTTGATTTTACACTTTGCAAGCACACTTTCCGGTAAGGAATAACCTAACTGAATATTTCTAACCCTAAAGTAGGCTCCACTTTCGACATAGAAGGAATTTGGAACAGCGTTAGCCGTAGAGCCTACATTGGCTGAAGGATAAGAGTTTGAAGTTCCTGCACCATGCCAGCGATGATCAAAGAAATCCTGGGTGTAGTTTTCATTGCCATATCTGAAGGCTATGTTTGCATTGTATATATTCACACCTGCTACACCCTGAAAATCCAAAGCAAGATCAAAGTTTTTATAAGTGAAACTGGTGTTGATACCATAGTTAAATTTGGGATTAGGATCTCCCAGTTTTATCCTGTCTTTGCTGTCAATTACACCATCATTATTGGTATCTTGGTAGATGAAATCTCCAACCTTTGCCGATGTTTGTTTAGATGCAGCAATCTGTGCAGCGGTTTGGAAAACACCAATAACCTGATAACCATAAAACTCACCTATAGGTTCCCCAACAACGGTTCGGGTTGCTAACTGACCATTGGCAATACCATTGCCGCCACTGTAAATCGGGTTATTTCCAGAAGCAACTGAGACTACTACATTTTTATTGTAACCAACATTGCCGCTGATAGAATAGGTAAAATCTTTTTTGTCCATATCCTTGTAGGTCACCAATGCTTCGAATCCTCTGTTTCTGAAAGTAGCCTGATTACCAATAATGCCACTACTACCGGCATTATTTGAAACTCCGGTTCCTAAAGACATTAAAACAGGCAATGAAAATATGGCATCTTTGGTAAGCCGGTTATAATAATCGAGTTCTACATAGAGATGATTATTCAGTGTATTGGCTTCCAATCCTACGTCAGTTCCTTCTGCTCTTTCGAGCTTTATAGATGGAGGTACAATGGTAACAATACTTGCACCGGTATAAGGAGCCTGAGGATTACCATAAATTGCTGTAAACTGACCCGGTTGTGAAACCTGCAATACTGTTGGATTATAAGGAACACCAGCATTACCGATCACACCATAACTTGCACGAAGTTTCAAATTATCAAACACATGTTGACCCTTCATAAATGATTCTTTTGAAATTACCCATCCTGCACCCACGGCCGGAAGGTATGTCCAAAGATTTGAACCATAAAATTGGGAGGCAGCATCACCACGTAATGAAGCATTTAACAGGTATTTATCATTAAATGAATAATTGATTCTACCAAAGTAAGAAGTAGCTGTTCTGAGAGCTCCAAAATCACCTACATTACTTTTACCAACATCGCCTAAAGATAAATAATGATCACCTTCGCTAGTATTGGGAACATTAGTAGCACTAGCTATCATCCCATAATTTTTGTAGCGCTGGGCAGTTTGTCCTAACAAAACCGTTATATTATGTTCACCAAACATTTTGTTATAACTTAACGTGTTTTCAACAATCCAGTTTTGATTGTTTGTTTCGTTGACCGTTAATGTACTGGTTGTACTTCTCTGAGCCTGCGTTGCTGTATATACAGGACTGTAGTTACGGCTATTATCCTGAGAATAATCACCACCAAAACTAGTACGGAAGGTAAAATTCTGAAGGAACTTAACTTCACCATATACATTGCCATTAAACCGATAGTGTTGTGATTTCTGATTAAAGAAGTCCAATGTTACCTGTGGGTTGTAATTATTCCCATTCCCGATATTAAAGTCGTTGGGATCACCATATGTACCATCGGCATAATAAACCGGTACAACTGGAGCAGCACCATAAATCTGATGGAAAATACCTCCGTTGATATCTGTTGAATTAGCATAAGTGCCCCCAACGGCATAACCAAACTTGAGGTTTTTAATTGGTTCATATTCACTTGTCATTCGAACCGTATAACGTTTGTAGTTATTGGTTTTAACATTACCATCCTGATCAAGATACCCCAGTGATAAGTTGTATGACGACTTTTCAGATCCACCGTTTATAGATACCTGATGATTGGTTGTAAAGCCATCACGCAAAATCTGATTGTCCCAGTTTGTCCCTGTACCATAACTTGCAGGATTGGGGAAAAGAAGAGGTGTTTGGCCATTAATGCCGTAAGTCTCATTTACCAAAGTAGCATATTCAGAGGCAGTTGCCATCTTAACAAGGTTTGTTACATGCTGCCAACCGGCATACGCGTTGTAATTAACAGTTGTAGCTGTCTTTTTTCCTTTTTTACTGGTAATAACAATAACGCCATTGGCAGCGCGGATACCATAGATAGCTGTACTTGATGCGTCTTTCAAAACACTCATTGATTCAATATCAGCAGGATTCAAAAAGCTGATATCATCATACCATACACCGTCAACTACATATAACAGACTGGTATTTCCATAAATGGTTCCAACACCACGTATAATCACCTGTGGTGATGAACCGGGTGCGCCGGAATTAATAATTTGTAAACCTGCTACCTTACCCTGTAAAGCACTTAAAGGGTTAATAGAGGCTTGTTTTGAGATTTCAGTTCCCTGTACCTGTGTCACAGAACCTGTCACATCGACTTTTCGTTGTGTACCATAACCCACAACCACAACCTGCTGTAATTCACTTGCCTGACCAACCAATACCACATTAATAGTAGTTTTACCGGCTACAGAAATAGTTTGTGGGAGATAACCAATAAAGGAGTATGTTAAAGCGGCATCCGGTGATACGGAAATAGAGTATGCCCCATTCACATCAGAAATGGTACCCATAGAAGTACCTTGCACAACGATACTAACAGCTGGCAGACTTTCTCCGGTTGTACCATCGGTTACAACACCTTTTACAGTAAACTTCTGTGCAAAAGCAGAACTGTAAAAGAGTAATAAAACAAGCATCAACCCTGAAAGTAGAATTTTTTTCTTCATAATGGTTAATAATTAAATTGTTTAGATTATTGTAAAAATTATATTTATAAGAAAATTTTTATGATTAAACATTTTAAGAATCATAAAGTTTTCGTACCAATTGGTTAATAAAGATAGTGTGAGGAGAAGCGTGTACTAAAAATAGGCACTCTACATTAATACACTACTTGAAAAATATTTTTCAGAAACAACAATCTAATTTTATATCTATCTATTATACAATTTATTAATGATATTCAAAGAGTATATACATACCACACTGCAAACAGAAAAACCAAATCTTTCTTACAAGACTATGAGAGGTAATGATGTAGTTTTAGAGCTGAATGAGAAACTCTGTCAGGTTTTTGTCATGAAGTAAGTTGAATTTTTTACGTAGTCTGTAACGCCTAATCTCCACTCCTCTTAAAGAGATATTCAATAAAGAGGCTATTTCTTTACTGCTCATATTCATCCTTAGATACGCACATAACTTTAAATCATTGGGGACGAGATCAGGATGTTCTGCTTTTAATTTCTTAAAGAAATTCTCATGAGCCTCATTGAAACTTATTTCCAGAAAGTTCCAATCCCGTTCATCCGTCATTCCATCATCTATAACACGTTGAATACGTTTAAGTTGATCGTTTGATAATTTATTCCCGTTGCTGTCTTTCAACGCTAATATTTCTGACCTCAACTTTTGTAGTAACTCATTTTTATATACTATATTCATTGCTGAGTTAGCGAGCTCCCGACTTTTGCTTTCAAGCTCTGCCTGCAACTGTTCCTGTTTGATTTTGATAATCTGTTGCTCGTTAGCTTTCATCTCCTCTTTCAATATCTCATCTTTCTCAAGTTGGAGTTTATCATGAATATGTTTTTGATAATTAGCCAGTTTACGTTTATAAAATTGTCTTTCAATATAAAAGAAGAGGATTATTAAAACAAGATAGGATAAAATAGCCCATTTATTTAAATACCAGGGTGGCAAGACAGTAAAATTCATTTGGGTAATAAAAGTGGTCCTATTGTCATCAATCCTGGCATGAACCTTAAAAACATAATCTCCTTGTGGAAGATTTGTAAAATCTTTTTGACTTAAAAAACTCCAATCAGACCATTCTTTAGAATACCCTTCCAAATAATACTGGAACATGATTTTGGACTGAAGGTAATAAGGCAGTGTATAAGTAATTCGAATACTGTTATTCCTGAAAGGAATGACCATACTTTGATCATTGCTACCACAAATCAGAACAGGTTTGTGAGAAATATCTTCAACCTTACGGATCAATACCCCCGGAAGCTTTCCTAAAGAGTGTTTTGCAGCATCCCTGTCATTAAAAATCACAAACCCATCGTCGACACTGATCAGATAAAGCGATGGATTGATAAGGCTTATATTTTCATATGACTGTATCATTCTACCATTTAAAAGACTAAACCAATTGGTATTCAAAGCAATTCTTCCATTTTCCGAAAAGTCAACCAGTGCCGTTTTACCATGATTTATAAACCAATATTTTTTACCCAGTGCTGGTATAATTTTAGTTGAGGTGGCAAAGGAACCCAGTTTTTGATTGAGCTGTTCATAACGATAAAATTTATCAGTGATATCATCATAGGTATAAAAACCTTTTTCGGTGGAGAAAACAATTTTACCTTCCAGATTGAAAACATTGATTTTAAAGCAATCAGGCAGACCAGATCCTTTGTCATAATACTTTACATCTGTTGCTTTTGTTTGATCCGTATTAAGTGTGACCTTATAAATTCCTTTATAGGCATGACTCACCCAAATCTGTCCTTTTGTATAAGGTTCGACATATCTGGAAGGCTCACCAAACCCTTCAATTTTATGACTGAATACCCAATTGTTATGAATATCCTTTTTGTAAATCACAAGACCGGTATAAGTTCCTTGTATAAGGTGATTGTTATTCAGTTTTTTAATTGTCCAGCCACCATTAACACTTGAAAGTTTACTTATTTTGTCATTATCAACCAGATAGGTCCCTTCATTATGTCCACATAACAATGATCCATCCACCATAGATAGATCCCACACCTGACCTTGCGAGCCTTGAATCAGCTTAAAATCGAAGGAATGTAACTGTTGATTTTTATCTGTTGGACGCCAGTCGCTGTAAAACAATCCCTGGTTGGTTCCAAGATAGATTTTGTTGTTGTTGACTATACTTGAATAGACTGTTCCAAATTCACCACCTTTATCAAAATAAAAATAGAATGGAGAGTTGATTTCAATACAATCAATCCCATTATCCAATCCAGTCCAAAGATTTTCTTCATCATCGACATACAGACTAAGTACCGTGTTGTTCTGAAGTCCACTCAGTTTATTGATATGTTGCACTACATTTCCGGCAGTATCTACAATGATAACTCCATTTAATATTGTACCATAAGCATAATACTTTCCTGAAATAAAGACACCATTATTCAATTGGAATTTCTTCAGAAAATCATTGGCATTGTTTTTCCAGGGATAAAACTTTTTACCATCATAAATATAAATACCATTCTTTGCAGTCCCAATCAGAAAACTGTTATTGTGATAAGGCAGAATTGACAATATCCCTGTCTTTAAAACATTACTACCCTTAATAAATACTAGTTTATTGTCAATCAGTTCGTGCAATCCGACATTAATCTCTTCAATAAAGTAGCGGTTTCCTGATTTCAATAAAAACAAATAGGGGTTTGGAGATTTAAGGATTGAAATTTTATTGTTTCTATATATATAAACGGTGCCGAAACTTTGGAAAATGATCTGTTGTGCATCAATGTAAATTTTCCATATTTCCTCGTTAAAAGCATACTTTTTAGGAATAAGCTTTGTCAGGGAAGTATAATACATTATTCCAATTGTATTTTTTTTCCAATAGCCTATTTCACCAAATGCCCCTGAATATATCCGGCCATGTCCATCAGCGGCTACTGCACGTATTGTTAAATGGTTGGGTAGATAATATTGTTGCCAATCACGACCATCAAAAGAGAGCAATCCTTCAGAGTTACCGAAATACATGATTCCTTCTTCGTCTTTTGTGACAGACCAGTTTTGATTACCGGACTGGTAGATGTTCTTGGTAAAGTTGCGGACATTTGGAACGCCAATATTTTTAATATCAGCGCTGTATGCTTGTTGTGAAATGCATATCAAGCTAAATAGATACAGATAATTCAGAATATACTTGACTATTATTTGCATAAGTTACATCTTGTTAATGATTTAGCAAATTTCAAACTTAATACGATTTACTAATTTGCCCTGACCATCATTACAAATCAAATATTCACTCCAAAGATAAGAATATCAAAATATTAATTCAACATTATGTTCAATTTTGACAAATATGTTTCATATCATTTAAACTAATCCAAAAATTCTATTTCATATAAAAGCAAAAGAACTGACATTGGTTTATCAGTTCTTTTGCTCAATAATTCCATAATTATAGTTAGTTTAAAATACTACTTCTTTTTTAGTTCTAGTGCCATTTTTCTTGTTAAAGCTTTCATAATTTTCTTCCTATTTCTGATTAAGTTTAGCTTTTTGTAATTCCATATCAGTCTTCATTTTATTCAATTCTGTTTGCTCATTATCCAGTTTTTCTTTTTGATCTTTATACAGTTTTGATTTTTGCAATTCCATTTCACTTTTCAGTTTATTCATATCTGCTTGTTGAGCATCAAGTTTTGATTTTAGTTCTTTCGACATTAGCGTCTTTTGCAACAACATCTCTGCTTTGAGTTTATTTAAATCACCTTGTTGTTGATCTATTTTCCCCTTTTGATCTTTTCCCATTTTCAGCTTCTTTAATTCCATCTCGGCTTTCATTTTATTCATATCTGCCTGGAGCTTATCAAATTCACCTTTTTGGTCTTTCATCATTGCCTGCTGTTCTTTGTCAAGTTTGATTTTTTGGTCAAACAATAATTTGTTTTGCAACTCTCTATTTAAGTTAACTTTTTTATCATAAAGTATCTGAGCTTCTTTTTCTTTTTTTAATTGTTCATTATCAGAGGCTTTAAGCTTAAAGCCCATCATATACTTACTTTTATCCTTCTCTTGTTTGGCCAATGTTTCTGATCTATAATTTTGATAATAAGCATTTGTCATTAGATCGACTTGCATAAAATATTTTTTACCTATTCTGGCATTTTTAGCAACATAAGTTGCACTTCCGAATGAAAAGTCGGTGTTGGTGTATTTATTCAAAACAGCGTTATCTACTTTTTTACCATCAATCCAGACACCGTATATAGATGGGTTTTTCCATGATTCAAATTTTTCTTTTGTAGGCACAGTTTTAGGTAGTGAACTTTTAAAATTTGTCATGAATACAATACTCTGTTGCGATCTTTGACCTTCACTCATTTTCATAAAAAGAGCCCCAAGTTCATTCTTCTCCGCGGCACTCAATTCTTTGTGTCCTGCATTGCGATTACCTTCTGTTGTAATCAACCCATATTGCAAAAGCTTTGCATGATATTCATCAACAACATTTTGTGAAGCATTTACATTTTTCTCTTCCTGCTGTTTTTGTTTCAGCAGCGTTGTATTATCCTGTGCAACCACTCTGGTACTAAACAGAAATCCGAGTGCTGCGATTAAAGGGATTACGGCAATCTGCTTGATGATTGCAACCTTCTGAGATGTTTTCCTGGTCATCATGATGAGTCGTTTTTTAGTGATCAGATAATTAAAAGAACTTGTTAGGACTAAATTATTTTTTCTGTTTGCTTTTTTAAACAATAAAAGTTGGTAGGATGTGGCATCATTAAATGTTTCTACTACCGATTCGTCGGCAAGAAACTCATGATTGAGTAAAATAGCTCTTCTAAACAAAAAGAGCAGTGGATTAAACCATGCAAATGCAATTATAAACTCAACAAACAAGACATCGAGGGAATGCATTTGCTTAACATGTGTCAGTTCATGTTGCAACACCTCACGTTCGATCGTTCCCTTTTCAAATTTCAGCCTGTTTATAAAAATATAATTCAGAAAACTATAAGGGATGGTGTTATTATCGGTCAGTACGAGTGTGGCGTCTGAATAATTTACCATTTTATTGCCCCTGATATTGGATAACAGGTTGGTGAGGTTTCGGACAAACCTGTAGAAAAGAATGGATGAAACCAATAAGTAAAATGCCAGTAACAGGTAAGGAAGATAATTGATAGTTTCGACCGGAGTAAGGATTGGTGCAGTATGTATGGCAGGTAAACTATTGTCGGTCATCACAATAGTTTCCTGAACTGGCATTATCGGAGCAGCAATTTTAATAGTTATGAATGAAACCATAAAAGAAAAGACGATGCTAAATAACAGATAAAACCTGTTGAACCGGTACATCTTCTCCCTTTCCAGAATAAAGTAGTAGATCATAAAGAGAGATGCACTACACAAGACTGTTTTTATGATGTAGGTTGTCATTTTTTCTTCTTTTCTATTTCCTGATCAATAATCTTCCTCAAATCCTTCAGTTCTGATTTAGACATGTCGCTTGTCTTTGTGAAGAAAGAAGCAAACTGTAAAGTAGAGTCGCCAAAATAGTTTTTGATAATTCCTTTCACTTGTTTTGAAAAGTAGTCGCTCTTTTTAACAAGTGGGTAATATTGTCTGGAATTACCAAATAAGGTATAGCCAACAAAGCCCTTGTCCTGCATCCTTTTAAGTAGTGTTGCCACCGTTGTGGTAGCTGGCTTAGGCTCTGGAAAGCTGTCAAGCAGATCCTTAAAAAACACTTTCCCGTTTTTCCAGATCATCTCCATTAGCTGTTCTTCTGTCTTAGAAAGTTTCATCGCTCTATGTTTTGTGGTTTATTTTCTACAAATGTAGAACACGTTTTGAGTGAAAGCAAATTTATTATGTTAAAAAATTAAAACCCCTCCTTTATTTTAAAGTTTACCTTGTGGATTGTGAAAAAAAACATCTTTCTGCATTATCATGGTATCTGATATAAAACATTGATATCTATTGGCATTTTAACTACTTTTGATCCATCATATCATCTATTATATTGTGATCACTATTCTTTAATAAGACATAATTTTTTCACTATGAGTTACGCTGCAATAATTTTCGATCTGGATGGCACCCTTCTCAATACCATTGACGATCTGGCCAATTCAATGAACCTTGTTTTGGAGCAACATGATTTTCCTGTACACCCTGTAGCTAAATATAAATATTTTGTTGGAAATGGGATGGATACTCTCACCCGGAAAGTTCTTCCTCCACATTGCACCGATGAGAGCTTCATTAAAACATTTCTTGAAGAATTTCAGAACGAATACAAAAAAACATGGCATAACTTTACTCAACCCTATCCGGGAATAGAAAAGTTGCTTGAAAATTTAGAAGCACGTGGCATTAAGATGTCTGTACTTTCAAATAAAGCTGATCCCTTTACAAAACTCATTATTGATTATTATTTTGGATTGGATCATTTCGATTTTGTCTACGGTGAAAGAGTTGGCGTTCCCAAAAAACCAGATCCTACGGCCGCTCTTGAAATAGCCCTTCAATCTAACATTCAACCTTATGAATTTCTTTATCTGGGCGATTCAAATACCGATATGCAGACTGCCAATGCAGCAGGCATGTATGCTCTTGGAGCGACTTGGGGCTTCAGAAAAGCAGATGAATTAATTGAATATGGTGCGAAAAAGCTTATCCATGATCCTATTGAAATCATTGATTTGATCAGAAAAGCTCTTTTATAATGATTTTAGTAGAGTAGCTTTATAGCAATCAGATGAAAAACAAATAGTACCTTTGCATCCAAATTGAAAACTGGGTATACGTTACATTAATTAATCTACTTTATCTATCAACGGTTACTCGTTTATTAATGAGCTTCTATTACTACTTTTCTTTAACAGAAGTTGTGATATAGCTTCTTTTAAGCTTAAATGGATCGCAGAATATTTGTGCAGTAGCTTTATTTCTTGAAAACTGAAAATGGCAAACGAAGATTTAATTTATTCACGTTCTAAATACAGGAAAAAATATGATTTACATATAGCATTTCTATTTGCTATTGCTGTCATGTTTATACTTTTAGGTGTGATGTATATTATGTCTCCACATGATCAGTATTTCTCTACCGCTATGGAAATGCAGATACCTGTTGAGATGGGTAAGGTTGAAGATATGATGCAGGCCCAACCACAGCTTTCGACTCCTCCTGAGGGTTTTACACAACCGTCTATATCGTTGGTAGAAGAAATAGCCAGCAAGGTGATGGACGATAAAGATCAGTTAAAAGACACATTATCAAAACACAATAAAGATAGCCTTGACAATAAATTAGCTGGTAGCGGTGGCGCTAAGTCCAAGGCAGAAGCCGAAGTAGAAGACCCTATGCCATTCACTATCGTGGAAGACAAACCATTATATCCCGGGGGGCAGGATGCGATGTTGAAGTTTCTTGGTGATAATCTGAAATACCCCAAAATTGCCAAAGAAGCTGGCATACTGGGGGTAGTGATTGTACAGTTCATCATAGAAAAAGATGGAACGGTGGGTGAAGTCAAGATCGTCAGAGGCCTGGGTGGAGGATGTAACGAAGAGGCTATCAGAGTTGTAAGCATGATGCCCAAATGGACTCCCGGAAGACAAAGAGGTAAGGCTGTCAAGGTCACTTTTCACATTCCACTTAAATTTTCTTTACGGCCAAACTAATTTAAACTTCTTCGAGGTCTGAATTATTTTTCAGGTTTCCCTAAACACTTCGCTGATTTTTTAGTTTATTGCTGAGATAATTTCTTCGTAAAGCGAAATACTATATACTATAATTTGTACTTTTATCAGGATTTTGCATATAGTAGGACTTGTCTTTTACTTTTTTTGTGAGATATTTACCTTACGCTTTACTTCGTTAAACGAACAATTTTTCACTAATGAAACCAAAATTAAAAAAGATATTACTCATCGTTTTGTCGGTAATCATAGTCATCGTTGTTGCCATAGCTTTGACCATATCACCCATCACCAGAAACTATATTGAAAAACACAGCAAGGAGATGGTCGGTCGTAAGATCTTGATTAAGGATTTGCATTTGAACATATTTACCGGCAGATTAGAGATGGATTCTATAAGGATGTACGAGAAAAATGATAAAGAGTTGTTTGCTTCTGTCGACACCTTTCTGATCAAGATATCCCTGTTTAAATTAATCAGTAGCAGAATCGAGGTAAAAGAATTAAAGGTCATCGCGCCCTATACAGTGATTCAGCAAAATGGTTCCCACTTCAATTACGACGACTTGCTACCAAAAGAAGACACCATTAAAGCGCCAAAAAAGAAATCCTCCTTCCCAAAATCTGTGGTCATCACTAATATCATTATTCGGAGTGGCAGATTGATTTACAGCGACCTGCAATTGAAAAACACCATCAGGATGAATGAGCTTGGTGTAACTATCCCCCAACTCAGTTTCGATCAGGGAAACACCAATGCCGGTATTCATCTGAAAATAGGCAAAAATGGAACGCTGAACAGTCATCTGACACTGAATATGAAGACCAACGAATACAGGCTGAACCTGGATCTTGTGAATCTTGCTGCTGATATCATCACTCCCTATGTAAAAGCATACTACAATATTGGAAAACTTGATGGACAGGTCAACACTAAATTACAATTCGTTGGCAATATGAATCATATCATGGATTTCAAAATCAGTGGGACCGGTTCCTGTACAAGACTGAATGTGACCAATATGTTGGGCGACCCTGTAGCTTCAGCTAATTATGCCGAAATAAAAATCACAAAAATATATCTACCCACTTCCACTTATCTGTTTGATTACATACATGCTTCTAATGCCATCCTGAGTTTCATCCTGACTCCCAAGACGAATAATTTTAGTGTGCTGCTCAAACCCGAAGACAAGAATGCACCTCATGCCTCAACCTCTGAACCCATGACGTTTAAAGTCAAAGATCTACATCTTACTGAGTCTCAGGTCAACTACACTGATAAAACCTTACACGCTCCATTCAGTCTGCCAGTTAAGAAAATTGATTTTACTGCCCAGGATTTCGATATGAATGGAACCAATCAAATCCGAACTAAAGCAGCATTCCCAGAGGGCGGCATCATGGATTTCAGTTGGAAGGGCAATATGAACGACCTCTCGAATCAACAAATCATCGTGAACATACAGAACCTGAGTCTGCGATTGTTCAGCCCTTATTGTCTCAATTATACAGCTTTTCCAATTATCAATGGCAACCTGAATTTTATCAGTAAAAACAATATCCTTCACAACAACATCGAGAGCCTTAATATGCTTGATGTTTACAAAATGCGTGTTGGCGATAAAAACAAAAAGCTGAAAGCTGAATACAAAGTCCCTTTGAAACTGGCACTCTATATTTTGAAAGACAAAGATGAGAAGATCAAGTTCGATGTCCCTGTTAAAGGCAGCACCAAAGATCCTCAATTCTCTTATCGGAAAATCATTTTCAAAACCTTGGTTAACCTTATGGTGAAAGTGGCCGTCTCCCCGGTTAAGTTTTTAGCCAATAACCTTGGATTGAAATCAGATAATCTGGAAGCATTTGTCATAGAACCCCTGCAAACCGGATTTACGGCCAAACAATATAGCGAACTCAATGATCTGGCGAATATTACAAAGGCTAAACCGGAATTGACGCTAACCTTAATTCAATATGTCAATATTAAAGAAGAGTTGCCTCTCTTAGCAATGTATAAAACCAAAGAGCGGTTTCTGCTATCACAACCTTACACTGACAACAAAATGCAGATCAGCTATGAGGAGGTACAGGCGCTAAAGAACAATGATGCACAGTTCGTGGCTTATGTTGATACATTGGTTAAAAAACATGGAAATAATTTGGGAGATGTTTCGTTGCAGGAAAAGATAAATTCACTTTACACACCTGATTCTTTAAAAGCGGAATTTCAAAACAAACTTGAAACTCGTAACCAGTTATTAAAAAGTTATCTGATAACAACAGGTGGTATCCCGGAAAAAAATATAGTGGTTGCCACCGCCGAGAGCACCACGCTGGAGGCCTATTCGGAACAGCCCAAATATAAAATTGATATGACTTTACCAGGAGCAGAAAAAACGGAAGAATAATCTGATTGTTTATATTACATTCTTCAGTTTTTAAGCCTTAACGCATCTTGATTCAGAATTGAGTGTCAACCAAAATATTTTTTCATTAAATCTATTAAATCGGTTTGAGTGATAGGCTTGGAAATGTAATCATTACATCCTGCCTCAATTGCTTTTTCCTTGTCACCCGGAAGGGCATAGGCCGTCTGTGCAATAATAATAACCTCATTATTAAAAACACGGATCTTTTTTGTGGCTTCATATCCGTTCATTAATGGCATCTGAATATCCATTAAGATCATATCCAGGTGGGGATTTTTATGGGTGGCTTCGACAGCTTCAGCGCCGGAATAGACATGTGATACTTTTTTACAATATTTTTTTATTATCTCCTTTTGAAGCATCGCTGATGATTCATCATCTTCGGCAATCAGGACATTAAGTTTTCGAATCTGTGTATTCTTTTTGGGTGTAGCCGTTATAAGGTCAATAGTTGAGTTTGTCGTTGTATCGGTATGATACGGAATAGTAAAATAAAAAGTTGAACCTACTCCTAATTCGCTGTTTACCCAAATCTTTCCTCCCAGCATTTCAACATAAGCTTTAGAGATAGCTAAACCCAATCCGGCTCCCTTATATATTCTTGTGTCACCACTTTCTACTTGTATAAACCGTTCGAAGATGATATTCATCTTGTCTGGTGAGAGGCCGATACCAGTATCCTTTACAAAGAATTCCAACACCCGCTGCTGATCTTTATCATTATTTATTCCGTTGCTCGATTTTAAACTGTATCCAAAATCAATCGTCCCAATAATACTATACTTGATCGCATTTTTGATCAGATTAGTTAAAATAGCAATGATTTTTTCACGATCTGTAAATATAGCAGCTTCTTCTTCGGACAAAGCAGTATGACAGTTTAATTGCATCCCTTTTCCTGTAACTTCAGGCAAAAAGAAATTGTAAACATCATCAATGTCAGTATTCAGTAAAGTTTTCAATAGGTTCACTTTTGCTTGCCCTGATTCTATTCTAGACATATCGATCAGATCGTTAATGATATTAAGCATCCGTGTACCTCCTTTTTCGATCATACTGATATACTTTTGTTGTTCATCATCACTTAACTGAGGTTTTTTCAACAAAGATGTAAAACCAAGTATCCCATTCATGGGTGTTCTGATCTCATGACTCATATTAGCCAGAAAAGCAGATTTCATTCGGTCGCTTTCCTCTGCTTTTTCTTTTGCTTTAATCAATTCCTCTTCAGCCATTTTTTTCTTCGTGATATCCACCATTGTTACCATACATTGTGGTTTACCAACTTGCATAACACCAGAAAGCAAAACCTGAATCTGAATATTTTCATGCGTAGAAATAGTCAACTCACAGTAAACTTTAGTATGTCTTGTAAATATATTTTCCAGAAAGAGATTAAATTCCGGTTTAGAATGATCCGCAACAAAAAAACCAAAGTTACTGTTGATCAAATGTAAGCGCACTTGGTTGAGCATATTGGCTCCGCTTAGGTTTATCTCCAAAATCTCTCCTTCAGAAGAAAGGGTAAGATAACAAAAAGGGGCAAAGTCAAACAATTCTGTGTATTTATCTATTGCCTCCTGAGCTATTGTCCTGGCTTTTAAAAGTTCTTCATTTTGCAATTCAAGCTCAATCTGATGCACTTCCAGTTCATGAATGAGTTTCATCGTTTCAGGCTCAAGGAAAGGAGAAATAGTAACAGTTGTCTTTTCTTTCAATACTTCCAGCGCTTTCTGGCGAAGTGATGAAGACCCCAAATTATCCTTTTCTTTATTCATAAAAATACCATCGTTAAAATGAATGATTCTTTTATTTTATTTCAAAAAATTAACTATTTTCCTTCATTATCTGAAGTTTTTCATTAACCTCCTTGAGCTCAATTTCCTGCTTTTTTGCTAAAGTAATATCTATAAAAGTTATCACCAAACCATCAATACGATCGTCAACAGTACGATAGGGCATAATCCTGACATTAAACCATCGCCCATCGTGTGTTTGAGTTGCCGTTTCTACTGATATCAGGTTCTTGATCACCTGTCGGGCATGTGTCTCAATCTCAGGGTACTTCAGATGGGTCACCAGATCGGTAAATGGTCTGCCAATATCAGCATTCCGCAGTTTAAATATTTTCGTTACCTGATCAGTGTACCTGCGGATATTCAATTCTTTGTCAATAAAAAGGGTAGCAATTTCGGTACTATTGAGCAGGTTCTTCATGTCATCATTGGCTCTGATAAAATCTGAAACCTTACTCTGCAATTCAACATTCACCGTCTGGAGTTCTTCATTGAGACTTTGCATCTCTTCTTTAGAGGTCATTAGTTCCTCGTTGGTCGATTGCAATTCTTCGTTGGTAGACTGCAATTCTTCATTGGTAGATTTAAGTTCTTCCTGCGATGTTTGCATCTCCTCGCGAAGGCTTTGCAGATCTTCATAGCTCCGTTGCAGTTCATTCTCCAATTCCTTTTGCCGCCCGGTAGGCCTGTTTTTTCCTTTTCCAGTATTCAATAATTCTTGCTCAGGTATAGCTGTTACCTCTTTAAAGACAATCAACACCATGCCTCGTATCGATTCTGGATTTTCAATTCTTTGAATTGTAACATCCACAAATAGCGCTTCTCCGTTGGTGCCAATTTTAATATTATGCAAAACAACCGGATCATAATGTTGAAGTACCTTACGAAAAGCACCCGGAAGCACTTGTTGTAACCCTTCCCTGGCCATGGAATGAATGTTCCAGTTGGCTTTCCCCGCTACAGGTTCAATATATTTTCCGGTTCGACCTGTAATATAGACGATGTCACCCTTATCGTTTACAAGGACACTGGGTGGGGCAAAACGTTGAAGCAAAATCTGATTTGCAATAGATTGAATATTTTCCACAATTTTAGGAGATATTTTCTTTTCAATAGAACTTGTTTTAGAAGCATAAAATGAGCTGGGAAAATCTATGAGATCAGAATTCGTAAAGGTGATAGTACGTCTGTATATTTTAAGTTTTGCATCCAACTCTTCAAAGCCTTCTTTGTAATTTCCAATAGTCTCTGCGGTACCCAGTAACATGATCCCTCCGGGATTCAGGCTGTAATTAAATAATCCCATTAACTTTTTCTGCAATTCTACCTCCATGTATATCAACATATTGCGACATGACAAAACATCAAGCTTTGTAAAT
>Ga0224523_1000323_pt1 | contig 28124 bp, 17 predicted proteins | sample CFST50metaG_FD_182732 | JGI IMG/M metagenome (GOLD analysis project Ga0224523, IMG submission 182732) | Peat soil microbial communities from Stordalen Mire, Sweden - C.F.S.T50 | ecosystem: Environmental > Terrestrial > Soil > Wetlands > Peat | place: Sweden: Norrbotten County, Stordalen Mire...
CGTTTAATCACAATGATTTGTACCCTCCCCTTATTTGTTTAAGGGGAGGGTTAGGGATGGGTTAAAAGCAACCGGGTTAGGAGAGAGGCATCTATTCCGCCTTTAAAGCCTTTGCAGGATTCATAATTGCAGCCTGGTAAGCTTTATAACTTACTGTTACAAAAGTTATAAAGATTGTTAGTAATGCGGCTGTCAATAATAATGGTATGCCGATATTCGTGCGGTAGACATACTTTTCGAGCCAGTTACTCATAAAATAATATGCAACAGGTACTGCAATAACTATTCCTATTGCAACAAGTATCAGAAAATCTTTTGAAATCAATGCGAGTATGGTGTTTTCATTTGCTCCGAATACCTTCCTGATCCCAATTTCTTTTGTTCGTTGTTCTACCATGTAGGAGGCTAACCCAAATAGTCCCAGGCAGGCAATGAGAATCGCAAGTATCGTAAACATGGTAAATATCAAACCACGTTTTTCATCAGCCTCAAACTGGTGGTTAAACCGGTCTGACAGATAGGTATAGACAAATGGCTGATCGGGAAATATTTCTTTCCATTTTTTTTCTATAAAACCCAGGGTCTGCTGAGTATCAGTGCCGCTCAGTTTAAGGTAAACAACATTGTTTATAGGTCTGTATATCAGCAACAGGGATTCAATACCGTTATACATGCCGGTCTGATGGTAGTCGTGCATTACACCAATTACCCTGGCTTTAATGAAATTTCCACCATATATTTCGACCTTTTTACCAATAGGTTCAGACCAACCCATTCTTTTTACAAATGTTTCATTAACTACAACTCCTGTAAGTGTATCAGATGGCATATCCAGCTGGAAATTACGTCCTTTGAGGATTTTTATTCCCAAAGCATCTATAAAGTCATAGTCTACTACTGCAAAGTTTACACCCCTGTTTGACATTCCCTGATCGGTTTCCACACTAAAAATAACTTTTCCTGAACCTTCGCCGACTGAAGTATTAGTAGATGTTACATATTTAATATTCTGGTTTTCATGAAGAACCTGTTTAAGAACAGGATACTTCCTGATCATTGGTCCGTTAAGCTCCAGGCTGATGACATTCTTCTGATCAAATCCCTGATCCGTAGACTTCAGGTATTTTAACTGCCTGAATACAACCATGGTGCAGATAATCATAATTACAGAAACTGTAAATTGTATTACTACAAGTATTTTGCGAAACAAACTGCCGGCCGATCCCTGGGTTATTTCCCCTTTGAGAACTGTAACCGGACTGAATCGTGAAAGAAAAAAAGCAGGATATGTTCCGCCGAGAATACCTACAATCAATATTACAGCGAGTAAGCTAAGCAATACTGCAGGACTATAAATTACATGGAAATTAAATGACTTACCAGCAAGAAGATTAAACTTTGGCAAGAGTATAAGTATTAAAATAATGCTTATAATAAGTGAAATAAGAGTAAAGACCATTGATTCGGATAAAAACTGCAAAACCAATGGACCTCATCGGGAACCGACAACTTTTCTTAGACCCACTTCTCGAGCCCGCCTGGCTGAACGGGCAGTGGCCAGATTCATGTAATTCATCGATGCTATGAGAACCAGGAATATTGCAACAATTGCAAAGATATAGACATAAGTATAACTGCCTGTAGGTTCTGGTTCCTGTGCGTTTGTAGAAAAAAGATGGATCCTTGTCAGCGATTCAAGATGGTAGGTAATGGAAATATTCAGAGGTCTGAATATTGTTTTCATATAAGCATCATACATTCCCTGCATCTTTGTCTCAAAAGGTTTTACATCAAAGTTTTTTGGGAACAGAAGATAGGTGAATACCCCAAAATTACCCCAGCTTCCAAGCTGTTTGGGCAGGTTGTTTCTGGCAGCGATAGCGTCAAAACGAAAATGCGAGTTAGTTGGAACATCCTTGATTACTCCGGTAACTTCGTACGTATCGGTTCCCGTTGTAAGAGTCTTTCCAATAGGATCCGTCTTGCCAAAGTACTTATTAGCAATCTTTTCGGTAAGAATAATCTTTTTCGGCCCCAATAGAGCCGATTTAACCTCGCCCTTTAATACCTTATAGGAGAATATATCAAACAGGGTTGAGTCTACATAGTAAAAATTCTCCTCATTGAATTGCTTGTCTTCATACTTATAGAGGGCCCGCGGCATATTAATAAACCTCACGAATGACTGAACTTCAGGATAATCATGCGCTACCTGGGGTCCGAATGGAATTTGTGCAAAGATCCATGTGAACTGATCGTCAGGTTCTTTTATAGTAGTCGAAACCCTGTATATTCGATCAGCTTTCTCATGATACCGGTCATAGCTCACTTCATCCGATACGTAAATTATTAGAAAAATAGCACTTGTAATACCTAAGGTAAGACCAAGAATATTCAGTACACTATATCCAAAGTGTTTCAGAATATGTCTGACAGCCGTTTTAATCAGATTTTTTAACATGGGGAGGTTTATTCGGTTAGTATTCAGATATTAAAACTAGATTTAAATATTGGTTATTTATTAACGGAGAATGCGATTAACATGACATTAACATAATAATTTCAATTGAGATATATTTTGTAGAAACAGGTCTGAGACCTGTCTCTACAGACCTGTCTGTATTCTTTTGAATCATTTATCCTCAGTCACTTTTACCAGGTCTAACCACGCAACACCCTGTCCGGGCATTTTCAGTATGAGATTAATCTTAAACCCTGCAAGAGTATCTTCAGGTATTGTGGCAAATGTTACATACTCTCTCCATCGGTTGTCAGGAACAAATCTCGCCCGGCTGAATTCTCCAAGGGATACTTCTATATATTGAGGCATCTCCGTTTTTCTATAAAGACGAGTATTTTCGGGTTTCGTTACAGGAAAAAATCTTTGTTCCGGGTCAGATTTCGCCCAAATCGAAACTGTATAGCTCGCACCGGCTTTGACCGGGAACGGGAAAAACCTGATAGCCAGACTTTTATTTTCAACCGGCGTAATCAGCCTTAGAGAATGATTGCCTTCAAAAAAATCTCGGGTGTCAAGAAAATATGTTGCTCCCCTGTCACCGCCCGGACGTACATAACAAGCTGAAGGAAGTCCCGGGGAAGAGAGATCTTCAAAACCGGCGTCCCTGATAAGGTTCGTGTTTGTAGTTTCTGCAGCCCTTTTTTCCGGTTTAATACTGACGAGATAAACCTGCGATCCGAAAGGAGCAAGCTGATCAGAAATTATTCCGCCTTTAACCGGAACCAAGCGGTTTTCAAATAACACTCTCACCTTTCCATTATTAATTCCTGTCACCCTGAATGATGTACTGACGGGTTCATTTATCCTGTTAACTGCCATAATGATGAGTTGACCATTATGAACTCTCGATGTAACTAAAACATTTTTAGAGTTCGACTCCACAGGCAATGGTTCCTCATCAGAAAGCAGCCATGGAGTCAATTCTGCAACTTCAACAGCAATTCTTCCGCATTCACCCCATGTTGCAACCGATTTTGGAAAATAGTTAAGTCCCTGCCGTACAAAGTATTGAATACCGGTTGCACCATTTATTATCGATTGCCAGGTCATAGATCTGATTTCCTGGATAGTTGGCTCACGACTCCACAATTCACCTCCGCCAAATGCCTGTGGTACTATCCAGAAAGGTCTCTTTCCCTTAAATTCAGTCTTTAGCTGACCGGCAACATCTCCTGGTTTAGTCACAGGTAGATCAGGTACAGGGTAGGGGTCCGCCATAACAATATCCAGGGCATCTGAATAATTCTTTGAAGTGAGAAAAGGTGCCATAAAAACTATCGAAACCGGATGCCACGGATCGTTTTCCTTAACTGTCCTGTAAATATCTTCAAGCTGTTCAGGAGTTATGCTTTTTCCGTTTGGCTCATCCGATATATACCATCCCAATAAAGCAGGATGATCCCTGAATGTTTTAATTTCTGATATGAGCCGTTCTCTTTTTTCGACGTCGCTCAGACCTTCGATCTTAGAACCAACACCACCGCCACCTGATACCGAGAGTAGGTTATAATGAACTTTCATGCCAAGTTCAGCACAACGATCCATGTAAGCCTTTCTTTCATTAAGCGTTTCCGGCAAGATCTTCTGATAGGGTGATATCATATTAAATCCTTTTACAACCTCCTCTTCCGGAAGCGCAAGAGAAACAGGAGAGTAACAATAGAAACCAAACGGGAAAAACGGTAACTTGTTAACTATCAGTCCACCTGTTAATCTGTCGGTTTTTACCTCATTCGATTTATACGGAAGAATAATCAGATTGGTTTTCGCAATGTACTTCCCTCCTGGAGAGGATGACATATTTACATTTGCTTCTACCTTATAAACAGCAGGCGCCAGATTTAGAGAAAATGGCAACCTGAGTATATTCCTGCCAGGTATACCATCCCATAAAACGACAGTTTCTTCTCCGATATTGAGCTTTACTGACATATGATTTTTCAATAAAGCAGAAGGTATGTGAAGAAGGAACTCACTATTTTTCTCAATTGAATAAAAGCTCTGCCGTGAAACTAAACTAAACGATGATGAATCAACAATCTGACATTGCAATTTCTGATAAATTATAATGTTAAGCAGAAAGGCTAGTATATAGAAAATAACTTTTTTCATATTAAAATCAGCTCTTAGTTTTGCTGTCTAAAATCTAAATATGATTCAGGGTTAAATGTAGTGACTTTTGAGATTATGGAACAAGGAATATTTGTGGTGTTTGAACTAGAATAGCCGGAGAAAAATAAAATTTATAGAATTTGCCTCTTCCATTTGATTTTATTTCAATCCATGGTATTGTTGAAATACGTATTATTGGTTAATTTTTTTATCTTTAAGACGCTGAAGTTTCGAAGTTCGGTTCTATACTAAATTCAATTACAAACTGTGGTTTTCTTAAATAGTCTTAAAATCGGAACTCATTCATACTGGAAATATTTGATGATTTCATTATTAGGTATTGCGTGGCCTGTTTCTTTGAATGCTCAGCCTGATTATTCAAGATTCAGTCACCTAACTGTAGATGATGGATTATCGAGTAACCGCATAAGATGTATACATAAGGACGGCAAAGATTATCTCTGGCTGGCTACTGATGTAGGTCTTGATAGATATGACAGTTACCAGGTAAAAAAATACCGGAGCAGTGAAAAAAAGCCCGGGTCCATCAGCAGTGATCTGTTAACATGTATTTATGAGGATCACGATAAAAATCTGTGGTTTGGCACTTATGACGGATTGAATTTATATAACCCTTCCAAAGATAATTTCATAGTATTTAAATATAATCTGGCTGATAAAAACAGTTTAAACAGCAATTGCATAACTGGAATCATAGAAGATAAAAATGAGAACCTTTGGGTCGTGACCGACGGGAATTGTCTCAACAAATGGGATCCTCAGAATCATAAATTTACTAAATATCCATATGAAAATATTAAGCATAATCTGTCAGTTCGACCTTCCAGAATGGTGGCAATTGACTCAAAAGGATATCTCTGGGTAACTTCCTTGAGTCCTGGAGTCCGCCGTTTTGATCCTGAATCAGGAATATTTACGGATTTTTCCGACTCTTCTATTGATTTTGGAAATTTCAGCTATAAGAACATCTACATCGACAAAAATGATAAGATCTGGATAGCAACTGATGGGAGTGGATTCTTTTCATATGACCCGGTGGCCAATAAATTTAAACATTTCGGGTCAAAGGGCGATGGAAAAGGGACAAATGAGAATCTTATCCTTGATATCCTTCCGGAAGATGATCGTTATTTATTGCTCGCAGTAGATCAGGGTGGGATTAATCGCTTTGACAAATTGTCTGAAACATTTCAATATATAGTTTACGATCAGGCTAATGATGAAGGACTCAATAATAACGGGATCTGGTGTTTATATAAAGACAATGACGGGATTTTATGGGTAGGCACCTCAGGCGGAGGGATTAATTATTATAATCCCAAAAAGGAGAGATTCAAGCTCTTCATGCATAATAATAATAACCCCGAATCAATGTCTTACAGCTTTACAGGATGTTTTTTCGAGGATCACCAGGGGTTAATATGGATTGGTACCGACGGAGGAGGAGTTAATATTTACGACCCTGTTTCAGGTAAATTCAAGATATTTAAGCACGATCCCAGTGATCCTTATAGCTTAAGCGGGAATGTAATTCGAGGTATTGCTGAAGATAAAAATCATGATATGTGGATCGGAACATGGAACGCTGGACTTAACAGGTATGATAGAAAGACAGGGAGGTTTATCCATTATATGCCCGATAGCAAAGATCCTTCAAGTATTTCAGGATTAACAATTTATAACCTCAAAATTGATCATAATAATATTTTATGGTTAAGTATCTATAACCAGGGCATCGACTTGTTTGACATAAATAAAGGTGTTGTACAGCGGTTCAGACCCAATGCTGATCAGCCGGGTTCAATTAGTGGAATAAACTGCTGGTTCTATTTCGAAGATTCTGAAAAGAATATGTGGATATGTACGCAAAACGGGTTGAGCCTTTTTGACAGGTTAAAAAATTCGTTCAAAGCTTACCATTTTCCGGATGATGATGTCGGGGCGTTTTATAGAGATAAGGCAGGGCATTTATGGGTAGGAACAAATACCAGGGGCCTATTCCTTTGCAACAACGATGGAACCATCATTAAAACGTATGATATGAGCAATTCTCTGCTCAGCAATAGAATTCATGCAATTACCCAGGATAGTAAAGGCGATATCTGGATTTCAACTAACTCCGGTATTAGCAGGCTGGATTTTATAACTCAGAAATTCAGGAATTATTCAAAAGAGGATGGATTGCAGGGCGACCAGTTTTACCAGCAATCATTTCTTAAAACCAGTAAAGGAGAATTGTACTTCGGCGGATACAATGGCTTTAATTCATTTTATCCCGACAGTCTGAAAGATAACAATTTCATACCTCCTGTTTACATCACTGATCTTCAGATTTTCAATAAACCGGTGGTCTATGGTATACCAGGAGCACAGTTTCAAACCCAAATTAGCGAGGCAAAAGAAATTACTCTCAACTGGAAACAAACAGTCTTTTCCTTTTCATTTGTGGGAATTAACTATACCCACCCGAAAAAAAACCAGTATGCATATAAGATGGAAGCTTTTGAAAAGGATTGGAATTATACTGATGCATCCAGGAGATATGTAACCTACACCAATCTGAACCCCGGTGAATATACATTCAGGGTGAAAGCATCCAATAATGATGAAATATGGAATGAAAAGGGTGTTTCACTCCGGATAATCATTTTACCTCCCTGGTGGAAAACATGGTGGTTCAGAATGGTTTTAGCCTCGTTAATTATCTTAATATTTACTTCCTTTTTCCTTTTACGTGTAAGACAATTAAACAATCAGAAGATCCTGCTCGAAAAATCAGTAGCATTGAAAACTATTGAATTGCAGAACAAAAATGCAGCACTTGAAGAACGCCAGCACCATATCGAGTATCTCAATGCTTCAAAAGATAAGTTCTTTTCAATTATTGCACATGATCTGAAAAACCCTTTTAACGCCATAATTGGTTTTAGCGAGATATTACAGGATGAAATAAAATCAGGGGATACTGCAAAAATGGAGAATTATACTGGTTTGATAAATTCTTCCGCTGTTCAGACATACAGATTACTTGAAAACCTCCTTGAGTGGGCAAATTCACAACGCGGTAAAATGCCTTTTAACCCTGTACCGGTTAACCTGAGTCAACTTTTTAGTGAAGAGATATTAGTATTGAATGAAATAGCTTTCAGGAAGAGCATAACCCTTAAAAGCTCATTTCCGGATAATTTAACGATTATGGCTGATAAAAATATGATCAAGACAATTTTGCGAAATCTGATATCAAACGCCATAAAGTTTACCAATAAAAATGGAAATGTGAATGCAGGCGCATCAGTCACCGATAATAATGTCGAAATTTCGGTGTGCGACAGCGGAATTGGCATGACTGAAGAAACCATGGCAATGCTTTTCAGATTGGATGTAAACCTGTCAACACGCGGGACTGAAAATGAAAAAGGGACAGGCCTTGGCTTAGTCCTTTGTAAAGAATTTGTGGAAAAACATGGCGGAAAGATATGGGCTGAGAGTATACCTGGCAATGGGAGTACGTTCAAATTTATTCTTCCACTTAATAATAATTCCTCTGTTGCTGCTTCAGAGAGGAGGTTGTAAGGCATCATTCGATTTAAAATCTTCTGAGATCAGAAATTTTAACGGAAGGAGGAGATTCCTTTTAATCTTTTCCTGTGCTAGGAATTTGAGGAGAAACATGGTGGAAGAATATGGGTTGAGAGTGAATACGGCAAAGGAAGTACTTTCAAATTTGTCGCTTCGTAACGCTTGTCCTGACAAGGATGAGATCCTCCATAGGTATTTTCCGTTAATTAATTTCTCAGGGCTTCCTAAGATTCTCTTTTACTTTCATTAGGAGAAGGTATAAGCAAAAAATAATATATCTTTAAAGTTCTTAAGTTTTTGCTACATTTTTAATAGAAATACTTTACCGGGACCTGGTTGTGTTCAATATTGTTAAAATAAGGGGAATTCATTTCTTAAGCAGGTTCATTGTGATTCTGTTAGTTTGCTTTTTCGGGGGGATATCATGTGCATATTCTCAGAAAAAATATTCCAGATTTGATCACCTTACCGTAGATGATGGTCTGTCGAGCAACCGTATAAGATGCATCTATAAAGACAGCAAGGATTATCTGTGGATCGGAACCGATGTGGGTCTCGATAAATTTGACAGTTACCAGGTAAAGAAATACAGGCATAGTGATAAAATGCCAGGATCGATAAGCAGCGATATCCTGACCTGTATGTATGAAGACAAGGGAAAAAAACTTTGGATCGGCACTTACGATGGTCTGAACTTGTACAGTCCCTCTCAGGATAATTTCAAAGTATTCAAAAAAAGCAGCTCGGACAATAACAGTTTAAACAGTAATTGTATAACAGGTATTGTTGAAGACAAAGACGGAAATCTCTGGATTGTAACCGATGGGAGTTGTTTAAACAAGTGGAACCCGGATAAACAAAATTTTACGAGATTTTCATTTGAAACACAGAGACATGGCCTGTCGGTACGGCCTTCCCGTATGGCCGCTGTTGACTCAAAAGGAGATATATGGATAGGTTCATTAAGCCCGGGTATAACCCGGTTTGATCCTAAAACAAAACTACTTACCAAAATTCAGGATACTTCATTGGGATTCGGAAACTATAGCTATAAAAGTCTTTATATCGATAAACACGATAAGATATGGATCGCTACAGATGGTATCGGATTTTTTTCATATGATCCTGAGATTAATAAATTTCAACATTTTGGAATAACAGGCAATCGAAAAGGAACTAACCTTGAGTTCATCCTTGATATTATTCCTGAAGACGATCGCTACCTGTTGCTTGCTGTTGATCAGGGTGGAATAAACCGTTTTGACAAGTTATCCTCGACCTTTGATTACATAAAGTACGATGATACCAATGATGACGGACTTAACAGCAACGGTATATGGTGCTTTTATAAGGACAGTAAAGGTGTTTTGTGGGTTGGCACCTCAGGAGGAGGTATAAACTATTATAATCCTGAAAAGGAAAGGTTTAAATTATTTACTCATAACAGCAATAATCCAAAATCCCTGTCTTATAATTTTGCAGCCAATTTTTATGAAGATTATCAAGGTTTTATATGGATAGGGACCGACGGTGGCGGTTTGAATATACTGAATCCTAAAACAGGTAATTTTGAGGTATTTAAACACGATCCTTCAAATCCCTACAGTATCAGCGGGAACGTAATTCGTGGCATAGCTGAAGATAAGGATCATGATATGTGGATCGGAACCTGGGATGCAGGGTTAAACCGCTATGACCGGAAAACTGGCAGGTTTTTTCATTACATGCCTGATAATAAAGATGGCTCGAGCATATCTAATAAAACAATCTGGAACCTGTTTATTGACCATAACAATACCCTGTGGATAAGCATTTATAACGTAGGCATTGATCTTTTTGAAATAGGGAAGGGAGTAACCCGGCGCTTCAGACCTGATGCGAATAAACCCGGTTCTATAAGCGGAAATAACAGTTGGTTCTTTTTCGAGGATCTTGAGAAAAAAATGTGGATTTGTACTCAGAATGGATTGGATCTCTTTGATAATCTGACTAATACTTTTAAAGTTCTTCATTTTCCCGACAATGATATCGGGTCTTTCTATGAAGATAAATCAGGATATATCTGGGTTGGCAGCAATACTAAAGGGTTATTTATGTGTAACCAGGATGGAACTATACTTAAAACATATGATATAACTAATATTTTGCCAAGTAACAGGATACAGGCGATTACACAGGATAAAAAAGGTGATATCTGGATTTCCAGTAATTTTGGACTTACAAGGCTGAATCGCGATATTCTGAGTGTCAGGAATTATTCAAAAGAAGATGGCTTGCAAGGTGACCAGTTTTATCAGCAATCTTTTCTCAAAACGCGGGGAGGAGAGTTGTATTTTGGCGGATACAGTGGTTTCAACTCCTTTAACCCCGACAGCCTTAAAGACAATAATTTCATTCCACCGGTATATATTACCGATTTCCAGATATTCGGCAAACCCGTTATGTACGCAATTCCCGGAGCCCAGTTTCAGACGCATATCAGTGAAGCAAAAGAAATTAAGCTGAATTGGGATCAGTCGGTATTTTCGTTCTCATTCACGGCAATTAATTATAACCATCCTAAAAAATGTCAATATTCCTATAAGATGGAAAACTTTGAAAAAGCCTGGAATTATACCGATGCGTCAAGACGTTACGTTACCTATACAAATCTTGATCCGGGTAATTATACCTTCAGAGTCAGAGCAACAAATAATGACGGAATCTGGAATGACACGGGCACCTCTCTGAAAATAGTTATTTTACCGCCGTTCTGGAAGACATGGTGGTTCAGAATTATCGGTCTCTCTGTTATTGTTATTTTAATCATTTATGCGTTCAGATTGCGACTCAGGCGTTTGAAAGAACAAAAGATAATTCTTGAAAAATCAGTAGCAATAAAGACATCTGAATTAAATGAACTTAATGCATCCAAGGATAAATTCTTTTCAATAATTGCACATGATCTTAAAAATCCGTTCAATACTATTATCGGCTTCAGTGATATGATGAAGGAATCTATACGATTAAATGACCCTGCAACATTTTATGAGTATACTGAAATGATAAATACATCTGCAATTCAGACCTTGAGATTACTTGATAACCTGCTTGAATGGGCAAACTCACAGCGCGGAAAACTGACATTCACACCAGTTCAGGTAATTCTGAAAGAACTTGTAAAAGATGAATTTGTGATGCTGGATGATATGGCTATTGGCAAAAATATCGAACTCAGGAATAATGTTAATGATTTAATAACTGTTGTAGCTGATAAAAATATGTTAAGGACTATTTTAAGGAATCTCATCACAAACGCAGTAAAGTTTACTCATAGGGATGGAAAAGTGGAAGTAGATGCAATAGTTTACCCCGGGCATGTAGAGGTGACAGTCTCAGATAATGGAATAGGAATGCCAAAGGTGACTATGGCAAAACTTTTCAGAATTGATGCTAATCTCTCAACACGGGGTACTGAAAATGAAAAGGGAACTGGCCTTGGCCTTTTTTTATGCAAGGAATTTGTCGAGAAACATGGAGGAAAAATATGGGTTGTCAGCGAGGAAAACAAAGGAAGTGTATTTCATTTCATTTTGCCTTTGAATTAGATAATATGATTAGGACAAAAAACAGAAAACTGGTTGCAGATATCTAAACAAGGGTCAATATGTCGAATACCAATCTTCTGAAAATTATATTTATAAGTTTGTGCATTAGTCTGACGGTAGAAAATTTGTTCTGCCAGCCGGAAAATATTGAATCCCCGCGAGCGCATTGGCTTCGCCGAGCTCGTAAACTCGGTTCTTCGTAGCTTGCTGCGAAGAGCTTCAATTCAGACATTATACCATCAATAATGGTTATCGATCGGTTAGATCTTAAAATGTTCAATTAAAATACTGCTTTATGTCACCAATAATTTTTCTAAAGAAATACTCTGCAGGCAGAAAAACATTTCTTGTTGCATTATTCTCAGCAATTTTTCTGTCCCCTTCTGTCAGTATCAAATTATTGTCACAGGGAACTAAGATAGACCTGACTCTCTCTGATTCAAAAATTGACATTATTATTTCTGGTATGTCTCTCGAGGAGAAAATAGCCATGCTGCATGGAAATGGAATGTTCTCTTCAGCCGGAATCAGCCGATTGGGTATTCCTGAAATGAAGTATACCGACGGACCTTTCGGTATACGCGAAGAGCTTGAAAAGAATTCATGGAATTCCTTGAGACTGACGACTGACTCTGCAACTTTTTTTCCGACCGGATCAGCGCTTGCAGCAACCTGGAGTCCCGACCTGGCATATCTGCTTGGTAATGCTCTTGGAGAGGAAGCAAAAATCAGGGGTAAGGATGTTTTACTTGGACCTGCTGTAAATATAACCCGTGTTCCCACAGGCGGAAGAACTTTTGAATATCTGAGCGAAGATCCGTTCCTGAATGCCAGACTTACGGTGGGATATATTAAAGGTGTTCAGGATCGCGGAGTTGGTGCATGTGTAAAACACTTTGCTCTTAATAATCAGGAAACAAACAGGGGCAGGGTTAATGTCATAGTTGATGAACGCACAATGAGGGAAATCTATCTGCCTCCCTTTGAAGCAGCTGTTAAAGAAGCTAACGTGTTCGCTGTTATGGCTGCCTATAACAAAATTGCAGGTTCCTGGTGTTCGGAAGACGGAGATCTTCTGAACCGGATCCTTAAAAAGGAGTGGGGTTTCAATGGTCTGGTTGTATCGGATTGGGGAGGAACACACAGCACGGTAAAGGCTGCAATTGGAGGACTTGACGTTGAAATGGGCACATCAGGAAGCGCGTTCTTCGGACAGGCATTGATCGACTCAGTAAAAGCTGGCCATGTTCCAATTGAAGTCATTAATGAAAAGGTCAGACGAATTCTCAGGGTCAGATTTGCAGTCGAACCGGTCAGTGAAACGAAAACAGGAGCTGTTGTATCAACTCCTGAACATGGAAAAATAGCTTACCAGGTAGCCTCTCACTCAATTGTACTTCTGAAGAACGCCAGTCATATATTACCAGTTGATCTTAATAAAGTAAGAAGTATAGCAGTAATTGGTGAAAATGCAACACGTAAATTTGCATCAGGAGGTTTTGGTGCAGGTGTAAAAACCCGGTATGAGGTTACTCCTCTGGAAGGATTACAAAGAAAAATTGGCAACAAAATATCCATAAAATTTGCACAGGGTTATAAATCATCCTTCATTCAGAATCACCAGTCAGGAGGAAGAAGGCTACCAAATAATGCTGTTGACTCTGTTCTGCTTAAAGAAGCAGTACAACTGGCTAAGAACTCTGACATTACTATCATTTTTGCAGGAACCAACAGGGAATTTGAATCTGAAAGCTCAGACCGGCCTGATCTTAAACTACCTTATGGACAGGATAACCTGATAAGTGCTGTGACAGCCGTAAACCCAAAAACAATTGTCGTTCTGGTTGCCGCAGCTCCTCTCGATCTGAATAATGCTGAGAATTCTTCTCCTGCTTTGCTGATATCGTGGTTCAATGGATCGGAAGGAGGTAATGCACTGGCGGATGTTATCCTGGGTAACGTAAATCCTTCCGGCAAATTGCCGTTCACCTTCCCGGCCTCTCTGAGTGATTCTCCTGCTTTTTCCCTGGGAACATTTCCGGGTGACAATAATGCATACTATAAGGAAGAATCTCTTGTTGGATATCGCTGGTTCGATACAAAAAATATAAAACCTCTGTTCCCTTTTGGATTTGGGCTTTCGTACACAGGATTCTCATATAGCGGAATTAAAACTGATAAACTTAAATATAGAAGTAATGAGACTATTCAGGTTACTCTAGAGTTGAAGAACACTGGTAAAATGAATGGCGATGAAGTGGTTCAGCTATACGTCCATCGTTTGAATTCACAGGTTGAATGGCCCGAGAAAGAACTCAAAGGGTTCACCCGTGTATCGCTCAATCCCGGAGAATCAAAAAAAGTAACAATATCTCTACCTGTAAGCCAGTTGAGATATTGGGATGCTAAGATTCATGATTGGCGTCTGGAAAGCGGAAAAATACAAGTAATGATAGGATCTTCATCATCTGATATCCGACTGGTTAAAAACATTGAGATTTAACTTAATTATACAAAGCACTGACTCAGATGTAAGTCATAAAATATTATTTGAGTTGGCTGAAGTAAGAAGTATTTATGAGAAATCAGGATAGCAAAAAGTATATCTTTATTGTTCTGTCGGTATTTATGTTGTCATTGGGCTTTTTGACAAAAGGATTTGTCGCATTCTTCCCCTGGACATTTCCATTCCTCTTATGGATTATTCTTAAAAAGAAATCCTTCGGAAAAATGGCTATCGATAGTGCCGGGCTTCTTTTTTTCACTATTACTCCATTGATCCTGATATCTCTTATATCGGCTTCAGCCTGGATCGCTCTGCATAAGTATGTTGATAACCAGGTAATTGATAGTATAAGGCACGTGATTAATGTAAATTTCATCTAATTACTTCATCAGGAATGATCGAATATTGGGAATCACGGTTTAGAAATGAGGGGGCAATGTGGAAATCTGAACCGGCAGATTCTGCAATATTTGCCCTTCAATTATTCAAATCTGAAAAGATCAATCGAATACTTATACCCGGATTCGGATATGGCAGGAATGCCAGATTATTTATTGATAATGGTTTCAGAGTATCAGGAATAGAAATTTCGGGATCAGCCATTAACTTAGCCAGACTCAGCGGTATTGAATGCGCAATACATCATGGGTCGGTAACATCAATGCCTTTTGACAATGAAGAATATGAAGGGGTTTATTGTTACGCAATGATACATCTCTTAAACAAGCCGGAACGGAAAAAATTTCTGACTTCCTGTTACAATCAATTAATTAAAAATGGATTAATGTTGTGTACTGTCGCTTCAAAGGAAAACAGCTTATTCGGAACAGGCAGATATCTAAGTAAGGACAGGTATGAGATAGCAAAAGGACTGAGTGTCTATTTTTATGACTCTATTTCAGTTTTGGATGAGTTTTCAGAATTTGGAGAAGTAGAGTGTAAAGATATTGAGGAACCTGTTAAATTTATAGAGGGTGCAGCGCCTGTAAAGCTTAAACTTGTTATTTGCAGAAAGTAAGAATTGTTACCTCGTTATGTAATTGAGCATATGGGAAGACAGCAAGAATAACTTTACCAAATACAATTATCTTTAGGCATAAATTGACAAACATTAATGGGAAAATATAAAAATATAATCAAAGGCAGGTCTGCTGTCATTTATATCGCTTCAGGTGTTATTATTCTGGTTATTGCTTTTGTATCGGTTAAGGTAATTGTAGGATATGCATACGGGAAAAAAATTCCGCCTCTTCCTGAACTGCGATCTTTGTCGGCCCCGCTTAAACAACAATTAACAGATGCTAATAAGCACGCACGGCATAATCCAAGTGCTGATAATATCGGAACGCTGGGAATGGTATATCATTCGAGTACATATTATGATAAGGCGGCAATTTGCTATCAACTTGCAATTAAAAGAGATATAGAGAAATGGAAATGGAGCTATTACCTTGGCTGTTTAAATAGGGAGTTGGGAGATCCAAAGACTGCACTGGTGAATTTTAAGGAGGTAACAAGAATAAATCCTGCAATATACCTTGCATGGTATTATGAGGGTGAATGCTATCAGAAAATGGGAATAAACGATAGTGCTGAGATAGCATTTAAAAACATTATAAGACGGCTCGATAGGAATGCTATTTTGAAAACTCCTGTCCGGTACGACTATTTCCCTCTCGTTACCTACAGCATGTATGAACTTGCACGAATATATATGTCAACCAATCATGTGGATATGGCAGAAAAAACTCTTACGGAAATCATTGATTCTCAAAAGGCATTTGGACCGGCCTACAGACTTCTTGGCAATGTTTATAACCTTAAAGGTGATCAGTCACTAAGCAATCGTTACGTTGTCAGAGCAAAAGATTTGACAATAAATCCTTCTCCTGTTGATACATTGATGGACAGGCTATCACTCATATCACGATCCGAACTATACCTGCTCAAGAGGATCGATGAGGCAGAAAAAAATGTTTTTCCGGAATATGCCATGGAACTTGTCACCCATTCATTAAAATATATTCCTGAAAACAATTATTTAATTTCCAAGGCAATAGGGTTGTATCTTATCAGAGACGAAGGCAAGAAAGCACTGCCATACCTTGACCAGCATATAAAGTACTTTCAGAATGACTATGTTGAGCTCAAATATATTGCAGATCTCCTGTATAACAAGGCATTTTATACACAGGCGATGAACTATTATTCTCAGGCAATGAAGCTTAAACCCGATGATAACATTCTATACTCATGCATCGTTATCTGTCAGGCAAAGGAGGGAAATAAGAAACAGGCTCTTGATCTGATAAATGAAAAACTGGACAAGAATAAAACAAACCCTGATGTTCTCGTTGATGAGGTGACCCTTCTTCTAAATATTGGAGAGAGAGAAAAAGCTGTTAGTTGGTTAAGTAAACTGATGCGAATTTCACCGTCAAATACAAAGGGTGAACAATTATCAGGCATGCTTTATGAGCAAGATGGTAAATGGCAGGATGCCTTAATGATGTATAACAAATCATTCAGCGGTGATCCCGGAGATTTGAACACCGTGAGAATGTTGGGCAATTTACTTGTCAGGCAAAAAATATGGGATAAAGCCATTGCTGTTTTCAGAAAGGCTTTGGAATTGCATCCAAATGAACCTTTTCTTCTTGAAAGATTAGGAACCCTTCTAGTTACATGTAATGATCCTAAACTAAGAAATATTGAAGAAGGCAAGGAATTATGCGAAAGGGCATTCATACATACTTCAAGTCATTCGGTAACGCTTATATCTGCCGGAAGAAGTCTGGCTATTGCATATGCTGTTCAGGACGATAAACGAAATGCCACTAATGTCATTAAAATGACTATAAATCTTGCAAGGGGAGAAAATGTTCCATCCTCATATCTGAACGATCTCCAGAATTTACTTCATCAATTCAGCAGCTCTAATTAGACATACATGAACTATTTTTAAGGTTGTGTATCTCTGGTAGCCTATGAAATAGAATGCGATAAGTAGTTACTGGTAGAAATATATTGAAACACAAAGAATTATATGTATATATTAAGATACAATTAGAAAGTGTCGGGATCATTATAGGCCAATTAAATTGATCATAATGATAATTCTGAATATTTTAACTGGTAAGAAATGTATATTTGCAGCCGGGAAGTTGGATATAAACCAGAAGATTATGGATGAAGGAACACATTTTGCTTCTGCAAAAAGAACACCTGCCGATAAAATCTTAAAGGAGTATGAACTGGTCGGTTCAGAAAAATTCTTTACTGAAATCTTTGGCGCAATCACCGGAATCGGGGCAGTCATTGACCAGAATCGTCAAATCGTGTATGCAAATGAAAATTTCCTTACGCTATTTGGTATCAATACATTAGAGACAATTCTGGGCAAAAGGCCGGGAGAGGTTGTATCTTGTATACATTCATCTGAAGAATCTTCCGGATGCGGAACCTCTGTTTCGTGTGCCTACTGCGGGGCAGTAAATGTGATTATGGAAAGTCAGAGAACCGGTGCGAAATCGATACGAGAGACACGGATTTCAACGGTAGTTGATGGCAAACTCAAGAGTTGGGACCTGAACATTATTTCAACTCCTGTAACTTTATCCGGAACCCGGTTTTATGTTCTGATTTTGCAGGATATCAGCGCTGAAAAAAGGCGGGCAGCCCTTGAAAGAATATTTTTCCATGATTTATTAAACAGTGTGGGAGGACTTAACGGTTTATTGACAATCTTAAAAGATGGCACAAATCCTGAGGAAAACCGAGAACTTATTAATCTATCTGAAGAAGCCAGCAGGGATATAATTGAAGAGATCTTGTTGCACAGACAAATTCGGGCTGCAGAGATAGGAGAACTTAATGTGAATATTGAATTGACCAATTCTTTTGAAGTCATTGATTCAGCAATACGAAAGATGGGTTTTCATGAAGAAGGGAAAAATAAAAGGATTATTAAGGCAGAAAATTCTGTAAAAATTGATTTAGAGACAGATAAAATATTTCTTCAGAGAGTTATCATTAATCTTATGAAGAATGCACTGGAGGCGTCACAAAATGGTGAAGCAGTTTCTGTCGGCATTGATAATAATGAAGGAAAAATAAGATTTTGGGTGAAAAACAATCAGGTTATTGCTCGCGATATCCAGATGCAATTGTTTCAAAGATCATTCAGCACTAAAGGCAATGGCAGAGGGATAGGGACATATAGCATAAAGTTATTGACTGAAAACTACCTGAAGGGGAAAGTCAGTTTTGTAAGCAATGAAAGCGACGGAACTGTCTTTAGTATTGATCTGAATTTAAAATTTCCAACTGATTAATCGAATGTTTTAAAGAATGGTTGTAGAGACAGGTCTCAGACCTGTCTCTACTAAAAATACACCTGTCTCTACTGAAAAAAGACTTGTCTCTATTGAATTTCCGTATTTTTTTATGCTTTTTGCAGGAACCTGTCAATTTCTTTTGCAACTTTTCTGCCTGAAGCAATGGCGTTTACAACAAGTGTTGCCCCACTCACCGAATCACCGGCGGCAAAAACTTTTTGCCTGTTTGTCGACAGGTTTTTATCGACCTTAATATTCTTACGCTGATCGAGCTCCACTTCTAGTTCGGAGAGTAATCCCTCGATAACCGGATGAACAAACCCCATTGCCAGTAATACAAGATCAGCTGGTATAATTCTTTTTGTGGCAGGTAGTGCAGCCATAGTGTATTTGTCCTCTTTTAAGTTCCAGGCTACATCTTCAACTTCAACCCCGGTCACTTGATTGTTATTCCCAAGGAATCTGACAGTAGCCAGACTCCAGAATCTCTCACAACCCTCTTCATGCGAGGTTGATGTCTTAAGAACTTTTCCAAAGTATGGCCAGGGATTATTTTCTGTCCTGTTCAGCGGAGGTTTAGGCATTATCTCAATCTGTGTAACGCTGACAGCTTTCTGCCGGATTGCTGTTCCGACACAATCTGATCCTGTATCGCCCCCTCCAATTACAAGTACTTTTTTCCCGTCGGCATTTACAGGATTGTCTGAGGCAGGCATACTCCCTGAGTTCACACGGTTCTGAAACGGCAGAAATTCCATAGCAAAATGTATCCCGTTAAGATTCCTTCCCTCTGCCACCAGATCGCGCGGATGCGTTGCACCAATTGCAATGCAAACTGCATCAAATTCCTGAAGAAGATCTTTTCCGGCAATGTCCTCACCAATTTTTATTCCGGTTTTGATAATCAGACCTTCCTTTACCATCAAGTTGAGCCGACGATCTATTGTAGCTTTGCTAAGCTTAAAATCGGGAATTCCATACCGCAATAATCCGCCTGCTTTCTCATCTTTCTCAAATAGTGTCACAAGGTGCCCCGCCTTGTTTAAGAGATCAGAGGCAGCCATTCCTGCAGGACCGCTGCCGATTACAGCAATTTTTTTCCCTGTCCTTGTCTTTGGTGGTTGCGGCTTAATATAACCTTCGGAAAAGGCCTTTTCAACAATCGCTACTTCGTTTTCCCTGATTGTCACAGGTTCCTTATTTATATTAAGGACACAGGCATGTTCGCAGCTGGCCGGACAAATTCTCCCGGTAAATTCAGGAAAATTATTGGTTGCTGCCAGTCTGCTGTATGCAGCTTTCCAGTCGCCCTTATATAAAAGGTCATTCCATTCAGGAATCAAATTATCTACTGGGCAACTCCAGTGGCAAAACGGGATACCGCAATCCATGCATCTGGAGGCCTGAAGCATCCTGTCTTCACTGTTTAGAACCTGTTCAACCTCACTATGGTCACAGATCCTTTCATTAAGAGGTCTGTTTCCCGCTTCCTTCCTTTTTATTTTCAGAAATCCGTTAACATCAGCCATATTATCTTTTTATAAATCGTTATTCTTGTTTTTTGTTTTGTGTTTCGCATTTCGTGTTTTCGTGTTCAGCTTGCCCCTTCTCACTACTTTCAATGCTCTTTGCCCTGTCCTCTGAGCCATGAGCCCCTCGCTATTTAGCTTGCACTTATCTCGAGATCAAGTTCAACATCTGCAATTTTCTTTTTAAGTTCTTCAAGTTTCTGTTCCTGGAGAACTTTCTTATAGTCGTATGGTATAACTTTAATAAACATCGGGATATATTTGTAAGGATCATCGAGAATCATCTTTGCTTTTTTGCTTCTGGTAAACTGATAATGCTTTGAGATAAGCTCAGTAAGTTCATTCACATCACCATAGTCTTCAACTAGAGATAATTCCACCATTCCCATGTTACAGTAAAAATCGAAATCACCGCATTCATTATAAACATAAGCTATTCCTCCGCTCATCCCGGCTGCAAAGTTGCTTCCAGTAGTACCAAGTACAACCACCCGTCCCCCGGTCATATATTCACAGCAATGGTTTCCTACTCCTTCAACGACAGCATTCGCGCCGCTGTTGCGAACACCGAATCGTTCACCAGCCACGCCCGAAATGTAGATTTCACCCCGCGTAGCGCCGTAGAGAACAGTATTTCCGATAATGATATTTTTATCAGGTTCAAACGTAGATCCGGTGGGAGGTACGACAATAATCCTTCCACCTGACAGGCCTTTTCCGAGATAATCGTTTGAATCGCCCTCAAGATACAGTTCTATTCCCGGAGAGAGAAATGCACCAAAACTTTGCCCTGCCGACCCTTTGAATCTACATATGATTGTTCCGTCAGGAAGCCCTTCGGAACCAAATAACGTAACTATCTTTCCGGAAAGCATAGCTCCAGTAGTTCTATCGGTATTATGTATAGGCCTTTCTATAACAACCGGTTGTTTACACGTTAAAGCTTTTTCGGCTTCCAGAATAAGCTCTTTATCAAGAACATTGTTGATTTTATGATCCTGTATATCAATACAATGCATTGCATTTTCGGCTGATTCCGATGGTAACGAAAGTAACCCAGAAAGATCCAGGTTTTTGATCTTCCAATGATCAACTTCAGGATTTCTTTCGAGCAGGTCAATTCGACCGATAACATCATCCATCTTTTTGTAACCGAGCACAGCAAGTTGTTCACGAACCTCTTCAGCCAGGAACCGGAAAAATGTTACAACATTATCGGCTTTTCCATGGAACCGTTTTCTCAATTCAGCATTTTGTGTTGCAACGCCAACAGGACAAGTATTAAGGTGGCATTTGCGCATCATAACACATCCAAGTACAATCAGGGCTGATGTTGAAAAACCAAATTCCTCGGCGCCAAGAAGCGAAGCTATAATTATGTCTTTTCCGCTTTTCAGCTGTCCGTCTGCCTGAAGAATCACTTTTCTCCTCAGATTATTCATCACAAGTGTCTGCTGTGTTTCAGCAAGACCTATTTCGAGAGGCAGTCCGGCGTGTTTTATTGATGATGAAGGGCTTGCACCTGTTCCTCCTTCATAGCCGCTGATTGTAATAAGATCGGCTCCTGCTTTGGTTACTCCGGCAGCTATCGTCCCTACGCCACTTTCAGATACCAGTTTTACACTTACCTTTGCCCTCGGATTCACATTCTTAAGATCGAAGATCAACTGTGAAAGATCTTCTATGGAATAGATATCGTGATGAGGCGGAGGCGAGATAAGAGTTATACCCGGTATTGCATACCTGGTCTTTGCAATGATCTTATCAACCTTATGTCCGGGTAACTGTCCGCCTTCTCCGGGTTTTGCACCCTGGGCAATTTTTATCTGCAATTCATCGGCATTGACAAGATATTCAGTGGTGACTCCAAACCGGCCGCTTGCAACCTGTTTGATAGCACTTCTTATACTGTCCCCGTTTTCCAGAGGCTTAAAGCGTGTAGGATCCTCACCACCTTCACCTGTATTGCTTCTTCCGCCGATGCGGTTCATTGCAATAGCCAGTGTCTCATGAGCTTCCCTGCTTATTGATCCATAAGACATTGCCCCGGTGACAAACCTTCTCATTATCTTTTCGACAGGTTCAACTTCCTCAATCGGAATCGGGTTATTTTTAGTTCTCAATAAACCTCTGATGAATCCCGGCCGAGCTGTATCAGCGTTGACCCGGCAAGTATATTCCTTGAACTTCTTATAATCGCCGGTCCCTGTGCTCCATTGAAGCAACGAAATAGTTTCAGGGTTCCAGGCATGATGTTCACCAAGTTTCCGGTAGGAGTACACTCCCTCGGTAAGAATTTCGGATTGCAGTTCAGGTGTAAATGCCGTTCTGTGCGGTATGAGCACCTCTTCAGCAATCTCATTCATTCCAATACCGCCAATTCTGGAAATAGTTCCGGCAAAATATTTGTTTATGACATCAGTGTGAATCCCGACAGCCTCAAATATCTGGGAAGACCTATAGCTCCTCAGAGTGCTTATTCCCATTTTAGACATAATCTTCAGGATTCCTTTGTTGACGGCATTGACATAATTCGCTTCTGCCTTCTGATAATCGAGCTGAATAGCCTTATCTTTAATAAGCTTGTCTATAACGGCAAGGCTCATATAGGGATTTATAATACTTGCTCCATAACCAAAAAGCAGGGCAAAATGCATTACCTCACGTGGTTCAGCAGATTCCACAACAATGTCTATCTGCATTCTCTTGCGTTTTTCAATGAGGTAGTGATGAACAGCGGAAACAGCCATCAGGGAAGGTATTGGAGCAGCATTTTCAGTTATGCCACGGTCGGAAAGAATGATATAGTTTTTACCCTCGTCAACTGCTTTTTCAGCATCTATACATAATTGTTCCACTGCATTCTTTAAACCTTCAGCTCCCTTTCCGGCATCAAAATGCAAGAGAAGGTTAGCAGCTGAAAATCCCTTGTATCTTAAGTTTTTAACTACCTGGAAATATGTATTGGTTATGACAGGATTCCTGAATCGTACCATTTTTACATGATCGGGAGATGTTTCAAGAAGGTTTTGCTGCAAAGATCCGAGATAACCTGAAAGTGTCATTACAAGCTCCTCCCTGATTGGATCAATAGGTGGATTGGTAACCTGTGCAAAAAGTTGCTTGAAATAATTGAATAACCTATAAGGTTTTCTCGAGAGCACCGCTACTGGAACATCATTGCCCATTGAACCTATAGGCTCTTTTCCGGTAGCAGCCATTTCCTTGATAATCCAGTCGGTATCTTCCAGGGAGTAATTGAAAGAAGTTAAATATTTATGATATTCATCCCCCATATCAGTTGTTTCCTGGTGCCCGGTCTCGATTTTTTCGAGTTTGACCATATTCTGCTGTATCCATTGCCCATAAGGATATTCCGCGGCCAGTTCAGCTTTCAGCTCCTTATCATAAAAGATTTTGCCGGCCTCAGTATCAACAAGAAGCATTTTCCCTGCTTTAAGCCGTCCCTTTTCTCTTATCTCTTCCGGTGCAAAAGTCTGTACGCCGGCTTCTGAACCCATCACAATCAGATCATTAGTTGTTATGAGGTATCTCGACGGACGAAGTCCGTTTCTGTCGAGCATTCCGCCAATATAACGCCCATCTGAAAAAATGAGTGAAGCCGGACCATCCCATGGTTCCAGGAAAGTTGAATGGTATTTATAAAATGCCTTTAATTCTGTGGAGATGGGGTTTTTGTCATTAATTGATTCAGGTATAAGAACTGACATGGCATAAGGCAGTGATTTTCCACTCATAATTAGAAATTCCAATACATTATCAAGTGATGCAGAATCGCTTTTGTCGGGCTCTATGATAGGATAAAGCCGTGTCAGATCTCCAAGTTTATCGGATTTTAGGATTGATTCTCTCGCTTCCATCCAGAAACGGTTTCCTTTTATTGTATTTATCTCTCCGTTATGACCCAGCATCCTGAATGGCTGAGCCAGATCCCAGCTTGGAAAAGTGTTTGTGCTGAACCTGGAATGTACCAATGCGATAGCGCTCTGTAATCTCTCATCATTCAGATCGAGGAAATACTCAGCAAGCTGAACAGAGGTAAGCATACCTTTATATACAAGTACCTTCGTAGACAGACTTGGTATATAGAAGAAACTCTTCTGCTTAATGTCCGATTTGCGAATTGCTATTTCAGTCCGTTTTCTAATAATATATAATTTACGTTCCAGTTCCTCCTGCAATAAGTCCGCTCCCAAAAGAATCTGTAATATTTCGGGCTCAGCAGCGCGTGATATCTCCCCGATTACCGAGTTATTACGAGGAACTTCACGGAATCCAATGAGATTAACACCTTCCTCCCTGATTATATTGACAAGTATCTCCTGGCACTTTGAGGCATCAGAAGTCTCCTGTGGGAAAAAAATTAAACCTGTTCCAAATTGCCCTGCCGGTGGAAGGGAATAGCCCTGGATAAGGTAATAGTCCCTGGGAACCTGTATAAGTACACCGGCTCCATCACCTGTTTTACTATCGGCCCCTTCCGCTCCCCTGTGTGTCATATTCGTAAGGATATCAAGGCCCTGCCTGATAATAGAATGAGATTTTTTACCTTTAAGATGTGCAACAAATCCGATTCCGCAATTCTCGTGCTCAAACTCCTGACGATACAATCCCTGCTGTTTTGGGCGTTCTTTTTTCATAATTATTACCTTAATTTTTCTTCTGTTTTGTATAAAAAAACCGTTCTCTGTGTTTGAGAGAACGGTCATCCCTAATCCGATACCAAACACCATTCTCAGTCAGTTCCAATTAACCTTTTAATGAAGCGTGATATAATGGATCTAAAATTATGCATTTATATTAATATTTACCGACAAATATACTACTTATTCTTTCAGATTATCGCAAAAATCAATAAAAAAATTAATAAAAATCTATAAAATATTTAAAAAGTTGTTAACCTAATAATTAACAAAATGCAAAAGTCTCAATCCGATATTAGCTGAATCGTTAACCATTCTGTGCAATTATTTGTTACTTTGTAAATGTCAGACAGTATTTTGTTTTTTTCAATTTCTAATATATATGGAAAATCCTAAAAATCTGATCTTTGTTATCTTTGGTGCCTCTGGCGATCTTGCCTCAAGGATGCTGATACCTGCTATATTCTCTATGCGCGTTCAAAACTTGCTTCCGGTGAAATATGCAATTTTAGGGGTAGGTAGAACAAAAATGTCGTCAGAAGAATTCAGAAAAAAAATGAGTGAGGCAATCGTCTCTTATTCGGAGGAAAAGATAACAGATCAAACTCTTATTTCTGCTTTCGTTGAGGATCTTTATTACCTTCCGATTGATATTGTATCTGTGGATGGATATATCCAACTCAAATCATTCATGCAGGAAATTGATATTAAATACTCAATAGGAGGAAACTACATATTTCATCTGGCCACACCTCCAAGCATGTATGAAACCATTGCTGTAAATCTTTCAAAATCAGGGTTAACCGATAAAGAGAACGGGTTCAGGAGGATAATCGTTGAGAAGCCTTTTGGATATGATCTTGAGTCGGGCAGGAAACTAAACAAGACTTTACATGGACTAATTTCAGAAAATCAGATCTTCAGGATAGATCACTATCTTGGAAAGGAAACAGTTCAGAATCTGTTGGTTACAAGGTTTGCAAATGGGATGTTCGAACCGCTCTGGAACAGGAACTACATAGACCGGATAGAGATTACTTCTGCTGAAAGCCTTGGGGTGGGAGAAAGAGGCGGATATTATGATACTTCCGGAGCTTTAAGGGATATGGTTCAGAACCACCTGCTTCAGATGGTAGGATTAACTGCTATGGAGCCGCCTTCATCGCTCGATGCCGATGCTATCAGAAACGAGGTATTAAAGGTTTTTCAGTCTCTGCAACCCATTAAAGAAGAAGATGTGGCTTCCCAGGTCATCAGGGGACAGTATACAGCATCACTGATCAGGGGAGAGTGTGTAACAGGATACAGGTATGAGAAAGGAGTGGCACCCGATTCCCGGACAGAAACTTACGTGGCTATCAAGTTCTTTATTAATAACTGGAGATGGGGAGGTGTGCCATTTTATATGCGCACCGGTAAAAGACTGCCAACAAGAGTCACTGAAATTGTAATTCACTTTAAGCAGACACCTCATCATCTGTTCCGCAGAGAATCAGGAAAATTATCTTCCAATATGCTTATAATTCGGATTCAGCCGGATGAGGGAATTTTGCTGAAATTTGATATGAAAGAACCCGGAGCCGGATTTAATGTGAAGAATGTTAATATGGATTTCCATTATAAGGATCTGGCAGACATAAGAGTCCCTTCCGCATATGAACGATTGCTTCATGACGTAATGCTGGGCGATTCAACACTGTTTTCACGGGATGATGAAGTTGAAACAGCCTGGAAATTTCTTGAACCGATTCAGAAAGCCTGGGAAAACAATAAGGCGATTAAGGTGTTTGGATACCCAGCGGGTACATGGGGACCAGAGCATGCAAACGATCTTATTGAAGGCGAAGGGCTTACCTGGCGATATCCGTGTAAGAACCTCGCGGATGAAGAGCTTTATTGCGAATTGTAATGGATTAGTATCTTAACTATATATGCTAAAACGGTACATAGGTATAACGGTAAAGTGGTAGAATAGTAAAAAAGGAAAAAATAAGATTATAACTCCCTGATACTCCGTGAAAACTCCGTGAAACTCAGTGGTAAAGTAGAAATTATTGTTTTACGCCATTATTAATCAGTTGGATAAAATTGTAAAAATATTTCCATCACCCAATGAATTGGCAATGAATTTTGCTGAGAAAATGGCAAGTATGATTGCCCGATCATCAAAAAATGCTGAACCATTCACCATAGTTTTATCAGGCGGTACCACTCCTGAATTATTATTTAAGGTACTGAGTGAAAATTTTGCTGAGTCTGTGCCCTGGAAATTTGTCCACTTTTTCTGGGGAGATGAAAGATGTGTTCCTCCAGATAATGACGAAAGCAATTATGGAATGGCGCAGAGAAAATTTCTAAGCAGAATTGAAATACCCTCCGGCAACATTCATAGGATAAGGGGAGAAGATGATCCTGAAAATGAGGCAGCACGTTACTCAATAGAAATATTATCCTCCGTCAGGAATAGAGACCGATTGCCTCTATTTGATCTTGTAATCCTCGGCCTGGGAGAAGACGGACACACAGCTTCTATATTTCCGGGGCATTCTGAATTATTCGATTCAGATAAAATTTGTGAAGTTGCCCTGCATCCGGTGACAGGGCAAAAGAGAATTACCCTAACGGGGCGGGTCATCAATAATGCCGATAATGTCACATTTCTGGTTACCGGGAAAACGAAGGCTGAAATTGTTGAGAATATGTTTAAAAAAGATTCATCAGTTATAAACTTTCCTGCATCATTTATCGTTCCTGTCTATGGAAAGTTGAATTGGTACATTGACCATGACGCCGGAATACTGATATAGACGGCTATTGTCTTCAAAATTTGAATGGAGCAAAAAGCAATGATGATTTTTGCTATATTTGAGATAACTTTTTATTAACTTAAAATAAACAGCCATGTCACACGAAAAAGCTAAAGAACAGACAAAAAACAAAAAAGAACCTACCAAAAGTCTGAAAGAGAAGCGCCTTGCAAAAAAGGCTAAAAAAGAAGAAAAGAAAAGAATGTAGGAGTAATTCTATTGATGTTTGATAGTCTTGGATCCTGAATATCAAGTTTGATTATACTTTTTAAAGGATTTTAAAAGTCTCCCCTGTGGGATTCAGAGGTGAAATATCAAGATAGCAGAGGTTGAACACAAAGAAACTGAGAGAAATATATTACTTAGTTGATCCTTAATAATTATTAACAATTTGACTGTTAATAACTTATATTCTTTGAAGTCTTGTTTTTTGCTTAGATTTTGATTAAATTTGATCAAAA
>Ga0224523_1000324_pt1 | contig 28120 bp, 20 predicted proteins | sample CFST50metaG_FD_182732 | JGI IMG/M metagenome (GOLD analysis project Ga0224523, IMG submission 182732) | Peat soil microbial communities from Stordalen Mire, Sweden - C.F.S.T50 | ecosystem: Environmental > Terrestrial > Soil > Wetlands > Peat | place: Sweden: Norrbotten County, Stordalen Mire...
CCCTGCCTGTACTGCCATACTGGCGCCGAGCGCTCGCGCCACGCCGGGGTTCCCGCAGTGGAAACCTGCATGAACTGTCATGCGGTCACGCGCACCGAAAAGCCCGAGGTCCAGCACGTGACCGCAGCCTTCAAGGCCAACCAGCCCATTCAGTGGCAGCGCATCTATGCCCTACCTGACCACGTCTACTTCGACCACCGGCCACACGTCGGCGCGGGCATTGCCTGCCAGAGTTGCCATGGGGAAGTGCAGACCATGGAGCAGGTCTCGCGCGAGATGCTCATGCGCATGGGAGTCTGCCTGTCCTGCCACCGCGACGCGCACCAGGCCGTGCCCGCAGGCTCGAAGATCACTTCCGGACCCACCAACTGCTTCACTTGCCACCGATGAAACCAGACACGCCTTCCTTTCATCTTCCCCTGCTCGATGCCAGCGACGAAGCCGACGGCGTGTCCCGCCGGCGTTTTCTGGCGCTGCTCGGTGCCTCTGCCGCCCTGGCCACCGGCGCGGGCTGCAAGCTGACCCGAAATCGTGCTGCCGTCGTTCCCTACACCAAGAAACAGGAAGAGGTCGTTCCCGGCGTGGCCAACTACTACGCCAGCACTTTCCAAGAGGGTGAGGTGGCGTACCCGGTGCTGGTCAGGGCGCGCGAGGGCCGCCCGATTCACGTCGAGGGCAACGCCGAACACCCTCACTATCGGGGCAAGACCAGTTTCCATGCCACCGCCGACATACTCGGGCTTTACGATCCCGACCGTCTGCGCGGCCCGCTCATCGAGGGCCGGCCAGGCACCTGGAAGGCGGCGGTAGAACAACTCGCTCGCGCTCTCAAGGACGCGGCCAAGCAGCACAAAGGCATCGTGCTGGTCACGCCTGCGGTGCTGTCTCCGACGCGCCAAGCGCTGATCGCGCGCTTGGCCCAGGCCTTGCCATCCATGTGTCACATTCCATGGGAGCCGGCGGCCGACCATCAGGAGCGCCAGGCCCAGCGCGAACTGTTCGGCGAAATACGACTTCCCCAGCATCGCTTCGACAAGGCGCAAACCATCGTCGCGCTGGAAGCGGATTTTCTGGGCACCCTGGGTGACACGGTCTCCGCCATTGCAGGTTTCTCGTCCATGCGGCGGCCGGCCTATTTCGTTGGCCCCATGAACCGACTGTACGTGTTCGAGGGCGGCATGAGCCTGACCGGCAGCAGGGCCGACGTGCGTTTCCCCATCCGCCCGTCGACATTGGCTCGCGTCGCCTTTGCTTTGGTGCGTGCGGTCCACCTGCAAGGCGGGCGCGTCTTGCCCGCGGGGCTGACTTTGGCGGCGCTCGAGCCTTTCGCACACGACCGGTTGCCAGAGGTCAAGCCGTTCGCGAGAGAATTCGAAATTCTGGTGAGGGATCTGTGTTCGGCCGGCGATAGGTCCCTGGTCTTGGCCGGCCCCGCAGCCTCGACCGAAGCCCACGCCGCTTGCCACATCTTGAACCGCATGCTCGAAGCCGAGGGCGATCGCGCGCCGAGCGCGCCGGCACTGAGCGCGCCCGACGAACTCAGGACGCTGGTCGACCAGATGGCTGCAGGCCAATTCGCGGCGGCGGTGTTCTGGGACGTGAACCCTGCTTACGACATTCCCGACGGCGATTCGGACACCGGTACCTGGCGGGCCGCAATGGCCAAGGTTCCCTTGCGGGTTCGCATGGGTCTGCTGAAGGACGAAACCGCGACCGCGTGCAATCTGGTCCTGCCCACCAACCATTGGCTCGAAAGTTGGAACGATTTCGAAACCAGCGGCGATGCACTCACCTTGCAGCAGCCGGTGGTGGCGCCGCTCTACGATACCTTGCAGGGCGAAGAGGTCTTCCTGCGCTGCCTGACAGAAATGGGCCGCCCAGTCGCGAAAACATACCTCGATCTTGTCAAGCGACGCTGGCAGGACGAAGTCGCGCCCAAGGACAGCCCGATCGCTTTCGCGCGTTTCTGGAACACCTGCCTGCACGATGGCCTGTACCGACGGCGGCCCACGCCGCTTGCAGCCCGCCGGCTCGACGGGCAGGCCTGTACCCGAGCGGCGACCCGCGCCGCCCAGACGCCATCATCCGCCGGCTTCGAGCTGGTTCTCGACACTGACCCCCGACTTTTCGACGGTCGCTATGCCAACAACGGATGGCTCCAGGAAATGCCGGATCCCACCGGCCGAGCCTCGTGGGGAAATCCCCTGTCGCTGGCGCCGGCCGATGCCGATCGCCTGCATCTAAAGAACGGCGACATGGTGAGCTTGGGACGCGGTCCTGCGCTGCCCATCTTGCGCCAGCCTGGTCAGGCCCAAGGCGTCCTGCGCTTGACCCTGGGCCATGGCCGCTGGCAGGGCAGCGTGGCTGCGGGCGTGGGCACGCGCGCCTGGGCGTTCGCGTCGGCACTCGGCGCACGAAGCGCGCCCGTCGATGCGGTCGCGCCGACCGGCGGCCGCCAGGAGCTTTCGCTGGCGCAAGATCACGACACCCAGGACGGCCGCGACATTGCGCGCCTGTGGTCGCTGGCCGAGTACGCCAAGCGGCCCCAACAAGAACTCGAACGCGAGGAACTCCCGTCTCTCTACGACAAGCAGGAGCAGAAGGGTCCGCGTTGGGGCATGGCCATCGACCTTTCTTCCTGTGTGGGCTGCGGCGCCTGCGTGGTGGCCTGCCAGTCGGAGAACAACATCCCGGTGGTCGGGCCCGAACAGGTGCGCAAGGGCCGCGCCATGCACTGGATCCGCGTCGACCGCTACTACCAAGGCGACGCGCTTTCCCCGCGCGTGATTCACCAGCCCATGCTGTGCCAGCACTGTGACAGTGCCCCTTGTGAGCCGGTGTGCCCCGTGCAGGCCACCAACCATAGCCCCGACGGCATCAATCAGATGGCCTACAACCGTTGCGTGGGCACTCGCTATTGCGCCAACAACTGCCCCTACAAGGTCAGACGCTTCAACTTCCTTGATTTCACCGGCGAAACGCCCGCGTCGATGCAGTTGGCCTTCAATCCCGAGGTCACGGTTCGTCCGCGCGGCGTGATGGAGAAGTGCACCTTCTGCGTGCAGCGCATTCGCAACGCCGAACAAGTGGCCGAGCGCGAGAAACGGCACCTCGACGACAAAGACGTGGTGCCCGCGTGCGCGTCGGCTTGCCCGGCCAGCGCCATCGTGTTCGGAGACATCAGCAACCCGGCCAGCGAGGTGGCAAAGCTTTCGCGCAGCAACCGCGGTTTCCACGTGTTGGAGGAACTGGGCACCAAGCCGGCCATCACCTACCTGGCCGCGCTCCAGAATCCATCGGGCGAGGGTGAACGATGAAGTCCGCGACCGCTTCCCTGCCCGAAGCCTTGGGACCGATGGAACTTCTGCAAGGTCCGGTCACGCCAGGCTCGCTTGACGATCAGGTCCTACAATTTCCCGCACAGCGCCCGCCGCTAGCCTGGTTCGTGGCTCTGGCCGTAACCCTGACTGCGCTGGCCATCGGAGTCTTCTGCATGGGCTGGACCCTGTACTACGGCATCGGCGCCTGGGGGAACAACCGGCCGGTGGCGTGGGGCTTCGGCATCATCAACTTCGTGTTCTGGGTCGGTATCGGACACGCGGGCACGCTGATCTCAGCCATCCTGTTTCTGCTGCGCGCGCGCTGGCGCAATGCCATTGCCCGTTTTGCCGAGGCCATGACCATCTTCGCGGTCATTTGCGCGGCGATTTTCCCTGTGTTTCACACGGGCCGGCCGTGGTTCGCTTACTGGCTGTTCCCGTATCCCAACGAACGCAGCATCTGGGTGAATTTCCGGTCGCCGCTCATCTGGGACGTCTTCGCGGTCAGTACCTACTTTTCGGTTTCGCTGCTCTTTTGGTACCTGGGGCTGGTGCCTGACTTCGCGTCGCTGCGCGATCGCACGCCCGAAGGATGGCGCAAGCGCATCTATTCCGTGCTCTGCCTGGGTTGGCGAGGGGCCGCCTCGCACTGGGTTCACTACGACAAGGCTTATCTATTGCTGGCAGGCCTGGCCACCGGTTTGGTCATCAGCGTGCACAGCGTGGTGTCCTTCGACTTCGCCGTGTCGTTGGTGCCGGGCTGGCACATGACCATCTTCCCGCCCTACTTCGTCGCAGGCGCCATCTTTGCCGGGTTCGCCATGGTGGTCATCGTGCTCACAGTCGTGCGCAAAACCATGAACCTGTCGAACCTCATCACCGACAATCACCTGGACGTGATGAACAAGCTGATCTTGGCCATGTCGTGCATCATGGGCTACGCGTACTGCATGGAGGGCGGCACCGCCTGGTACAGCGCCAATCCGTACATCCAGCACACCTTCAAGAATTACATCAGCGGGTTCTACGGCTGGGCCGGCATCACCACCATCACCTGCAACATCATCATTCCGCAGATCTTCTGGTTCCGCCGCATGCGCCGGTCGATCCCAGCCATGATCTTTGTCGCCCTGGCGGTCACTCTCGGTATGTGGATGGAGCGATTCGTGATCATCGTCATCTCGCTCCATCAGGACTACTTGCCATCGTCCTGGCACAAGTACATTCCTACCAAGATCGATTTCGGCATCCTGCTCGGATCATTCGGCCTGTTCTTCCCGCTGGTGCTGCTCTTCGCCCGCGTCTTGCCGGTCATCGCGACCAGCGAGATGAAGGCCAGCCTGCCCGCTGAGAAGGAGAGGCAGCCATGAGCAGCGCCACCTTCGCCGTGTTGGGGCTGTTTTCCGACGCGCACAAGATCGTCGACGCTGCCAACCAGATTCGTCCGCGCAAGCTGGGCCGGCTGGAAGCCTACACGCCCTATCCTGTGCACGGTCTCGATCGCGCGATTGGGCTGCAACCGTCTCGGCTCGGGCGTCTGGTCATGCTCATGGGTGTGATGGGCGCGGGCCTGGCCCTGCTTTTCGAGGGATGGGTGAGCGCGGTGGACTATCCCCTGGTCACGGGCGGAAAGGCCTTGTTCTCGTGGCAAGCCTTCGTGCCGGTGGTGTTTGAGGTCACCGTCCTGTTCGCCACGTTCACCGCGGGCCTGGCCATGCTGTTCGCGTTCAACAAGCTGCCCTTCTTTGGCCACCCGGTTTTGCACAGCAAGGCCATCAAGGACATCACCCGCGACAAGCTCGCGCTCAGCATCGAAGCCACCAGCGCGGGCTTCGATGCCGAAGCCGCCCGCCAGGCGCTGCTCGACAGCGGGGCCGAGTCAGTCGAGGTTGTGCCGGTGCCCTCCTGGGATCGGCCGCTCAGTTTGGTCGGGTTTCTGCGCACCGTCGCGGCCATCGTCGCGGCTTGCGTGGTTGCTGGCGCGGGCCTCTACGCCGCGGAGAAACTGATCCCCGTGGTGCCGCCCCTGATCCACATGCACGATCAGCCCAAGCTGAATGCGTTCCGCGAGAGCTCCTTCTTCGCCGACGGGCGCGGCATGCGGCCCGCGGTGGCAGGCACAGTGGCGCGCGGTCACTTGCCGCCGGCCTTTGCCACCCCGGAAGAAGCGGGAATCCTGCTCAGCAATCCCTTGCCGCTCACACAGGCCATTGCCGAGCGCGGGCGCAGGGTCTTCAACGATCACTGCGCGATTTGCCACGGTACTGTGGGCAATGGCGTGCCGCTGCTTTCGCGCGCCTACGGAGGCAAACCCGGCAACTTCCTGTCCAACGAGATTCGCGCTCGCCCCGATGGCCACTACTTTGGCGTGCTCATGCTGGGCAAGAATGCCATGCCCGGCTACGCCGCGGACTTGGACGAGGATGATCGCTGGGCAGCGGTGCACTACATTCGGATTCTGCAACGGGCGCAGAACGCCAAGGATGAGGACCTGCCATGAGCGCGGCCTCCCCTCGTTCTTCGCTGGTGCGCAACCTCCTCGGCGCAATGACTTTGATCGGTGCGGTCGGGAGCGCGGGCGTGTATTTCAGCGTCGGCCGCGAGCGCTTCTGGGTCAACTGGCTGGTGTGGACATTGTTTCTGCTCACCCTCGGGTTGGGCAATCTGTTCCTGGTCGCCCTTGAGCGCCTGGTGGGCGCGCACTGGAGCGTGCCCATGCGACGCGTGCCCGAGCGGATTGCCTCGCTGATTCCCTTGGCCGTTCCGCTGCTGCTCATCGCGTTCTTTGGGGTGCCCGTGATCTTTCCCTGGACGTATCCCGAGGCCGCGCACAATCCCATCCTAGTCGCCAAAGCACCGTGGTTGAATCTTCCCTTCTTCGCCATTCGCCTGGCTGTCTGCGTGTTCGCCTGGATGCTCTTCTATGCCTTCTATGTACGCGGTTCGCTTCGCCAGGATCAGGACAAGAATCCGGCCTTTACTGTGCGTGCGCGCCGCCTGGCACCGTTTTTCATGGTCGTCTTCTTCTTCAGCGTGACCATTCTGGCCTTCGACTGGATTTCAGGACTAGAGCCCGAGTGGTACAGCGACATGTTCGGCGTGTACCTTTTCGCAGGGACCTTCATTTCGGGTATCGCCGCCATGATCCTGGGCGTGCTCTCGCTCAAGGGCCGCGGCCGCTTGCCCGAGGTCCAGACCAAACACATCTACAACCTTGGCTCGCTGGGTCTGGCGTTCACGGTGTTCTTCGCTTACATCGGCTTCGCGCAGTACATGCTGATCTGGTACGCCAATCTTCCCGAGGAAGTGATCTGGTTCAAACACCGCATCGAGGGCGCGTGGCAGCCGGTGGCCTTGTTGCTGCCGTTGCTTCACTTCTTCATTCCATTCTTCTTGCTCATCGGTTCCGTGGGAAAAAGGCATCCAGTGCCCCTACGCCTGGCCGCGCTTTCGATCTTGTTGGGGCATTTCGTCGACCTGTACTGGCTTATCTTCCCCGTGCTGGGGCCCGCGCCGCTTTTCGGCTGGCCTGAATTGGCCATGGCGTGCTTCTTCCTTGGCCTTGGGTTCTTGCAAGTCGGTCGCGCTATGGGCCGCGGCGCTGACATGCCTGTGGGAGATCCCTTGCTGATCAAAGGGTTGGAGTGGCAACTATGAGCAACGAGAAGGAAACACCTTCCGCTTGGGGCAGCGAAGCCAAGGGGCTGGCCAATCGCTTTGCTCTGGGTTCAGGCGTGGCGGTCACCTTCCTGCTTTTTGGCCTCATCGTGGTTCCCGCGCTTCTGCGCGAACGCCGACCGCTGGCGCGTCCGCCTTCGGACCAACCGGCCACGGCCAGCGTGGGCTGGCTGGATCAGGCCGAGACTCCGGCGAGCAAGGGCCGCGACCTGCCCCCCGTGGACCCTGCGACGGTCATGACGCCGAATCCGAAGCTGCTCGCCCGCGGCGAGGTGCTGTTCAAGCAGAACTGCACCTCGTGCCATGGCGAGAGCGGACAGGGCAATGGCCCGGCCGCAGGAACGCTCAATCCCAGACCGCGCAATTTCGCCCAGCCCGCTGACTGGAAGCGTGGCTTTCACGTGACCGACATTTTCACCACGATCTCGACTGGGGTCAAAGGCACGGGCATGGCCGCGTTCGACTTCATCATGCCGGCTGACCGCATGGCTCTGGTGCATTATGTCCGCTCCCTGGGCGGGTTTGATCATGGGGCCGAAGATCCCAAGGCTCTGGCGGCGCTGGCGGATTCATTCCGTTCCAAGGGCTTTCACATTCCCAACCGCATCCCGGTCAGCCTGGCCATCAAGAAAATGGTGGCGGAGCAGGTGGCGGTGCCACCGCTGCCATGGCCTCTCGCCGAGGACCAGTTCCTTTCGGCCGAGTTGCTACGCTTCGCAATCGCCGATCCGCTTCGAGCCGCGCGCACGGTCGCGGCCACGGCGAATCGCTACGATGTTACCGCCGTGGCGCGCGCCTGGGCGGCCGGCGCGCCTGACAATGGGTTTTCTCCTGCGGTGGCCGGGTTGGACGCCGCGGAATGGGACGAAATCATGCGTGCGCTTGTTGGTTCGAAGGAGGAGGCTACGCAGCCATGAAGCCGCGACTGGCAATCTTGCTGGGACTCTGGGCCATAGCTGCGGGACGCCCCGCGCTTGCGGGCGCGCCGACGGAGCCGGCGCTCGACGTGGGTGTCGACGAGAAGCTGGGACAGACGATTCCTCTCGATATCAAGCTCGTTGACGAGCAAGGCGATCGGGTGGTGTTGCGCGACCTGATCGACAAGCCGACTCTGCTCACGTTGAACTACTTCCGCTGCGTTGGCCTGTGCACGCCGCTGCTCAATGGCGTGGCTGAGATGCTGCAGAAGATTGACCAGATCCCGGGCAAGGATTTCCAGATCCTGACCGTCAGTTTCGATCCGCGCGACGATGCCGAGCTGGCCGGTCACAAGAAAGAGAACTACATCAAGCAGCTCGGTCCGGCGTTCCCGCCGACGGCTTGGCGATTCTTGACCGGCGATCCCGTGTCGACCAAGCGATTGGCCGACTCCGTCGGCTTCAAGTTTGCCAAGTCGGGCGAGGACTACGTCCATCCGGGCGTCGTCATGGTGCTCTCCCCCAGCGGCATGGTGACGCGATATCTTTACGGAGTCACTTTTCTGCCCTTTGACGTGAAGATGGCTGTTACCGAGGCTGCGCAGGGCCGCACCGGCCCCACCATCGCCCGCCTGCTCAAGTTCTGCTTCAGCTACGACCCGGCCGGCCGTCGCTATTCGCTCGCCATCACGCGGGTCTCGGCTGCTTTTACGATCATGCTGGCTGTCGGCTTCGGCGTCGTTGTGGGCGTCACGCGCAAACGAAGGCGCAATTCCAAGGAGTCCTCGTGAGCACCGTCGTTGAATCTCCGACGAGCGAGTCCAGCTTCTACGCGCGCAAGGGCATCGCGTCCTGGTTGCTGACCACGGACCACAAACGCATCGGAATCCTCTATCTCGCCAGCATGATGACGTTCTTCCTGGTGGGCATGACGTTTGGCGTGTTCATGCGCCTGGAGCAGCTGAGCATGGGCCCGACCATCATGAAGCCCACCACCTACAACGCCTTGTTCACTCTGCACGGCGTGTTCATGATCTTCCTCTTCGTCATTCCTGGCCTGTCCGCGGTGTTCGGGAATTTCTTCTTGCCCATCATGATCGGCGCGAAGGACGTGGCTTTTCCGCGGCTCAACCTTCTGTCGTGGTATCTGTTCATGAGCGGGGCCGCCGTCGCGCTGTCGTCCTTGTTCACGGGCAACGGGCCCCCTGACACCGGGTGGTCGTTCTACGTGCCTTACAGCTTGAGGACGGGGACCAACGTCACCATGGCCGTGTTCGGCGTATTCCTGATTGGTTTCTCATCCATCATCACTGGACTCAACTTCATTACTACCATGCACCGTCTGCGCACCAAGGGCATGAACTGGATGCGCATGCCGCTCTTCCCCTGGGCACTGTACGCGACGGCCTGGGTGCAGGTCCTGGCCACGCCGATTTTGGGCATCACCCTCCTGCTCGTCATCCTCGAACGCGTCTTTCATCTGGGAATCTTCGATCCCAGCATCGGCGGCGATCCCATTTTGTACCAGCACCTGTTCTGGACCTATTCGCATCCTGCCGTGTACATCATGATCCTGCCGGCCATGGGCGCGATATCGGAAATCATCCCGACCTTCGCCCACCGGACCATCTTCGGCTACAAGGCCATCGTGATCTCCAGCATGGGCATCGCCGCGATTGGCTCCTTGGTTTGGGCCCACCACATGTTCACCAGCGGCATGAGCGAAGTCGCCATCGTGGTTTTTTCCCTGCTGACCTTCTTGGTGGCGATTCCAAGCGCCATCAAGGTCTTCAACTGGGTCGCGACTCTGTACAAGGGGTCGGTCGAGCTGCGCTCGCCCATGTTGTTCGCCTTGGCGTTCATCTTTCTCTTCAGCATCGGCGGTCTTACCGGGCTTTTCCAGGGCGCGCTGGCTATCAATGTGCACGTTCACGACACGTACTTCATCGTCGGCCATTTCCACTACGTGATGTTTGGCGGCACGGGCTTCGCGTTCTTCGCAGCCCTACATTACTGGTATCCCAAGATGTTCGGCCGCATGTACAACGAGCGCGCGGCGATCGTGGCCTTTGTCCTCATATTCATCGGTTTCAACCTGCTCTATTTCACGTTTCTGGTCTTGGGCCTACAGGGAATGCCCCGCCGCTACTACGATCATCTGCCCAAATTCCACACCGGGCACATCTGGGCCACCATCGGTTCCTGGATCATGGTCGCCGGTCTTCTGCTGATGGTCATCAATCTGGTGCGCGGCTTGTTCCGCAAGACGTCCATTTCCGCCAATCCCTGGGGCGGCGTCACCCTCGAGTGGACAGTGCCCTCGCCACCGCCCACGGAGAATTTTGACGTGCTGCCAGTCATCAGCGAGCCGGCCTACACGTTCAATCCGGTTGCCAAGGAGTCCGCCTGATGAGCGTGCCGGCCGAACCCCAAGTCGCCGAGCACGCTGGCGAGCATCGGGACTATGTGGGCGCGAAGCTGGGCATGTGGATTTTCGTTTTCACCGAGCTGATCCTTTTCGGCGGTCTGTTCGTGGCCTATGGCATGTATCGATCGATGCACCCGCTTGAATTTCACAAGGCCTCGGGCGAACTGAACATCGCGCTGGGCGTGACCAATACCGTCGTGCTACTTACCAGCAGCTTGACCATGGTGCTGTCCGTCGTGGCCATCCGCCTTCAGCGCAAAGTTCAGTCAATGTTCTTCCTGGCCTGCACCATGCTGCTGGGCGCAGTCTTCCTGGTGAACAAGTTCTTTGAATGGAGGGCCAAGTTCCACCACGGCATTTTTCCCGGCTCTGACCACTTGATGGCCCGGCCACCAGGCGAGCGTCTGTTCTTCGGGCTGTACTTCGGCATGACCGGACTCCATGGTCTGCACGTGACCATTGGGGTGGTGGTGATGTCAGTAATGATGGTGTTCCTGGCGCGCGACAGAATTCGCCACAACGATTTCATCAAGCTGGAGAACACGGGCCTCTACTGGCATTTGGTCGACGTCATCTGGATCTTCCTGCTTCCCCTCTTCTACCTCGCGGCCTAGCCCCATGAGTTCCAACGTTCAAAGCCACGCCGAGTCGCCCCACATCGTCGGCTATGCCGCCTTTATCAAAGTCTGGATCGCCCTGGTGGTCCTGACCGGCCTGCTGGTCGGTCTGAGCCTCACGCACCGACCCAACCTGGCCCTGCTGGGATTGCTGGTCATCACGCCCACCAAGGCGAGTCTGGTGCTTTTCTATTTCATGCACCTCAAGTACGAGAGCACGGCGCTCAAGTACATGGTCGCCGCGGCGATTGGCGTGTTGATCATTTTCATTGGTCTCACCTTCTCCGATTATCTGTTCAGGTAGGCAAGCATGTTTGGCGGTGCTTCAAGCTTCTCGGACAAGGTCGACGCGGTCTTTCTCTACATTTCCGCGCTGACCATAGCGTTTCTGGTGTTCATCACCTTCGTGATGATCTACCTGGTGATTCACTATCGCCGGGGCAGAGGGGGGAAGCCCGAGGACATTCACGGCCACACTTTGCTCGAGCTGCTGTGGACCGGAATTCCCTTGGTGCTGTTCCTGAGCATGTTCTATTACGGCTGGACCAACTATCGATATTTGCGCGAGGTTCCCCGTGATGCCATGGTGATTCAGGTCACCGCTCGGCAGTGGGCGTGGTCCTTCACTTATCCCAACGGTCGGCAAACCAGCGAGCTCTACGTCGCCCTAGGCCGGCCCGTCCGGCTCGACCTCAAGTCACTTGATGTCTTGCACGGCTTCTATGTGCCGGCCTTCCGGGTCAAGGCCGACGTGGTGCCAGGCAAGAACAACTATACCTGGTTCCAGGCGGAGCAGCTGGGCGACTTCGACATCGAGTGCACGGTCATGTGCGGAGTCAATCACTCGTACATGCTTTCCAAGGTGCGCGTGATGGCCGAGGCCGACTTTTCCGCGTGGTACTTCGGCGAGTCCGCCGACGCGCCCGTGTTGTCCCAGACCGGCGTGACCGGCGGGCCTGATCCGGCACACGGGGAACGAGTCTTCAAGCTCAAAGGCTGTGTGGCCTGTCACACCACCGACGGCAGCAAGTTGGTGGGCCCGACCTGGAAAGGGCTTTTCGGCAGCCAGGTCACCGTACTCGCCGAAGGCAAGGAAGTCACATTGACTGCTGACGAGGACTACCTCGCGCGCTCCATTCGTCACCCTTCCAAGGAGGTGGTGAAAGGGTTCGCGCCGCAAATGCCCAAGGCCGACTTGAGCGAGCGCGACGTGGCGGACTTGGCGGCGTACATCAAGTCCCTACATTGACGGGGACGCGCTCCCATTGCGACCGGCCGCGCCTTTGCGCGGCTGCGCCGCTCCAATATGTCAGCCTCAGCAACTCACTCTCTGCGTCCTCTCCTCTGCACAAGGAGCTGGCATCGACATTTCATGACGACGCGAACAACACGCTCGGCCTTGCGGTCGGCAATCCGGCCATCAAGCTGAAAGTCGCACGGCACCTGAGAAACCAAAGTTCGCTCACATCGGGGCCTTTTTCTTGATGAACACCCACAGGGAACTCAAGCCGGCGGCCTTGGGATCTATTGCGCTCCAGTTCTCGGGCAACCTGGGCGGAGCCCACTCGAACAACCAGCGGGCATCGGCGGGCGACAGGTTCACGCAGCCGTGGGACGCGGGAAAGCCGAAGCGATCGTGCCAGTAGGTTCCGTGCAACGCTTCGTTCTTGTGAAAGTAGAATACATAGGGAACACGGTCGACACCGTAGGGATCATCGGGTTCTCCGTGCATGTCGCTGTAGTCCATCTTGTGCTCGACCTGGTACAGGCCGGGGTGGGTCTCGCTCTCGTCGTGATCCTTGCCGCTTGAGATAAGGGTCGCGTACACCGGGGTCTCGCCTTCGTAGGCGGTTAGGGTCTGCTGGCCGATATCGATGAGGACCCATTTGGCGCCGACCGGAATCGACGGCGGAGGGCTGTGTCGTGCGATAATTCGCACCGCCTTCCTGGTCAGCGGCCCGCTGTCCGTCGTGACGCTAGCCTTGTCGATTTCCCGCACCGGGACTCGGTCGTAGCGCTGCAATCCGGTCTTTGCCGTCGCGCGCATATTGCGGACAACGAATGCAAGCGGCAATTGAGGCCGCGGCTCACCCTGGAAGCGACTGGGCGCGAGCATTTGCACCCGGCGCGCGGGCACGAATCCGCCCTCGACCCGTTCGAGCCATCCTTGCGTTCGCAGATCGACATTGGGCAAGAACGCCATTTCTCGGTTTTTCTGATTCCGCGCCAGAATGGGTCCGTCGGGGCGCGGCTGCTCAAATATCCGGATGGCTGACTTGCCGGCTCGTCCGTACCACAAGTTCTCTGCGCTCGGTGCGCTCGGTGCGTCGGCGGATCGCGGGTTGAGCAGAGCAAGCTTGATGGCACCATCAGCGCCGAGCAGCGCCCACCCGTGCGGCGAGGCGCAATCGGGCTTGCATTCTGTGACCGTGACTGTGGCGTCCTCACGCAGGAATCCGACCTCGGGACTGTCTACTTCGGGGTGCAAGTGTACCCTGGCAAAGCGCGTCTTGACCGCCGCCGAGAACGGCGGGATTCGAGCTTCAGTGCTCGCTCTCGCAAGAGAGCTCTCTTCACTTGCCGATGCGGCATAGACGAAGATCGCACTCACGATCGAGGCGCAGACCGCAACCCTGGAAATCAGCGAGAAGACCATCGATGCTTTTTGATGATGGCCTCCCCCGTCCCGTTTCCGTACTTCGCCACCAGGCCATCGGCGCCGCCTGTTTCTCGCCAAGGGGGTCACGCGCCTTCTGGCCGGCGCGCCTTTCTTCCGAAGGTGGGCTGTGAGCTGAAAAGCGTCATTCGTTCTTCCTAGTTGTGGCATTCTACAGGTGTTCGCACCATTCGAAGGATAGCAGTCATGACTTTGAGCAGACGCAGACTTGGTAGTCAGGGGCTTGAGGTATCGGCGATTGGCCTTGGCTGCATGGGCATGAGCCAGTCTTATGGTCCGGCCGACGACGGCGAATCGATCGCGACGCTTCAGTGCGCCATCGAACTGGGATGCAATTTCTTCGACACGGCCGAGGTCTATGGTCCGTTCGCCAACGAGTTACTGCTCGGTCGCGCGTTCAAGGGCCGGCGCGACCAAGTGGTGATCGCGACCAAATTTGGCTTTCGTATCGAGGGCGGAAGACAGGTCGGCACGGAAAGAGACAGTCGGCCCGGGCATATCCGCGAGGCGGTGGAGGGCTCCCTGCGCCGGCTCGGCACTGACCATATCGACCTGCTCTACCAGCACCGCATCGATCCGGCCGTGCCTATCGAGGACGTGGCCGGCGCGGTGAGCAATCTGGTCCAGCATGGCAAGGTGCGATTCTTCGGTCTTTCCGAGGCCGGCGTCGCCAACATCCGCCGCGCCCACGCTGTCCATCCGATCTCTGCTCTGCAGAGCGAATACTCGCTGTGGGAACGCAATCTGGAGGCGGACATCATCCCGGTTCTGCGCGAGCTAGGCATCGGCCTGGTGCCCTTCAGTCCCCTGGGTCGCGGTTTTCTGACCGGCGAGGTGAAGCGCGCGGAAGAGTATCCCCAGGGTGACTATCGACGAAACGATCCCCGCTATCAGGGCGCCAATTACGACGCCAACGTCGAGGCGGCGCAGATGGTGCGCGAGATCGCCGCGGCCCATCACGCGAGGCCTGGGCAGGTCGCGCTTGCCTGGTTGCTACACAAGGGCCACGACGTCGTGCCCATTCCCGGTACCAAGCGCCGCAAATTCCTGGAAGAGAATCTCGCCGCCGAGACCATCCGGCTCGATCCTGCACAGATGAAGACCCTCGACGACGCCTCGGCGCCAGGAAAGTTCTTGGGCCGGCGCTACCCCGATTCGATCATGGCAACGATTGATCGTTGATTCCGTCGTTTCTATCGGTTTCCCCTGCTCGTGATTCAGGGCTCTATGCGCGATTTGGTTTCTTCGATGCTTGACCAGGGGCGACGACTTCAGCGCCTGCCAGCTGCACATCTATGTCGTGCAATCGCATCCTTTTCACTTCAACCAAGAGCAACACACGACTTTGCACGCAAACGACCAGACGAGGTGGCCGAGGCCATCCGACGGCACATCGCTGCGCTCCCGCAAGTACCTTGATCGGCGCCGGATATCGGGCCGGTTGTCGGGCTATGCACTGACGCCGGCTCGTTCTTCGCCGACCCGCCTAGTGCCTCCGGTCAGAAGAGCGGTCATGTTTCGGTGGACGAGGCGCCCGGACGGCAAGGCGCGACGAGGGCGCATACTCGACGTATGTAACCGAGGAGCAACGCGGCCGGCCGGGATGGATCGGCCGCCCAAACGTGGTCGAAATTCTGACTGGAGGCACTAGCCCCGAGCCGCAGGTCCGCGTCGGTAAGTACCGACCGCACAAGCGCCTCTGTCCCCGACGCGCGCAACCCGTTGGAATCGCGCTTGTTTTCCCTCGGGTATAAAGACGTTGACAGTTCGGGGATTATCGGACATTTGAAAGTGTGATCGGTTTCAGTGAGGGATCGCATGTCGAAAAACAACGTTGGATCACTAGTTCTAGTATTGGGCGTAGCCTCTTGTGTGTGGTCCTGCAGCAGGAGCGGCCTCAAGACAGGGGCAAGATCCACGGGCGGCGCTGATGGTACTACTGGTGGCGCCTCGGCAACGGGAGGAACGACTGCGGCCGGCGGTGCCTCGGACGTAGGTGGTGCCTCGGCCACCGGCGGGACGACTGCGGCCGGCGGCACTTTGGGGACTGGCGGCACTAGCGCTGCGGCTGGTGCTCCCGTTGCAGGCGGTTCGGCAACCAGCGGAGGCGCAATCTCAACTGGTGGTGCTCCTTCCACTGGCGGGGCCACCGGAACGTCTGCAATGACGTTGGCCGAAGCTTGCACAAACAATTGCGCCCTTGCTAGTGGGTTGCCCACTTGCTCCACCACAATGACTGAGTGCGAGCGGAACTGCATGACTACGTACGACAACACGTACGCTGTCTATTCGGATTTGGGACGGCAGTACACCGAAATGATGATTTGCATCGCGACTAATTTTACCTCGTCCGATCAATTCTTTTGCGCGAAACCAAACGCCCCAACCGCCCCTTTGAACAAGTGGTCGCCCGGACCCGGCTCAACCTGTGAGGATTACATTTGTGGGTGGGCCTGCGACGACCTGGGCACACTCGGGCAACTTGATCCCTGGGTGATAATCCGGTGTGGCTGCGGAGCTCCCTGATGAGTGCCGCCTGGAGGCGCTGTTTTCGGACGTCCAACGCTGAGTGCTGCAGGAAGGCAGGGGTATTCCGACGAACGGACAAAGAACGACTCTGACGGAGACGCAATCCCGTGAGCCGACGCGATCTCGCCCAGCTATTCAAGTTCCCCATCTCAATCATGTCGACGGTGTCGGCCGCGACGGGTTTTGTGGCATTCACCCACGCTTTGAACTGGCGGCTTGTGCCGACTGCGGGCGCGATCCTGCTCCTGGCTGGCGCTGCGTGCGCACTCAACGAGGCGCAGGAGCACAAGCGGGACGCGATGATGGACCGCACCCGCCTGCGTCCGATTCCAACGGGTAAGGTTTCGCCCCTCAGCGTGGTGGCGTGGTCTGCGCTTCTGGCGCTCGTCGCCCTCGCTTCGCTCTTCTTCCTGGGTGGCATCGTGGCTGCCGGACTCGGTGCGCTGGCCGTACTTTGGTACAACGGGATCTACACCTACTTGAAACGCGTCAGCTCGCTGGCCCCGGTGGCTGGATCGGTCATTGGCGCCATCCCGCCGGCTATCGGCTGGGTTTGCGCGGGCGGTGGGCTCGGCGGTCCCATCCTCGCGCTCTCGTTCTTTCTGCTGATGTGGCAAGTGCCGCACTTTTGGCTGTTGGCCTTGCGAGTGAGCGGCGACTACGAGCAAGGCCACTTTCCCACCTTCGTTCGCGCCATGGGCGCGGGCTCGCTGTCGCGAGTGACCTTCATGTGGACCGCAGCCGCCGCAGCCTCGGCGCTGCTCCTGCCCATTTTCGGACTGTCAAACTCGCCCTTTTTGGGCCTGGGTCTGGCCGCGGCCGGTGCCTGGCTGACCTTCGTCGCGTGGCGCGCGCTTCGCGCCCCTAGCAAGCAGGGGTTTAGCCAAGCCTTCCACGCCATCAACTACTACGCCGTGATGGTCATGGGCGCCGTGATCCTGGACGCTGTGCTGGGCCGCTGATCTCAAGGTCGCGCGAGATCCGGCACACGCCCTCAGGTGGGGGCTGACTAGTTGCAGGCTATTGCAACATCAACCTCGGTTAGATCGAATGAGTAGTCCCCGTTCGGATTGACGAAGAAGGATGGGATCAGGACAATCAGGAGTGAGTCTATCGAGCGCATGAAGGCACCGCATCCAAGGCTACTTCAACCCGGCTATCGCAATCCCTGCTCGGTCATGGGCTGGTCATTGGCGTCGCAGGTGTAGAGATTGGTGAACTGGGGATCGACTTTCTTCATGCCCTCGACGCCGCCCACCTTTACCGCCCATGCGCAGGCCGGCTTGCAGCAGTCTTGCATCGTGGTGGTGTGGTACCCACTGAGGAATCCCGCGGCCTTGGCCTGATCCACGGTGGTGACGTTGGCGTCGACTTTGGCCAGCCCGGCTTCGGCGGCTAGCTTGCACCCGGTTACCCGGGTCAGGTTGTCCGGGCAGGCCACCCGCTTGGCATAGACCGCCCAGTTCTGGTGGTAGAGCGTGCCCACCTGGTTGCTCTCGATGCAGGAATTGATTGTGGTCGAGGCGAGGTCGGGCACCTTGGCGGACTTCACTTGGTTGCATAACCCCGCGATCTTGGTCTGGCAGGCCGCAGAGTTGATGCCGTCAGCGTTGGTGATCTTCTGGTCGCCCGATCGGCACTCATCGTAGCTGCGGAACTTCACCCCGCCGTTGCCGCTCTGGCCATCGGTAGGATACGCGTCGTAGAGCGCATATCCCGCTGAACTCTGGATGGTTCCGTTCATGCAGCCATTGTAGGCCCCGAAACCGCCGGCGCCCATGTAGAGATCGAAGCTATCAGTGGTCGCACCAATGTTGAAGGTCTGAACGATGAGCGGCCCCGGCGCCGGGGCTTGATTGTTCTGGCCCCCTTCGTTGAAGGGTTGGTCGAAGATCAGCTGGTAGCACTCACAGCAAGCCAGGCTGCCGGTCATGCCCTGGTCGATGCCGCCGGTATTGCTGTCGTGTCCGGCCACGGCATAGAAGAAGGGCGGTGCGCTCGCGTCCCAGCCATTCTGCGCACCATCGTCCTTTGCGGCCTGCAACATGGCCGGGCTGAACAGCATGTAGCGCGAGCAAGCGAATCCGACCTTGCCATCCTTGCTGGCAACCTCGCAGGCATTGCGTGGCTGGCACACGCCCCCACACTGGGTCGTCGCATCTCCCGATTTGCAGTTCGAATAGAAGTACTGGTTCTGGCACTGATTGGGCGGATTCACCTTGTAGACAACCGGGCACGCCGGACATGTTCCGCCACAATCGATTCCGGTTTCGCCGGGATCTTGTACGCCATTGGCACAAAGGGCTGCCGTGCTCGCGGTCCCTGACGAGCCGCCCGAGCTCGTGGTCACACCACCTGAGGTCATCGAGCCCCCACTGGCCGCCGATGTCCCGCCAGTGTTGGCACCTGCGCTGGCGCTGCTGCCGCCAGAGCTCGTCGTGGTTCCACCGGATTCGCCTGCGGAACTGCCGCCAATACTCGTCGTGATTCCGCCGGTGCTGCCAGTCATGCCGCCGCCGCTGGTCATCGTGGTTCCGCCTTTGGCCCCGCCACTCGACCCAGATCCTGAACCGCCGGCGGAAGTCGCCGACTTGCCTCCAGCCGAGGAATTGCCGCCTGGTCCCGAGCCGGGCGTCGTTGGTTTGCAAGAGCAGCTCCACAGAACGACACCGCACAAGACTAGTTTGGGCCAAGGCGCACTTCGCATGTTCTGCCTAGCTTATCCTAGGATGAGCGATCACGTCACGGATCGATGCATGCGCAGACGGAGCGTGGAACGCAACCTGGCGTTCAGTCCCACGCCGGTCGCCGAGAGGACGGACCGGCCTACCGCGATCGCCGACGCGGCGGCTGCGCGTGCTGCGCAGGCGTTTGCGGAAGTGCCCGGCTGATGAGTGGGAACCGCTCGGGGTGCTCGATAGATGCGAGCGAGAGATCGATATCGAGGTCGGTTGGACGGGTTGCTGGACACGCTCTGGGCCTGCCCCACTGCCCCACCCTCGGCTGCCTGATGGATGACGCCGAAGGCAAGGTGGTCACCGTCGAGCACCAGCGCAACTTCTGCGCCCGCTGCCGCCAACAAGCTACCCAGTCGGGCTGCTCCATCAAGGAACCGGTTGGACTGCCGTGGTGATCGAATAGAATGGCGCCAGGAGAACCATCCATGAGCATCGTCGACACTCAAGCTTGGAAGAAGTTGCAACAGCACCAGGGCACCCTGGCGAAGAGGACCATGCGCGAGCTGTTCGCCGAGGACAAGACGCGCTTCCAGCGCTTCTCGCTGCGCCTCGGAGATCTGCTTCTCGACTACTCGAAGAACCGCATCACCAGCGAAACCATGGCGTTGCTGTGCGAGCTGGCGCGCGCCGCGGGCGTGGAATCCATGCGCGACAAGATGTTCGCGGGCGAGCCTATCAACCTGACCGAGGGCCGGGCGGTGCTGCACGTGGCCCTGCGCAACCTGTCGTCGCGACCCATTTTAGTGGCTGGCCAGGACGTGATGCCCGAGGTGCGCGCGGCCTTGGACCACATGCGCGTCTTTAGCGAGTCGGTGCGCAGTGGCGCCTGGACCGGCTGCACGGGCAAGGCCATCCGCGCGGTGGTCAACATCGGCATCGGCGGCTCGGATCTCGGGCCGGTCATGGTGTGCGAGGCGCTGCGGCCCTATCGTCGCGACGATCTCGATTTTCACTTCGTGTCCAACGTGGACGGCTCGCACGTGGCCGAGGCACTCAAGCGGGTGAACCCCGAGACCACGCTGTTTCTGGTGGCATCCAAGACCTTCACTACGCAGGAGACCATGGCCAATGCGCACAGCGCGCGCGCCTGGTTTCTACGGCACGCGAAAGACGAGCGTCACATCGCCAAGCATTTCGTCGCGCTGTCGACCAATGCTGAGGAAGTCACCAAGTTCGGCATCGCGCCTGAAAACATGTTTGTGTTTTGGGATTGGGTTGGCGGCCGCTACTCGCTCTGGTCGTCGATTGGATTGTCGATCGCGCTGGGCATCGGCTTCGACAACTTTCGCGCCTTGCTGGAAGGCGCGCACGAGATCGACGAGCACTTCCGAACCGCGTCTCTAGAAGAGAATCTGCCGGTCACGCTGGCCTTGCTGGGTGTCTGGTACAACAACTTCTTCCACGCCGAGACCCACGCCATCCTGCCCTACGATCAATACCTGTCGCGTTTTCCTGCTTACTTCCAGCAGGGCGACATGGAATCCAACGGCAAACGGGTCACCCGCGACGGCCAGGTGGTGAACTACCAGACCGGCCCGGTGATCTGGGGCGAGCCCGGCACCAATGGCCAGCACGCCTTCTATCAATTGTTGCACCAGGGAACCAAGCTGGTGCCCTGCGATTTTCTTGCCTCAGTGGAAACCCACAATCCAATTGGCGAGCATCACACGTTGCTGCTGGCGAACTACCTGGCGCAAACTGAGGCGCTGATGCAAGGCCGCAGCGAGGCCGAAGCGCGCGCCGAGCTGGAGGCCGCGGGCCTCAAGGGCGAGGCCCTGGCTGCGCTCTTGCCCCACAAGGTATTCCCCGGCAATCGGCCCAGCAACTCGATGTTGTACCAAAAGCTCGATCCGCGCACACTGGGCAAGCTGATCGCGCTCTACGAGCACAAGATCTTTGTCCAAGGGATCATCTGGAATGTGAACTCCTACGACCAGTGGGGCGTGGAACTGGGCAAGAAGCTGGCCAGCGCCATCCTGCCCGAGCTGCGCGCGTCCGGCGACGTGACCGCGCACGATTCGTCCACCAATGGCTTGCTCGACGAGATCAAGCGACGACGGTCGCGCTAGCCCCGGGTCGGCCAATGAGCGCTCTCACTTTGGCACGCGCACAGTTCGCGTTGACCGTGATGGTGCACTACCTGTATCCGGTGCTCACCATGGGTCTGGGCGTGGTGCTGGTCATCGTGGCCAGCCTGCGCCTGCGTCGGCCCGATGAGACCTACGACCGCATGGCGCGCTTCTGGACCCACATCTTCGGCGTGGTCTTTGCCGGCGGTGTGGCCACCGGCGTGGTCATGGAATTCGAGTTCGGCACCAACTGGGCCAGCTATTCTCGCTTCGTGGGCGACATCTTTGGCGCGCCGCTGGCGGCCGAGGCACTCATCGCGTTTTTCCTGGAGTCCTCGTTCCTCAGCATCCTGGTCTTCGGCGAAAAGCGCGTATCCCGTCGCATGCACTGGTTTGCCACTCTCATGGTCGCTCTGGGTGCGACCCTGTCTGCCTTCTGGATCGTGGCGGCCAATTCCTGGCAGCAGACGCCCGCTGGCTTCCACATCGTGCACGGACGCGCGGAGCTGACCGACTTCGCCGCCGCAGTGTTCAACCCGTCGACGCTCTTGCGTTTCTCGCACGCCGTGCTGGGCTCGTGGGTCACGGCCGCGGTGTTCGTCGCCTCGCTCAGTTCGTATTATCTTGTGCGCGGCCGGCACCAGGAGTTCTCCCGGCGCTCACTGCGACTGGCCCTCTTGTTTGGCTTGGTCTCACTGGCAGCCGAGGTCGTGGTGGGCGATGCCCACACCCGTCAGGTTGCTCATATGCAGCCGGAGAAATTCGCGGCTATTGAGGTCCTGCACCACACGCAGACGGGTGCGCCCTTGGCCGTGGTGGGCCAACCTCTGCCCGAGGTGCTCCTGCCCAAGCTGCTGTCGTTCATGACCTACTTCGACTTCAACGCCCGGGTCACCGGCCTGGACGCCTTTGCGCCCGAGGATCGGCCGCCGGTGACCGCGACCGCGATGTCGTTTCACGCCATGTTGTGGTTGGGCTTGGGTCTGGGCGTGGTGTTGGCGCTGGGTGTGTTCCTTTGGTGGCGTGGCCGCCTGTTCGTGTCGCGACGATATCTCAGGGTTCTGTCCTATTGCCTGCCGATTCCCTTTGCGGTGAACGAGGTCGGCTGGGTCACGGCTGAAATCGGGCGGCAGCCGTGGAGCGTGTATCACCTGCTGCGCACTGAGGACGCCTTTTCTCACTCGGTGCCGGCGGCGCAGGTAGCCATCTCGCTGCTGATGTTCGTGATCATCTACATCGGACTTCTGGGCCTGACTCTGCATCTGGTACGCAAGCGGGTGCTGCAAGGGCCAGGGCAGGGCGCCGAGGAAGTGCCGTCATGATCTTGGACCTGACTTGGTTCGTGCTGGTGGTGGTGCTGGTGGCGGGCTACGCGATTCTCGACGGGTTTGATTTGGGCGTGGGTTTCTTGCATCTCTTGGTTCCGCGTTCCGAGGAAGAGCGCCGCTTGTCCTTGGCCAGCGTGGCGCCTGTGTGGGACGGCAACGAGGTGTGGCTGCTGACCGCGGGCGGCGCCCTGTTCGCCGCTTTCCCGCCAGTGTACGCCACGGTGTTCTCCGGATTCTATCTGGCCATGATGCTGGTGCTGTTGGGTCTCATCGTGCGCGCGGTTTCCATCGAGGCGCGCAACCGAGGGACCTCGCCGGCTTGGCGCCGCTTCTTCGACCGCAGTTTTGTCGCCGGCAGCACGCTGGTGGCGCTGCTGCTGGGTGTGGCTGTGGGCAATCTAATGTGCGGGCTGCCTCTCGATGCCAACGGAGAATACGCGGGAAGTTTTGCGGACTTGCTCAATCCTTTCCCGCTATTCATTGGGGCGACCACGCTGGCCATGTTCGCCATGCAGGGCGCTTGCTGGCTGGCCATGAAAACTGAGGGTCAGCTGGGAAAGCACGCGGTCACTGCGGCCCTATTCGCCTGGGCAGCCTTCGTGGCCTTGTACCTGGATTCCACACTGTGGACGCCTTCAGATGCACCCTGGCTCTTTCTGCGCGCGCGCCAGTCTTTTGCACCTTGGATTCCAGTGCCCCCGATGGTTCTGTGCCTGGTCAGCCTGCCCATCCTCTTGCGTCGCGAGCGACTGCGCCTCGCGTTTCTCTGTTCCTCCGTCGCCATCGCCTGCGTGATCGCCATCCTGGCCATTGCGGCCTGTCCCATCTTCGTGCTCTGCAGCAACGACGTGAAGCGCAGCCTGACCGCCTTCAACGCCGCCTCATCGCAGCGCACCCTGATGACGATGCTGATTATCGTTCTTTGCGCCCTGCCCTTTGTGCTGGGCTACACAGTATTCATCTACCGGGTCTGGCGTGGCAAGGTCAAAGCCGGGCCTGAAGAGTACTAGCGCGCCGACGCTTCCAATTGCGCCCTCTTGCTCCCGAGTTCTGGGATAAACTGTCGCAGAATGGTGACTGTGATTTCGGCTCGCCTATGAGGAGAGCCAAACAAATTGGCAACGCGATTGTTCAGAAGTTGAAGCCTGGTTGTGTCGACTACCCGTTGATCGACACGGACCCAACGACGCCCATGACTGAGCCCGAATGCCAGGCTATCGAGCGCGTCCCATGCGCCAACATCGGTCAGGGTGGTTGCTTGCAAACCGGCTTCGCGGAGACGCGCCTCAACGAGTGTAGGGACGGCCAGGGAAATATTCTCGACCCCCCCAGTCTCGACCCCCGCCTTTTCTAGCCAAGCTCAAGTCGACACTGTGTTCGCCACCGTGAGGCAGGACTCGCGGCCTTGCTGGTACCTCGCGAACGACCGCGACCCCGTTATGGGTTGGGCGGAAATCTTCCCGTAGAATCCCACGGCCCCGGGCGACAGCTGGCGCTACTTGCGACACGCGGCAGCCTCGGGCGTAACGCTGCGTGGAAGCGTAAAGCGCGCAAACAGGTCGCGCACCGTATCGGGCTTGAAGTCGACTTGCACCCTAGCCGAACCGAACGCGGAGGCGAACGAGAGCGAGAGCACATCCTCGTTCCTGCCCAGACTTGTGCCTTGGCCCAACAAGCGAAACAAAGCCCAGTCGCCGTCCTCGCTCGGGCCGATGGCTTCCGCTTGATCGGCCTTGACGTACAGGCGCAGAAGAGCGCGCCGGGACGGCCACAGGATCTCATCCCAGCGCTCGACGGCGGTCAGGCCCACGACCTTCTTGCCTCCGGCGTCGAGCACGATCTTCGAATACTGTGCCGACGGGCGGACGCGAACCTCGACGGGCATGCCCAGCTTTCCCGGATCCTTGGCAAAAAGCTGGCTCGACATGTCCTGCGCGCGCGACAGGAATCTTAGAAAGTCGTCCTTGTAACTGACCGAGGCTCCTTCCTTGACCCGGAAGACTGAGCCCGCGCGTTCAATGTCGGCTTGCAACGCCCCAGCGAAGTACTGCCAAAGAATTCCGCTGGCCGGCTGGAAGAATTTCTCCACGTCGGTCAGGCGGGCTTCGCCGGCCGCCTTGTCCGTGGCGAAGGGAAACTTCCCTGCCAGCAGCTCGTCGAAAGCCACCACCACGGTTTCGCACCACTTGCGATTGGCCAGCTCCGCGCTCGCTCCCACCACGGCCGCCTCGGCGCCGCGAAAGGGCGGCATCAGCATGCGTTCCAGCAGGCCCTGCTCCCAGCCCTGGTCGTTGTAGCGCGCAATCAAGCCGGACAGATTGCTTCGCTGGGCCTTGAGCGCGGCCTGGAATGCTTTGGGCTCCGGCATGCCCTGCTCGCCTATGGCGGCCGCCAGTTCCACCAGGATCTGGTTGTATTGATCGAAGCCAGTCGGCTTAACCGACCCGAAGCGCAGCACGCCCTCGAACTCACGCGCCACCTGCTTGGCTCCTGGATCACTATCCACCACATCGTCGGCCGCCACGTTTCGGGCCAGGGTCAGGGCCCTGCCGGTCAGTGATTCGTCCTTAAGGCTGAGATTCTCGCCCAGATTGCGCCAGATGGTCTCGAAGGGCTTGTCCTTCACCAGCTGCTGCAAAAGCGCGCGGGCCTGCTCCAAGGTGGATGGCTCGCGCACGGCCAGACTTAGGAGAAACGCCTTCCAGGCCACTGCGTATTGAGCGAAGTAGTCCGCCTGAATCCGCGCGATGGCCGTGGCATCCTTGGCCTTGCGTTCCTGACCGAGGATCCACGCGTCCTCGTCAGTGTCCTGCGCCTTGTGCAACTGCTCCACCCGCTTGGTGACCATGCGGTAGCCGGCCCTGGTGAAGGCGCCGCGCACCGCGCCGGCGGGCCGTTTCTGTCCTTCCTCGACCTGAAAGAACATCACCGCGCCTCCCAGCACGTCGACCACCTTTAGGTCGCGCGGCATGGCCGGGTCGTTGATCAGCTCGGCCAGTGGATCCTCGCCCGCCCCGATGAGCGTGGCCCGTGCCGTGCTCACGAACTTTTGATCCCGATCGATGAGGTCGGCGGGATCCTGGATTCCCGTCGCGTAGAAGCGCACCAAGTTCTCCACCACCCGGGGAGCCCGCGAGGCTGCGGCGGGTCCGGTCAGGCTCTCCCAGCGAGCTGCCGCTTTCTGCCCCGCGCGCTGTGCAGCCTTGACCCAGCCTGGGGTACGCGGCGTGGGCTCGTCGGGTTGCTTGGCCTCGGTGAGCAGCAGGTGCAGCACCAGGGCATCCATCATCTCGATCGGCGCGAGCCCGCCTGAGACGGCGGCCTTGGCCACATCGGCGCGCAGAATGGGACGTGCCACCAGGCGTTCGATGGTGGCGCGCAGACTCTGGTGCACGGCGGAACGGGGAAAGAGAACCGAACCGTCGCCGCCGTTTTCCAGGGTCTTGGCCATGGCCGCGACCGATTCCAGCGTCGCGGCCAAGGGCACGGGAGCCGACTCCCGGCCCTGCCGGCCAGCCGCCAGTTTGTCGACAAAGCGGCGCGCCTCGTGGACAAAATCTCGATTCGTGCTGTACCACCGGATCGGCAGGAAGAGAAATCCCGCTGCCCCGGCCAGCGCAAAGACGGTGAGGAGCAGGCGTTTGATTCGCTGTCGCAGCAAGACCCGGGTGCTGCGAATGGCGACGTCCCTATCGGCGAAAACCACCTCGGTGAACAGCTCACGCAGAAAGTAGCTCTTGGGCCTACTCACGGCCACGGACGCGGCCCGCGCCGAGACAGTAAAGGCGTCGGCCATCGACTTCATGATCCGGTCGATGGGACGACCCTCCTGTGTGCCGCTGGTGAAATACACCCCACGCATGATAGGGGCGTCCTGGTGCACGTTCTCGGCGAAGAGATCAGTCACCAGATCAGTCAGGCTTTGTTTGAGGGTGGCGAACTGTCGTGGGAACTCGACGATGGAAAAGCGGGCCTCTACCCGCCGTTCCTCATGCACGCGATCCGTGGCTCTCTGCTCGATGACCTGGCACAACTCGTCGAAATGGCCCCCGAACATCTCGACCCGTTCATCTACGGCGGCCAAGAGTGGCAGGGTGAAGCCCCAGATCTGGCCGCGATCCTTGTCGGGCAGGTCGCCGAACGTCTCCACGAATCCGGCAACCAGATCGCATTTGGTGACCAAGAGGTACACGGGCAGCACCATATCCAGGCGCCCCATCACCTCGTCGAGGCGTTCGCGCAGGGTCTTGGCCAGGGCGGCGATCTCGTCGGCGTCGCCCTGCAGGTCCGTTACGCTCACCGCAACCAGGATTCCGTTCACCGGTTTCTTGGGCCGGGTCTGGCGAAGCAGGCTGAGAAACGCGAGCCATTCCTCGCGGTCATCTTCCTCTGTGGCCCAGCGGCCGGCCGTGTCCAAGATGACGGCATCGTTGCTCAGCCACCAATCGCAGTTGCGCGTTCCACCCACGCCGCGCACCCGTCCGCCCTTGGCGTGCGGAAACGGCAAGCCCGAACTTCGCAGCGCCGTGGTCTTGCCGGCGCCTGACGGCCCGATGATGACGTACCAGGGAAGAGCCCCCAGAGCATCACCGCCCCGCTGGGCCAGGCGCGAGGACTTGAGGCTGAGCAAAGCCTTTTGGAATTCGGCCTGCATGGCAGCGATCTCGGCCTGTTGATCGGGCCGGATGGCGTCCGCCGGACCGCCCAGGCCGTTTTCCAGCGCACAGGACGCGCGCTGCGCCGACCGCATCCGAACCAGATCGAATGCCAGCAAGCCAAACCCCACAGCGCCGGTCAGGCCCACTGCCACCCAGAGCAGAGGCGCGACCCCACGAAACACGAGTGCAATCGCCCAGGTCAGCGCAATGAAGATGATCCCAACGATGTACTTGAGCACGTCATCACCCCTACGGCGCTATCTCGTCCACGCGGCCCGCCAGGTCGCCGACATAGCGATCGAATGAAACCCGCAGGCCCACGAAGACAATCAGGGCCAGCGCAAAGATCCCGAGCGACACCCAGAGCCAGAGGTTGCGGCTTGCAGTGCGAAGCAGTGGCTCGTCGGGCGCCTCGCCCGCCGGCGAGAGCACGCTGGGCACTTCCTCATTCCGTCGCACCTGATTGCGCACGGTCTCGGCCAGGCGCATGAGTTCGACCTCGCCACCCGGCAGGCCGTACTTGCCCTGGAACCCGAACAGCATGCAAGACTGGTAGACGCGCAGGACGGCCAGCCGGCGCCCGTCTGCCAGAAGGCTGTCCAGACGGGTGAAGAACCCATCGCCTGCCAGGTTCTCACGGAAGAAGTGAAGCTGTAGCGGCTGGTTCATCCAGTAGCCGCGCAACGGCTCGGGCGCGCGCAACGCGACCTCGTCCATGAGCGCGACCAAGGCGTAGGCACTATCCTGCGCGTCCTTGTCGGGCACGCCGGCCTTGCGTGCCCGTGCCTTGAAGCTGTCCACCAAGCTGCGCAGTTGGACCTGCACCCCCTCTGGCGAGGCGACCGGCTCGGCGAGCGCGCGCAGGCGACCGATGGCGCTAAAGCATTCGCTGGCGAGCTCAGAGACCAGATCCATCTACTAGGCCTTGGCAGGAATCGCGAAGATCTCGAGCTTGAGCTGCGCGGGATCATAGGGCGGCGGCAGATAGATCGCGAGGCTGCGCTCGTTGAGCGCGTGGCGCCAGTGCTCGGCCCCGCCGGCCACATCAATGAGGAAGTAGGCCACCTGGGGCCGCAGCGGAACCTCGGCGGGCGGGCGGTGGGTGACCTGCAGACCGAGCCCGCGCGTGGCGGAGCGAAGAAGAAACGGCAATTGCTGCCA
>Ga0224523_1000325_pt1 | contig 28103 bp, 30 predicted proteins | sample CFST50metaG_FD_182732 | JGI IMG/M metagenome (GOLD analysis project Ga0224523, IMG submission 182732) | Peat soil microbial communities from Stordalen Mire, Sweden - C.F.S.T50 | ecosystem: Environmental > Terrestrial > Soil > Wetlands > Peat | place: Sweden: Norrbotten County, Stordalen Mire...
AGCATTCTGTCGTGAAAATGCTTTGACGACCCTGATGCCCGACAGGTTTTCCTGTAAAACCGTGCCCATCGAAGCCATTTGCTGCTGAATCCGGGTCCATAAAGGACGTAATTTTGTCACCAGCACAATTGCGACATATCCGATGAAAGGCAAACAGGCAAAGCTAACCAGAGTAAGCCGCCAGTTAATCGTGAACATAATAACAGAGATACTCGTAAAGAGGGTAACGATATAAATCATCCGGACCATGCCGCCAGACAGGGAGAACCGGACTCCTTCTACATCCTGCGTGGCACGGGACATCAGTTGTCCGGTTTGCGCGGTATCATGAAAGGAAAAACTGAGATGTTGTATGCGGTCGTATAATTTGTTTCTGAGGTCGTATGCAACACCCTGCCCGATAAATTCACTGTAATAGTTCTGTCCAAAAGTGAATAAACCGCGTAACAGGCTGAGGACCAGTATGCCTATGCCGTAAATTACGAGCAGCCGCATATTCCCGGTTACTATTAACGTAGTTGCGTCAATGTGCAGTGCATTGTTGACCGCGTCACCGATTAATATGGGCACGATTAAACTGGCGGCCGTTGCTAATAATAGACAGGTAAAGGCAACAACGAGCCATTTCCAGTATTTTTTTGTAAGTCTGACTAGTCGGGAAACGATCCGCATACCTAATTATTCAACCTATTAACGAACATTTTGTAAATATAATCGCGAATTTATTGTTCCTTACTTAATACCCCGACCATGAGGTCGAGGTATGGAGTTCTCCCTGCATCTTCCCTTCTCTCCTCAAAGAGGCAGGGCAACGAAGTTGAAGCAGGTAATACCCCGACCGTAAGGTCGGGGGAAGTTTATTAATCTAGAATTTCTCAGCCAAGAGAATTTCTATTATTTCATTTGACCGTTTCAGCCTATCCCGAGCATATTTTAAGTACTGAAGACCTTCTTCGGTGATATGATATATCCTTCTGGCAGGACCGCTTTCCAAGATATCCCAATTGGAGACTAATAATCCATCTCCCTCCAATTTTCTGAGGACAACGTAAATTATGGCTCTGGGAGTACCTATCTCGAATTTTTCCTTGAGAACCTGGGAAATTTCACCACCATGCATTGGTTTTCTACTGATAAGGTTCATGATAGCAATACTCAAAATACCTTTGAAGAGCGGCTCGACAGGCAAGCTTAAATCCTGATCTTGCAAATCTTCTGAAGCCATTTGCGAATCCTTCTCTAAAACTTATTATTGCAATAATTTAACATACTATGGTAGTTTCTGTCAATAATCAGTGAGTTTTGGTAATGGGTCAATTTGAAATATCGTTTTATGTATCTATTCTATTGTCAAGACTGTTGGTAACGAACAATTGTACCCGACGTTTGAGGAAATGGAAGAAAAATTCAAATGGGCGGTTGTGGTTTACAATTATTATAGACAACGAGAATAAAGAATTACCTTCAGAAATAACGAACAAATAATATGAAAAGAAATCTGCCATGATCGTTAGGTTACTTTTTGGTTATCGGGTTTATTGCCGTATTAACATTGGTGACGCCAGCTTGTTTATCAATGTCTGCATATACACCTCCGTCTGGAGTGACTTTATCCTCCATCAATGTCACAATGGCTTCAAATTCCAGCTTAGCGAATGCCTTAAGAGTCATTCAAACTAAAAATTTTAGAGCGCCTTACAATAGGATTTCATTATATTATTGCAATTTCCCGTCCGTTCCTGAATTTGATTGATCGATTCACCGCACACGATAAAACGATGTTGCCTGTTAGGGACCCCACAGCGGTAATACGGGCGATCTCGATTTTAGTGTTTTCATTCCATATTGTTTTTCATATTGCAATTTTTGTCCTGTCAAACCATAATATCACTAATTTTTTCCTTGAGTAGTTTCATGTCGAATGGCTTGGCAAGGTAAGGCAAATTATTTTTATTCAAGAATTCCTTAGTATCTGCGCCAATAGTGTCCCCTGTGATGATGATAACCCTGCCTTTCAATGTCGGATTATTTTCCACAATCTGCGTGTAAAATTTTGCCCCGCTCATTCCGGGCATCCTGATATCAAGTAGAATCAGATCATAAATTGCACCAGCATCAAGCTTGTCTATTGCACTTTTAGCGTCGGAAATTGAATCTACTGAATTTCCCATCTGTTTAAAAAATCTCTCGAGGAGTTCCCTGACTGCGGGTTCATCATCGACAACCATTATTTTGATTTTTTGTTTTGCCTCCGGTTTCATTCCAAATACCAATGGTTTAGTTTCAGCTTCCAATGGCAGAGATTCGATTAGAGGTATCTTCAAAACAAATTTGGCTCCATGACTTGATTCACTCTGGACCCACATTCTACCGCCATGTTCCAGTACAATTGAACGTGACAAGCTCAGCCCCAAACCCGTTCCCTCTCCGGGTTCTTTGGTGGTAAAGAAGGGTTCGAATAAGTGTCTCAGGTTTTCTCTGGTTATCCCCCGACAACCAGCGTCTATTCGATGTGGTTGAAGAGATGAAGATTGCATCTGCGTTAGAGAAAATGCCTGATGTTTATATCATTGATGACCCGGCCCTAAATGCTTTTGCTACCGGCAGAGATCCGAATCACTCGGCTATTGCGATTACTTCAGGTCTCCTGCAAATACTCAATCGAGACGAACTGCAAGGTGTCATTGGGCATGAAATATCTCATATCAAGAACCGTGATGTAAGGCTGATGTCACTGCTGACCGTACTTCTGGGAACAATTGTGATCTTGGCATGGTATGCATGGATGTTTGCCTTCCTCGGGGCGGCGAACCAGAGTGGTGGTTCATCATCCCGCAACAAGCGCGGCAGTGGCGGAGGTGGAAATGGAGGGATTCAAATATTCGTTGCTTTAATCGCCATTTTACTCGCTATACTGGCACCTATCTTTGCGCAACTTATTTATTTCGCTGTTTCGAGGAACCGTGAATACCTCGCGGATGCTTCTTCGGCGCTCTATACCAGATATCCAGAAGGCTTGGCATCTGCATTGGAAAAATTGTCTCGTTCAGAAACGCCGCTAAAGTCGGCTAATAAAGCCACGGCACCCATGTACATCATCAATCCTTTTAAGAAAAAAGGGATGTCTTTAAGCGACCTCACCAGCACTCATCCGCCTACTGCCGAAAGGATTAGAATATTAAGATCCATGGCGCAATTTGGAGTTGTTCTTTACTCTTCTTTGACCGCAACGGTAGTGAAACATTTTGAGGTTGTGGGAATATTAAATTCTCTAGGGCTCCATGTTGCCTTTGGCATTGCAGCTGGCATAATGGGCTGGGCGATATATCGCGGTGGGGAGAAAGGATTCCGAAAGTTAGTTAAATGATTAATATAGAAAAAAATCGTTTCAATGTAAAATGATGGTCACATTCTAATAAGACGTAATTCTGTAATGTACCATCTTGTTATAGTGTAGGTCATTCGCACACCGAATGTCTGCAAACAAATGTTCGGTAATGTTAAACTGTTATTAGAGACTGGTAAAGCAAAGAAAACCAAATTTTCCTTTTGGGGTGATCATCAGAAGATTTTTCGATTTATTCCGTCATGTTAAGCGAAATGGAACTGTGCCCACCCAAAAAGCAGCATTAGTCTCTTCGGCTTCATTTGCGGCGCTTGGTCCCATTTATTTTGTTGCTTGCAATGCGATTGCGCAACTTTTGCATCCGAGCGATAATCCTATCGCCACAACAGTTAGCTTTTTAGTTTTTGGTTCCTACGGATGGCTTCAAACATCGGCTTTTTACCTTTTGGGCATTTCTTTTGTCGCTTTAGCAATTGCATTGGTATTAAAGATCAATGCCAGAATCAATTTAGGGGCAATCATCGTTTTTCTTGTAGGTGTTGCTTTTTTGCTGGTAGCATGTAATCATGTTCAAACACCAGGTACGATAATTACTTTGTCCGGAATAATTCATCGCGATTCCGCAATTGGCATCGTTGCGATGTCTCCTTTAGCTTGCTTTTTACTTGCTCCGAATTTAAAGGCCAGCGGCCACAAACATTTATGGACGTATTCAATTATTGCCGGGTTCATTTCGGTTATTACTATTCTCGTTGGCTTTTTGATTCCCACGGTTCATTCTTCATTCCTAGGTATTTTTGAACGTATTTTGCTATTCAATGGTGAATTATGGGGAGAAATAATTTGCTTGCGTTTGGTATGGACCGCATTTAAATCAAAGCAGTCTCGAGAAGAAATTCTGGCTACGGCCTCCGGCTAATACGAATTTATTTTCATCTTAACATCGAATAATTTGCAATGAATCATTACCTTGCTACATCTTCATGATGACTCGTCTTTGAAGGAGAACCCTGAAAAATATTGAAAGAGTTTTAGCACATGCTTTAGGGTTACTTGATTCCTATGGTATTCTAGCTTTGGCTGGCATAGTGGGCCCATTGGTCTTAGTTGCATTAGATATTGCTGCAGATGTCGCTGTGCCCCAATATAGTTTAATTCGAGATTCAATTAGCGCTCTGGGATTGACCTCATTGGGATGGATCCAAACGATCGGTTTTGTTGTTTTTGGCTTGCTTGTGGAGATTTTCACTGCTGGCCTGTTCCTTAATATTCGCAGGAGAAACCTGTTCGATCTTGGGATCGGTTTATTGACATTTTTTGGTTTTGGCTTGGCATTGATTGGACTTTTCCGGACTGATCCAATTGGAGGATTGACCACATTGTCAGGCAGAATCCATGTCTGGGCCGCTTATAGTGTCCTTGGCTTTTTCCCTGTGGCACTCGCATTTTTATTATCAAGTATAAGAAACGATCCAAATTGGCGGGGGTTGTTCCATTACACCATTGTAACCGGGACCTTGGCATTTGCTCAAGCGGTAGGTAGACTGTTCCTGCCAAAAAATATAAGCTGGTTTGGTTTATACGAACGCCTTCTTGTAGCGAATGTGTTGATTTGGCTCGAAATAACAGGGGTCCGCCTTTTTCTTTTGTCAATACGGCGAAAACCAAATCGACTACGCGTTTTATTACGCAGGCAATATAAACGAACTTGATCTATTTAGCAATAAACTTATTTCTGCTTTAAGGCGCACTGCAGAGATTTGATTTTTAAAAATGTCACAGATTTGCCATATTATTTGAAGAACTCTCCCTTCCCTTCGTAACTTAATTGAGGGTAATTTCACACAATCCCCTTGACATTACCGAAAAAACTATTATTACTTCTCCGGTTAAACCCGAGGTGATTGCCGATGAAGTAAAAGCATCTGTTGAGGAAACGCGTTGGGATGATACTCCCGGCGTTTTTCGTTCTTATGCCGATCTGGTTCGTCCTGAAGATTCTCCTACTGTTCGTATAAAGAAAATGGTTCAAGCGCGGCAAAGATATGAAGAAATTATCAAGAAGAAATTGGGATAGGAGAAACCATCTGAGCAAGAGTATAATTTTAAGAAAGTTTAAGAAGAGGTATTTTATTGAAAGTAGCAGCTTCTACCAGATTAGCAGGAGTTCAATCATAGTATCTTTCAAGTCCAAAACGGACAATAGTCAGCTTTTTCGAATTGTCGAGCGGTCTCTTTTCCCTTGGCTTGATGTTAGGCATCACAGATTGTTGAGTAAGGATTCAAAATTAAGGCCCTCAACGCAAGAGCAAAAACATGCCGATTGCTTATCACGGTTTGACGCTGAATTTATCTTTGGTTATGATTTGAGGTAGAAGAATGAATTATCTGGTTATTGGAGGTAGATAAATGAGAGGAGGCAGGTTGGGAGGAATGGGGCGTGGTGGTTTTGGAGGCGGAATCAGCGGTGGCGGAGGGATGGGTGTTAATCCACTGATCGGCCTTGCCGGATTGGGAATGTTCGGGATGATGATGCGTCCTCCGGGGATGGGGAACATGGGTAATCGAAACAGGCAGACGCAGGGGCTGGGGAAGATTAAAATAGTGGCGGCTAACGGCGGTGAAAATTGGAAGATTGGCAGCACGCAAACGATTTCATGGACCGCGAACGGTTTAAGCGGTGACGCCACGATTGAATTGGCCCGCGACGGCGGAAAGATTTGGGACACCATAGTGGATTCAACGCCGATTACGGGGAGTAAAACGTGGGAAGTGTCAGGCCCGATCACCAAGAATGCTAGAATACGGGTAGCGAGCGTTTCCAATAACAATATCTACGGTGTCAGCGCCAGCGATTTCACGATATCAGATTGACCGCTGGTTCGTTTATTACCGGTTTCCCCCTTGCTTGGAAACGAAATATTTTTTAAGGAGATACGAAGTGGAAACACCTGAATTTGATACATTCAAAAAAATTGAAGACCTGGAAGAACATTTTAAAGGAACACCGGCGCAAAAAGACGCGCTCATTCTGGCAGTAGCCGGACTGGAAACAGCCTTTATTTCTGCCAGTATGCAATCCCCCGCTTATGCCAGGCAATACAAGGATCAATTATTAGCTTCACTAAAACAAGTGGGGTTGAGCAATAAATGGTTTGATGCGATCCAATCGGACCTAACCGCCATGTGTGACCACCTTAATCTGGTCCTGAGTCAAAATACGGACACGAAGTAAAATAAAAACCGGCGGAGTTTTTAAATTATCCGCCGGTTTCAAACTTACCCTAAATTCTTTTTTTTATTAAGGTGACGTTGTGGTTGTGGTGGTCGGTGCTGGAGTATGTAAAACTTCCCAAATCGCGATTACCTTGTTTTCCTGGTCCACGGTAATCTGGCCATTGGCTACAGCCTTATCGAGGAATGCTTTGACGTTGCTCTCATTTTGAGCGCGCAGCAAACGTCTTAAGACGACGGTCTTGGTAAACTGTGTATGATACTCAGTCCAGAAATTATCAATTGCGGTGGCCTGATCAGCGGTGATTTTACCGGCAGTTTCAGCCTGGGAAACATAGGTAAACGCTGTAGTTTGGTCCTGCACTAATAGTAAACGAAGTAGAGCTCCTGCTTTAGTTGTCTGCGTGAGCTGTGTCGGACTGGGGGTGGCATTGGCGTTCGCCGCGAATACCGGGATGGCTATTGCGAGGGACGTGATTACGGCGAGAACTACTACCCCAATGATTATCCATTTCTTCTTAGTCATATTTCTCATCTCCTTATACTTTAACAATAGACCCTTATTGTAATGGGAATATTATAAATGCGTAAAAACCATGTAAAATAATGCTAATGCTTTTGGAATGGAGGTCAAGGATGACTACTAAACTGAAAATCTGGAGTCTGTGCGCCATCGGTGTTGCCATTACGATATTTTGGGCCATGCTGTCCATGATTTTTGAATCAGTGGTTTCCAGACCCAGAAGCGGTTGGACTTCCCTTCCATGGTATTTCTGCGACATTGTTGCAACGATTGGTGGGATTGCAATATTTGTCTTCTTCTACATCCTGGTGACGAAGAATTAGGGCAACTTGGATATTTCGCTGACGGCTAAACTGCGGTCAATTCCGGAAAATAAAAAATCTGTCTCTTTTTCGGCAATAGTTATTACAGATATAGCTTTTTGCAGTAGATAACAAAAAACCTCCATGTTTCGGAGGTCTTAACGCCTTTCTTTTCACGCATTGTTCGTGCTTATCGTTCCCGTTTCGGGCTGGCTTTGGCACCTGTCAGAGAGGTCTTAAAGGTTGCCGGGCGGGTTAGAGGGCCAATTCCCTGACCGCCGCTCTCGATAGCTAAAACTTGTTTAATTTTTAAGTCTCACTATCTAAAATTATACCACTTTTAACGATGCATTGTCAAAAATACTTTGTGGATATTGCGTCGACCCGTCTTGAAACAACTGTTTTTAATTGTTATATACTGATAATCAGAAAAGGAATCAGCGGAAGAAAGTATTTGTGCCGCTATTCTTCGATTAGAGTTGGCTTTAAAATATTAGAAACTCGATTCGGGTGACTCGATATGAAAATGAAATACTGCTACCGGCAATCGGGATTGGAGATCAACCGCTGCTGCCTGATGCATATTAATAATAAGTACGTGCGCCGCGGAGAAATAGACCCGGGCCAGCTTTTTACTACTGAAGCTATCACCGACGACGTGATGTTGGAACTTGGCCGGGTTCCCGACCGCATCGAGGAAATGCTGGCAGTCATCAGCCAGACAACCTGTTCCGACATGGCCATCGGCCCGCACTGCAAGCGGATAAATACATTTACCTATTTGATTTGACATCAAGGAAATGCCTTCGTGACGACTAATAAAGTAAGGTCCCCATTACCCGTGCATGATATCCTGAAAACTTACGCTATACGAGTAAAGCGGCATATTCCTGAAATTATTTTGGGAATTATTTTTATTATCGCTGCTTTTATCAGAATCTGGGCGGCAGAAATTTCTTCGGGACCGGATGTGGCACAATTCTGGGCGTTTGCCAAAGTTTTTCAGGTCCACGGACTGGATTTTTATCGTTACGCAGATGCCCAACTAGCGATTTTCCCGGTGAAGGGCTGGGGTTTTGTTTATCCACCGATATGGTTATTGATCACAAGGCTGTCATTATTATTCACACCATCAAGTCAGGTCATTTATATTGCGGGTAATGCCATCGCGAACCCCAGTTGGCGTCTGGCACTGAAAATCCCGATTATTGCCGCCGACCTTGCTATCGGACTGTTGCTGTACTGGGGGGTGCCGGGTTCGAAACGGCGGAAAGTATTGTTTGCCTGTTTGTGGCTGCTGCACCCTACGGCTTGGTTCGAATCTGGTGTCTTCGGTCAGTTCGATGCCATCGCTGCCGCTTTTCTCTTGACTTGCGTCATTCTGTTAATCAAAGGTAATGACAGACTGGCATTTATATTCGCCGGTTTAGCAGTGATGACCAAACAAGATACACTCTTCGCAGTAGCGATGATAGCGATTGTCTGCACCCGGTATATGAATATGCGGCGGCTGCTAACAAATTGCGCCATTATGGCCGGTGTAGTCGTGGTCTTTTCGGTACCGTTTTGGGTTACTGGTAATTTCATTGCTTACGCCCGTTCTATCATTTTCGCGGGGGCAGCTCCCGGTTATCAGAATCCGTTGTGCTTTGCTTTCAGTGGAACAGGTGCCCTGCTTACATATTTACACAATGTGTTCGGGTGGGATACGACCACGTTGATAATTTTTACTCTACCTGTTCTTGTCATCGGCCTGATAATTACCGCGATATTATGTTACCGGCGGCGGATAACTCCCTTACAGGGAGCCCTTGCGGGTTTCCTTATCTTTAGCAGTCTCTATTACCGGATAAATTATCAATATCTGATAATTTTTATCCCACTGGCGATACTGCTGGCTGCCGTAACACGGTACAAATTGGAAAGAATATTTGCCCTGGCGTTAGCGGTATTACCTGCGGCCTGGATTTGGCTCGGTAGTTTACCATGGTGGTTCCATGATACAAAACCGGGTTATGCATGGGTCCCCGGTTTGTTTCGGCATCTGGGCTTACTGAACCGTTATTTGCCTGATGTGGTCTATGTAATTTTTGCCTGCTCGCTGACATGCCTTTCGCTGGCCTATGTTGTCCTAGCTTTCACGAAATGGTGTAAGCCCTCCAATTTGCCTTCTTAATTAGAAAATTGAAACGATAAAAATCTGTATTATATACCAACGTACCAAAACATCGATGGGAACCAGACCTCTGTTCCTTCTCGGCAAGAAAAGCATAGAAAGCTCGCTGCCAGCCGGTCCGGGTGTCGGTGAAATTAATGATTGTATTTTCTGTCATTTCATTCCTCCATCATGTCACGGATGAATTGGAGCGCCTCGGTGTTGTCTTTGTGCTTATTTAGCAGCTTCTTGACCTTGACTTGAGAGTAGTAGCCGGGTTTAATGTCTCCGGGATAAGGTTTAGGGTTGATTGGGTCGTAGTCAGGGATAATTAATTCTGTCTCGTCAGTCGCCATAGTAGCATCTCCTTTTTATAGTGTTACTACATATATATCACTCTGTTTCGGAATGAAGTCAAGAGAAATTAGTTAATCCCTATTGACATAAGGAAAAGACGAACTACCATTAAGATAGAGGTATATGAAAAGTTATGGGTAGCTTTGTTTGGATTCACGCGAATAAAGCCTCATACACACCTGGCCTTAATTCCTGATACTCTCTCAGGCAAGAAAGCTAGAATACCCTAAAACCACACTAGCAGCCGACTCCACAGCGCTACTGCCCCTTGTGATTTTTCCGACTCAACTTCCTTGTAATCGTCCTGGGGACAACTTCAGCCAAGGGGATACCATAGGTTGGCGTTAATTGTAAAACAGCTAAATAAACAAGCATGAAAAAGAAAATGGAGGACAATTTATTATGGCAAGGTCAAATTTTTCCGCTAGTTCGGTCAGAATAAAGGTTGTTGGTTTGGGTGGTGGTGGATCTAATGCGGTGACTCGCATGGTTAGAGATGGAGTCGCTGGAGTAGAGTTCATTTGTATGAATACCGATGCTAAATCCCTGGCAATTGCCGAGGCTCCGGTTAGAATTCAATTAGGAGAAAAACTGGTAGGCGGCCTAGGTGCTGGCGGCGACCATCATGTCGGACAAAAAGCAGCCGAAGAATGCCGCGATGAAATCGAAGAAGTAGTCAAAGGTGCTGAAATGGTATTCATTACTGCCGGTATGGGCGGTGGCACGGGCACAGGGTCTGCTTCTGTTGTGGCCGAAGTTGCGAAAAAGACTGGTGCATTGGTTATTGCAGTTGTCACTAAACCATTCGGATTTGAGGGTTCACATCGCACCGCAGTAGCAGAAGATGGTATTAAAATATTGATGCCGTTAGTTGATACCCTTATCATTATCCCGAACGATCGGCTGTTCACTATGTGCGACCAGAAGACCGGTGTTGATGCCGCATTCAGACTGGCTGATGAAGTTCTTGCAAATGGTGTACAGGCAATCGCTCAGGTTATCACTGTTCCCGGTATGATCAACCTGGACTTCGCTGATATCAAGGCAATTATGAAAGACGCCGGCCCGGCATGGATGTCAATCGGCAAGGGCAGCGGACCGAACCGTGCAGTGGATGCAGCCAAAGCTGCATTATCCAGTCCGCTACTTGATGTATCCGTATCCGGAGCCAAGGGTGTCCTATTTAATGTCACCGGTGGCGACAATTTATCCCTGTTTGAAGTCAATCAAGCAGCTGAAATTATCAAGCAGGCTGTCGACCCCGAAGCCAATATCATCTTTGGTGTAGTTCGTGACAGCACTATGGACAAAGATATCAAAATTACCCTTATTGCCACTGGATTCCAGACTTCGCCTTTGAACGGGAACACCGTTAATGAAACTGAGATCAATGGTTATCTGAAAGAATTAAAGGGTGAAAGCGAAGCACAAATGGATGTACCGGCTTTCCTGCGCCACGCTCAACTGTCACAGCGTCACATCCCATCCCCTGCTCCGGCTTTTGCACCGCAGAAACAAGCACCAAAAGCTCCATCCTACAATTCATGGACCAAATAGTATCCTTTCGAGACTGAGATGAGGGCCAGGGCTATAATACCTGGACAGCCCGAACTCTTTTATATGGTTTCATTACAGGGCAGACCAAACCACCGGTCTATCCTGTAATGGGACCAAAGTACTTCCGCCTCTATTGACATGGGTTAAAGTTGAAGTAAAGTTAAATTAGCAGTATCGGAAAAATATGAGCAGTTTTTGTGGAAATTAATATGAATGAAACCTCATATTTTACTTGGTACGTTTAAAATGAGACCTGCATGTGGGTATTGAATGTGAGGAAAATAATTGGAAATATATTGTACTAAGTGCCATTCTAAAAAAGAACTCCAGGGCGGAACAGAAATAATTACTACAGACGGTAAATTAGCGGCTCAAATTATGTGCGACAATTGCGGGGTAGTTTTATTCTGGGATGGCGGTCTGAACAATAAGTTTTGGAGCTACCTTCGGTGATAAAATATTCACCGTGTTTTAGATATTGAATAAGCAACTGAAAAATAGGAGAAAAAAGATGGAAGCATATTGCGTAAAATGTCGTTCTAAGAAAGAAATGAAAAATGCCAAGGCGATCACCATGAAAAATGGTAAACCAGCTAATAAGGGTGTTTGTCCAACTTGTGGGACGAGCATGTTCAGAATTGGGGAAAGCTAATTTCGTCGGAAGTAAGCGGCCCCGGCCTTTTTAACATCCCTGGAGCTGCCTTCTTGGTCACCAGATTATGATTCTGTGTCCCCTCGAACAGAAGATATGTTGGTGTGCAACGGAGGAGTAAAATGTCTGATTTAAAAACGGCTATAACATGCTTGGAGATCGCTGTACCTGCGATGGCATTATTGGTACTTGGCAATTATCTGGGTTATAAATTTGGCCACATGCGAACTGCAATTGCTATAGGAATCATTACATTGACTTTAATCGTGGCCTTCGCAATTTATGCAGCGATCCATATTTCATAGATATTAATTTCCTGAAAGCAAAGGAGCGAACCGGAAGATGATTGCGAAAATAATATGTTCGAGTTGTCAAACACTGGGACAGTTCTCTGTCGATGGAGGAAATTTCAAGGGACCATACCGCTACTGGAAGTGCCGAACCCTTTACACATTGGATATGGTAAACAGCGCAGTAGTTTCGCTGAAGCCTCTAACTGATGAAGAATTTAAAGAAATTAAGTCTAAACAAGAAGCAGAAAAACACGGCCATCCAAGCGGCGGCGTAACAACTCACACTACACCTCAAGCGCCACCGGAGCACGCAGAGCCCGTTATATGGCCGAAGGTGGAAAACAGGAATACCGGCAGCGCTGCACCTCATATCGATTCTCAAACACCGCCGGCACATCAAGATAATCCGGTTATATGGACGAGGGTGCCGAACAAAGTAGCAGAAGAGAATACCACCCATGAATTTCCCAAGCAGTCTTTTACATGGCCTAAAGCACAAAAAGGTGGATCTGATCTTAATACCGAATCCGGGAAGCCGTCCGAGACCTCACAGGCTCCTTTTGTTCTACCGGGATAAGGGACACAGAAAAAAAGTAACGGAGTGATCCTTTTCCAAACCATTGCCATATTGGCTGAGGCTGAAAAAGTTCTTAATAATGAAGGGTGCACTATCACCCGAATCACATCTCCAGTTGATCCCCCGAGCGGAAGCAATATTGCCCTGCGTTTTCCCTGGTCGCAATACGAAACCGTTAAGGCTTCACTTGATAAAGCAGGTGTAACGACTCAGGGGATAAAACAGCTATAGAATTGATCTGGCATACAGCAAGAGAAGGCTGGCCAATTAGGGCTTAATAAGATTTTATGCAAATGAACACTGAACGAGTTGTAATAGGGTTCTCGGGACCAATTGCAAATGGAAAAACTACGATTTCATCAGCACCCGTTGACGCAATCCTGAAACGCTCGAAAGAAGATATCTTGTATGTGCAAGAAGGAGAATATGAAATCAAAGTGGTTATTAGCTGGACTGGTTTTTATTGCCCTGCTGGCAATCGCTGCCTGTTCATCGACGCCAAATCAAGTCTCGGTTGATGGGTCTTTCTCGAATAAACAGGTGGAAATCGCTGTCAACGGCTCATTAACGGTTATATTGGACTCGAATGCTACGACAGGCTATAGTTGGGAACTGACAGATATCAGTGATAATAGTGTATTGGAGAAGACTGCTAACACATATGAAGCTCCTACCAGCGGTCTTGTAGGAGCTAGCGGTAAGGAAGTATGGGACTTTAAGGCGCTTAAACAAGGCAAGACAACTTTAAGTATGGAATACAGCCAGCCGTGGACAGGGGGGCAAAAAGACGCTCAGAGTTTCAATTTGACCATTGTCGTAAAGTAAGTCTCCAACAATCAAAAGTGTATAAGGCGTTAGAATCAAATCGATATAAGTTTGCCAGGACCGATAATTGCTCACATTTAACTAATCTATGTTGGACAACAACGTTTTTATAAAACCAACGACACTATTTATACTGAGATACTTGCTAAATCTATGCCAGTGATGGCCATAGACTAGAATGTTATGAAGCTACTAATGTGCAGAATTATATTTTTTTGCCTTAACCAAAATGCGGGTTAAAGCCGATACCAGTTGTTGGCGCTCCTCCTTATCAGAGGAAGATAATATAATATCAACGGCTTATTAAGACCATTTTCGGCCTCGCAAAAACGTTTTCACTTCGCCTGACTTGTCATCCAATGTCATAGCGGCTGTAGTAGATGAAGCACCACTCACATCCGTTTTAAATTCAACGTCTACTTTCCATTGGTTCGCGGTTTCGACATGCTCGGCGTAAGTAATCACGAACTGGTCTATACCCAAGCCATTTTTGAGATGTTCTGCCACCAATTTTTTTAAATCCGTGAACTTGACTGAACCAGACGTATCCATGGTTGTCCCTCCAAATCAATGAGAAACTTATCTTGTCAACATAGTAGCACGGAATTTAGCATTGCATCAATAGCGTCTTTACCGAACAAAGAACATTCGCGAGAATATTTAGTTAAGCTCGACGGCGGTGGAACTTTAAGCCCGCACCTTGCCGGAATGTTAGTATGGGTGCTATCCAGCAAATTAGAACTTGCTAATAAAAACTTAGGCTTGTAATCCTTACACATTGTCCCAATTTATTTCCTTTTATGTTTTGTGTTTTTATCACGTGAGAAAGGGTTAAGTTCTCTTTTGGTTGCTTTCATTTTTCCTCTATGTTAGACTTGGGGCTGTGAAGCGAATGATTATCGGGGGGATTGTTTTTATGTCGAAAACCGCGTTCTTTGACCCATCACTAACCACATTCTTTGACCCACCCGGGGATTATTAAAGTTGTACTACTTCTACTTTACTGCTGTCAATCCCTCCTTTCGCCGGTGCGGCGATAGTTTTTCCCTGTAACTCGATCCCTCGATAACAATCTGATAACTGGCATTTGCCAGCCTGTCCAGAGCGCTGTTACCGAGGATAGGGTCATCAAACAATCCCAGCCACTCTTCCACCGACCGGTTACTGGTAAAAGCAAAGCTGGACTGCCGGTGCCTGGCGATGATGAGTTCATAAAGGTCAGTTGACTGCTGAGCCGTCAGCTTTTGCAGACCGAAGTCATCCATTATCAGCAGGTCGGGACTGATGAAGGTGCGAAATGTTTTCTCCAGCGTATGGTCGACCCTTGATTGTGCCATGGTTCTGAAGAAAGCGTCAGCCCGGATAAAACGCACGCTGTGTCCGGACCGCACCGCAGCATAGCCGAGGGCCTGAGATAGAAATGATTTACCCACTCCGACCGGACCGACGAAAAGGACGTGCTCGTGACGGTTCAGGAAGTCGAGGGAAAAAACGGCATCCAGCAGCCTGCGATCCACCGTTATGGGGGCGGTCCAATCGAAGTCTTCCAGCCGGCATACCTCCTCGAAGCCGGCTGACAGGAGGTGTATTTCCAGATTGCGATTATCCCGTCTGGTCACCTCGTCCGCCAGGATTATCTCCAGAAACGCGGCATAGTCCAACTGGTCCCGCCGGGCGAGAGCTAACCGCTCGGGAAGAGTGTTCAGTACATAACCCAGCCTCAGCCGTTTTAGTAATGGTTTGAGATCATTCGTGGCTGTCATATCGTCCCTCCTTCATGCTGGTCACCGGGGTGGTTACCACCGGGGTTATCACCAATGGCGAAGACATTACCAGGGCGGGCGAAGCGTCCCGGCGGTGGTGGTGTCATCATCCTTGCCGGCATTGCTTCCTGTTCCAGCGCATCAATCAAAATACGCTCCAATCTGCGCACATCAATTAGGTCTACTGCCAGCGCTTTCTCACAGGCGCTGTTGAGCCGTAAGGGAGTGTATTTATCTCCCAATCGCAGTAGTTTATAAGCCTGGCGCATTTTGTGCCATGGTGTAGGTCCGCCAAGCAGTTTATCCGCAAAGGCCCCAACCGACTCCCCCAGTTCTGCTCCCTTTCGGCAGAGATAGATTGGCGAGCGGAGAGTGTAGGCATTAAGCTCCTTGGGATAATCGTCCGGATCAGTAGATCGTCCGCCACGCGGTTTACGGGGGTGTACTTTAACCAGTTCACCACGTTTGTAGAGCCGCACCAGTTCTCTGTCACCCCTGACTTCCAACTCAGTACCCGGCGGACACGTGGTGTCGGGCGCCGAGTAAATGGCATAACGGTAATAAATGTGATGGTCGCGATGCACTATGGCCTTATGCCAGTCCGGGACATCATAAGGCTCACTATCGTAGGGCAGCAGTTTAGCCTGTTCTTCCGCCTGGAATACTACCAGCGGCAAACGCCGCGTGGTGCCGTGAATACGCTGTCCTGCCACTTCAAGGCACCATTGCTTGGCTTGTTGACGCAGGTCGGCCAATCCATTGAATTGACCACCTTTGAAAAAACGCTCTCTGGCATAGGGAACGCCTCTTTCGACTTTAGGTTTATCTTTTGGATGCCCAGGTCTGGCCGGGTCGGCAATGAAATTGCGGCGCTGAGAATACTCAAGAAAGCCGCGAGATAGTCTGGGATTAAGTGCGTCAGCTCCGGTGACAGCGGCCGGGAAATTATCCAGCACCAGGTATTTGGGTATTCCGCCAAAAAATGCCCATGTCGATTCCAAGCCTTGAATTACGTCACTAAGCTGCTGATTGAATAACGGCCATAGAAAGCAGTGTCGAGAATAACCCAGTACGGTTAACATCCCCCAAGCCTGCCGCTTCCGCCCGCTTTCCGGGTCCCATAACAAGCCCAGCCGTCCGAAATCTACCTCAGCCATTTGTCCCGGCTCGGTATCTGCCATTCGTACCGTTGAATGTGCGCTCTTGCCAAACCAGCCTCTTCGATTAACGTAGCGATGCAGGCAGGTATAAGGCACCAGACAATGCTGTTGCGCTAACAGCTCCTGTATCCGGCTGAGTTTCAGCTTATCATTTTTAATCCACTGCTCGATTCGGTCAGCCCAGGGTATCAGGACCTTGTCAGTGGGGATTATGATGTCGCGCGGTCCCGCCCGGTTGGTTTGAATCAGCGCAGTTAACTGCAGATCTGTGGGCGGCGGACCGTCCCGACCCAGGCCGCAGCTATGTGCCGCCAGTATATATTTCCGAATTGTATTACGTGATATGCCGGTTGACCGTGTTATCTCGCGAATCCCGCGGCCAGCCTGCCATTGCCGAACTACTTCTGTAATTTCCACTCGGGAAACCTCCTTGTATGCCATCGTCGCTCCTGCTCAGTCGTTCTGCGACAATGGTAACTCATTTATTTTCCCGGGTGGGTCAAAGATACCGGTTAAGGTGGGTCAATGTTCGCGGTTAAAATGCTTTTTAGTGGGTCATAGTCCGCGGTTTTTAACATTTTTATCTTTGCTGTTATTGGATTGGTTAATAATTATCGACTTGTCACTAATTTGTTTAACGGGTATATTCCAAAGCCAGAAAAGTCGGATTTCGCTACTGATTTTATGGGATGGATACTTATCTGTATTGTTAGTCTTAGTTTCGGTATTTGGGGATTTGTGGATTGGAGGAAAAACAACAGACAAAAGTAACATCACTAATGCTATACAAGCTAACACTAAACAAATATAAAAAACATAGAATTTTATAAATATTATCAATGCTGTTAATAAAACCAATATCGCACTCAGTATGAACAACCTAAACCCAATCTCTACCAGTAGATTTTTCATCTTACGTCAACCTCAAATGTCTTCCATGCTTACCCTGCACGATTCCTGCACCTAAATCGACCTCTTTAGGTTTCCTATGACCTCTGACACGTTTCATTAGTTTGCTGGTATCTATAATTGTTTTAGGCGGTTTAATAATCGGTTCACGAGTCTCGCTAATGCGCACTTTGGACACTGGTATTTTTACTAATCCAACCCAATCTTTAACATCGTATTTCACTTTCGCAAATTCTGCGGGTGTTTTCCCTTTTAAACTTTCATGCGGTCTGAAATAGTTGTAGTACACGAGCCAGCCATCGGTAAACTGAATTAGCGTATCTATATCACGGAATGAGCGAAATACCTTTGTACGGTCTTTAAGCGTGCCGTGAAAGCGTTCAATCTCGCTTGTGCTCTCGCCTGTCTCTTTTTCTTTGAAGGGATTACCGATAACGTGTTCCGTATCGCTTCCATAGGCTTTTTCAATGCCATCTTCATAAGAGCGATTACGGTCTGTTAAAACTTCCTTTGGTTTTTTGCCCGCACATTTTTCAGCACGTTCCATAAGTATCTCAGCATCGGTAGTAGTGCGTGATATTGCCACTCTGGAAGCGAGTAGGAAGCGGGTATCTCGGTCAATAATGTCATAAAACCAGATTGAATGTTCGCCATCCAGGTTCAAAACTGTTTCGTCTGCTATCCAAACATCCCCAACTTGAGGGTGATAATCTTTAAAGTGCTTGATTGCTACAGGCGTGTATTTGTCTATCCATTTGTAGACTACTGAATTTGACGGATTGTAACCATGTTCCTGTTTAAGCGTGGTACAAATATCGTTAACACTCATTCCTGAGTAGTACATTGATAGAGCACTACTCACATATTCAGACGGTACTTTCATGTGGTACAAATCATCATCGGCTTTGAATTTACGATGACAAACTTTACAGTAATACCTTTGAACACCTTTGTACTTTCCGTACTTCTTAACGGCTTCACTTCCGCAATTCTTACAGACAATAGGCGTTACGGAAACAACCTCATTTGGTAGTGTTATTATTTGGGGTTTCGGGTTTTGTATCTGGTTTTGATTTGTCATCTTTTTTTCCTCCATTTTTAAAATCTTGTCTTAAACCTATTATTTGACGGATAAGAATTCCAGAGAGTTTCATATCTATGTTTCGTTGCTTTCGTTCTTCGATTTGTCTTTTATTTAGTTCTTCCCACGCCTTTCTCATTGCAAAAAAACCAGCAATAATAAGTAGTAATCCACAAATAAAAAAAGTCCACGCCCACCCTTTTTCTTCCTGAGTCGCCATTATCATAAAAACAAAAGCTAAAGGAATATACGCACCATAGATAGAAATGAAAAAATCTTGCATAGTTTTTTTAACCCTCCCTATTCGCTTCTTAAGGGAGTCTATGATTTTAGACATAGTAACCTCCCTGTAAAGCTATTAAGGAAAGTATAAACTGTTTGCGGGGAAAAACAACCAAAAGAGAACTTAACCTGAGAAAGACGAAGGTTGTGAAGTGTTACCATTAGTGATAGGATAGCGATAACTTCTGAGATAAATGACAAAAATGGAGGATTAATTGAGTAAATCAAAGGGAAGAAAAGAGAAGCAAAAAGTTAAAGACCAGGCGAAGGAGAAGAAGGAGTCTGCTGCCAAGAAAATCGTAGTTTCAAAAACCCAAACGCCCCTCAGTGGGTTTCGAAAGAGCTAGGCTACCCAGTTCGCAAAGGGGAGATTCCCTTCATGTTTTAGGTGGAAACTGGGAAGTATTGGTCTTTATCTGAAACACGATATAGACATTTTTGAACAAGTCATGCTCTCGACCTCCGAAGGTCAGGCATCTCAGCCATCAGTGAATTGTCCTTTGGATAGGAGGTGAGTCATGCCCAAGAACCAGGAAAATCCATTCTCTGGTATAATATTTCTCAATGACGTTTACGAAACATAGCTTAGTGGATTACAAAAATCGCCCTGCATTTATAGTCGAGAACAGTCCAGATCTACAAATTGAACTCGAAAACGGCAGGACGCAAAAGGTTCGCACAAAAGACATAATCCTTATTCATCCCGGTCCGATTCTCCAGATGGCGCAACTTGAACATCCATTGGGAGATGCAGAGACCGTGTGGGAACTCCTATCTCAAGACAGCGTGTCTCTGCGCGAATTGGCAGAAATTGCTTTCGGCAGTTTCACACCCTCGACGGGTTGGGCGGCCTGGCAATGGGTCTGCGACAACCTCTACTTTCAGGGTTCAGTGGATTGCATAACAACATGTTCCCGCGAAGAAATCTCTCGAAAACAAGAAACACGGCGGTTAAAAACGTCCCAGAAAATAGCCTGGACAGAGTTTATGACCCGTGTCGCAAGTCGGCAAGTCACTTCAGAAGATAACCATTCCCTTGTTGAAGTTGAAGCTGTGGCCCTGGGTGCAACCACCGAAAGCCGCATCTTGCGTGAACTTGGCCGTAGTCAGAATCCACAAAATGCTCACGCGTTATTATTAGAACTGGGTCGTTGGAATAACCGGTTCAATCCATACCCGCAACGCTTCGGGGTGCCGTTGACCTCTCCGGTGACCGATTTACCAGCATTGCCCGAAGAGAAACGGGTGGATTTGACACACCTCCCGGCGTTCGCTATCGACAATGCATGGACGACACACCCTGACGATGCTCTGAGTTTGGAGGGCCCCAATCGTCTGTGGGTTCATGTTGCCGATGTAGCGGCTATCGTCCTTCCGGATAGCCCGGCAGACCTTGAGGCACGCAATCGTACCACCAACCTCTACTTGCCGGATATGACAGTACCGATGTTACCGGTTAAAATCAGCGAACGATTAGCCCTTGGCATCCGTGATATCTCGCCGGCACTATCATTCGGACTGAATCTAGACCAGGAAGGGGTGATTATCGGCATAGATATCGTGCCCAGTTGGATAAAGGTCTCGAGGCTCAGTTACGAGCAAGCTGAGGCGATGCTTAACGATATGCCTTTTAAAGGATTGCTGCATCTGGCGCAAAACAACGAGGCCCGCCGCAAACGGAACGGCGCGGTCAATATTGAATTACCTGAAGTCGATGTTCACGTAGAAGACGGAAAAGTGATATTTCGCCCTATACTCGCATTAAGAAGCCAGATGATGGTAAAAGAGGCAATGCTGATGGCTGGGGAGGCAGTAGCCACCTACGCGGTCAGAGAGGGGATTCCCTGCGTATTCTCGACGCAGGAAGCTACTGAGATTCCTGTGTTACCGAATGGCCTGGCAGGGATGTATGCACTGCGCCGATTTATGAAACGGGGGCAACTCAAGAGTCTCCCGTCCCGACATGCCGGAATAGGATTGGACGGGTATACTCAGATTACCAGCCCTATCCGACGCTATCAAGATTTGATAGTCCATCAGCAACTACGGGCACATATTCTGGGACACCATCTCCTGACTGCTGAGGAAATGTTGAAAAGGCTAGGAGCGACTGAGGCAGTCACGAGCAACATGCGCCAGGCCGAAAGGCTTTCCAACTTGCATTGGACGATGGTTTATCTATCCGAGACACCCAAATGGCATGGCGAAGGGGTAATCGTGGAAACGGAGGGCTCCCGTTGTACTGCTCTCATTCCGGAAATCGGACTGGAAACCCATCTACGCTGCCCGCACAGTCTACCCCTCAACACACCCGTACCGATTGTGCTGGAAGAAGTGAACCTACCCGAACTACGGGCGTTTTTCAGGATAGATGATTGAGGGGGCGGTGTTTCTTGCTATTATCTGGTTTTCGGTCTGATTCTGGCTCTGCTGATTTCACTTACCGTCTGGAAGAACTCTATGGCACTCCATCTTCATTTGACCGGCATTCGACAATTTCCAAAGCATCGGACACCATCCGGTCATAGCGTCTGTTTATTAAATTCAATACGAAAACCAGTTCCCGGTGTAAGCATGTTATAACTTTTATATATCTATGTTAGTATATTGAATGTAGGCTGGGTTTTCGAAAGGGAACGTGTTCGCACCGACTTTACTGATTTAAAATCAATGAAGTTCGAGACTGCAAATTAACTCATCTAAATACGAATTGGAGGAATCAAATGATCGCTGTAATAATTATTGTTGTCATTATTGTCATTCTTCTACTCATTTTCATAGGGAACTATAACGGCCTGGTCGGGCTCCGCAATAAGGTAAAGACTGCGTGGGCGCAGATCGATGTCCAACTTAAGAGAAGATATGACCTCATCCCGAATCTCGTTGAGACGGTCAAAGGATACAAAGACTTCGAGAGTTCTACTTTGGAAGCAGTAACCGATGCCCGTAGCGCAGCCCAAGCGGGTTCCAATGCCAGCCCGGCGGCCCGCGCTGAACTTGAGGGAACACTGAGCAGTGTACTCTCCAGATTGATGGTAGTAGTTGAGGCTTATCCAACCCTTAAGGCCAATCAGAACTTCCTAGCTTTACAGGAACAACTGACTTCCACTGAAAACCAAATAAGTTCATTCCGACAATCATATAATAATGCAGTCTTACAACTTAATAATAAGGTCCAGAAATTTCCATCGAACATTATCGCCGGCATGACCGGTTTCAAGCAGGGTGAATTTTTCGAAGTGAAGACTCCTGAAGAAAAGGCCCCAATAAAGGTGAATTTTTCTTAGTAGCAGGATTTGAAATATGTGGGAACAAATAAGGTCTAACCGTATCCGGTCAGCGGTACTTGTGACAGGAATGGCATTAATCCTGCTATTTCTGGGTTTCTTTATCGGGTTGGCTATCGGCAGTTGGGTCGTGGGTTTAATCATTGCTCTCCTTGTTTGGGGAATCATGACACTGATCGCTTTTTTTCAGGGCGACAGTATTATTTTGTCTATGGCACACGCAAAGAAAATTACCCCGGCCGACAACCAACGTCTATTCGATGTGGTCGAAGAGATGAAGATTGCATCTGCGTTAGAGAAAATGCCTGATGTCTATATCATTGAAGACCCGGCCCTAAATGCTTTTGCTACGGGTCGGGATCCTAATCACTCGGCTATTGCTATTACATCAGGGCTTCTTCAAATACTCAATCGCGACGAACTGCAAGGTGTCATCGGGCATGAAATATCTCATATCAAGAACAGGGATGTGAGGCTAATGTCGTTGCTGACGGTTTTGCTTGGCACAATCGTTATTCTGGCATGGTACGCGTGGATGTTTGCATTCCTTGGGGCAGCGAACGCAGGGGCAGGAAACACGAGTGGAGGGCGTTCATCATCTCGTAATCGACGAGGCAGCGGTGGTGGAGGCGGAGGAGGAGGTATGCAAATAATAGTAGCCATTTTTGCACTGATACTTGCGATTCTTGCACCTATCTTCGCCCAATTAATTTATTTTGCTGTTTCTCGGAAACGGGAATACCTGGCAGATGCTTCTTCGGCGCTCTACACCAGATATCCAGAGGGCTTGGCATCTGCATTGGAAAAATTGTCTCGTTCAGAAACGCCACTAAAGTCGGCTAATAAAGCCACGGCACCTATGTACATCATCAATCCTTTTAAGAAAAAGGGGATGTCTTTAAGTGACCTCACCAGTACTCATCCGCCTACTGCCGAAAGGATTAGAATATTAAGATCCATGGCCGGGGGATCCTTTGCAGATTACGAGAAAGCTTATACCCAAACGAAAGGGAAGGGTGGTGTTATTCCATCTTCTGTAATATCAAGTACAGATAGTGACGTCCCATTGCGAAAAGCCTCTGCCTAACTAATAGCCCAATGCATTGTGTTCAGTGTACAGCAATTAAACTTTAATATTTTTAATGGGAGAGAAATAGATGAAACGGAATTATTACAGGCGATATCTACCAATTATTTTGATTAGTCTCTTAGCTTTGAGCCTGCTTGGTTTTGCAGGCTGTACTAGCTCAAGTAGTTCAAGCCAGAGTGAGTATTATAATGCCGGAAACGCAAACTTGAGCGTAACTGGTGCCCAATTTGACCAGTACTTGCTATTCCGTTTTGACACTTCCACCTCGGCGCTAACAATGGCTCTTCCAAGCGCGGCAGATATTGTAAATAATTTGTCATCTCCATATGTTGGAGAAGTGCTGTCATTTGCGGTAGCGGCAAATGGCAGTAATAATGTTACTTTCATTGCCGGTACCAACGTCACAATCGCACCGAGTGCACAGACCGTTGCAGGAAACACAACGCTTACGATGTACAGTGAACTCGATAATATTACTTCGGGAAGTGAGGCAGTGACAATTTACTAATTTAACGGATTAAGAAGATAGATATTTTGCTTGTTTGTCTCCCAGAAAATGAAGAAAGTCGGCATCAGGAATAATTTTACGAGCCAGTTTGTTGACTCTGGTAACCCATTTAAAAACGATATGCTACGAAACTCTGAAAATGCCAATTATTACGATCTGGTTGATGCAACTCCTGGGAATAACAACAATAGTTTGAAAATTAAATGGGAATAAACATACCCCGACCTTACAGGTCGGGGTATTCATTAAGGAAGAATAAATATTGTTACAGAGTATTAATTTAAATTCGGTGATATAAAATATGATGCGCGGCCCTTATGGCATGCTCCGTAGGAGCAATAATGCCCCTGACCAAAAAGCAAAAATCACTTGGGGGTTGTTGAAGCGTATATGGAAATACGCACGACCGTACCGGTGGTGGATACTTTGCATGTTGCTAATGACATTAACCACTGCCGGATTGGGGCTGATAACTCCACTTATCCTGCGGCAATTAATAGATAAGACTTTACCCGAAAAAAATTTACACCAATTATTATGGCTGACTGCTGCCCTTGTTACTATTCCGCTCCTAACAGGATCATTAAACGTGATTCTTCGGCAGTTTAATGCTCGTGTGGGGGAGGGCGTCACTTATGACCTGAGAGTGAATTTATTTTCCTATTTGCAGCGGATGTCTCTAGGTTTCTTTACCAATACTAAAATCGGTGAACTGATGAGTCGACTCAACAATGATGTTATCGGGGCACAGAGTGCCATCAGTAACACCTTTGTCAACATCGTAACTAGTCTCATTCAAGCCATCGTGGTAGTGTCTGTTATGCTCACTCTGGAATGGCGGCTGACGCTTATCAGTATAGCCATCGTTCCATTGCTGCTCTTCGCAGCGCGTAGTCTGGGTAAACGGTTGCGTGACATGACACGGCAGCAACTTGATATTCTTGCCAAGATGAACGCCATAATACAAGAAATGCTCAACATAAGCGGTGCGCTACTCGTAAAGCTGTTTGGGCGGACAGAAGAGGAAGATGCTCATTTTAAACAGACTGCTAAAGATGTGCGTGATGTTAATATCCGTCTGACCGTGACCGGCGCGCTTTTCTTCATCAGCCTTGGCTTACTAGGCTCCATCGGTGTAGCGATCGTATATGGTTTCGGCGGTTATCTGGTGATTAAACAGACACTTACCATAGGCACAGTCGTAGCTTTGACAGTTTACCTGGGAACTCTGTACAATGCCCTGCAGGTCCTAACCAACGCACCCGTGGATTTCGCAACTTCTATCGTTAGTTTTGAGCGTGTATTTGAAGTGCTTGACCTGCATCAAGAAATTATTGATAAGCCCGATGCTCATGTGTTAAATGCTGTGCGCGGTGTGATTGAATTCGATGACGTTTGTTTCCATTACATCAGAGAGGGTAAAGGCCTTCTCAAAGACATACGCCGGTTTGGACTATTACAGGATTCAATACCGGCATCACCCAGGGATAACACTGAAGAGAAAACTAATAGTAAAAAAGATTCAGACGACGAAAAAGTCACTTCGAAACAAGCCAGGGATGAGGTATTGGACCATATCTCTTTCCGAGCCGAACCTGGTCAATTAGTAGCCCTGGTAGGTCCCAGTGGCGCCGGTAAAACAACGATAACTTATCTAATTCCACGCCTTTATGACCCCACAGCCGGGCGCATACTGATTGATGGTCATGACCTGCGCGACGTAACGTTATCCTCGCTTGCCTCACAGATAGGGATGGTGACGCAGGAGACTTATCTCTTTAATGACACCATACGTACCAATCTGCTGTATGGTAAATTAGATGCGACGCAGTCAGAGATCGAAGATGCTGCGCGAGCAGCTAATATCCACGATTTCATCATGGGACTACCCTTGCAGTACGACACTATTGTTGGGGAGCGCGGTTACCGGCTAAGTGGCGGTGAAAAACAGCGCATTGCACTAGGCCGTGTCATATTAAAAAATCCACGCATCCTGGTGCTGGATGAGGCAACCAGTTCACTGGACAGCCAATCGGAAGCTTTAATCCAGGAAGCACTGAGCCACGTGATGGTCGGACGGACGAATATCGTCATCGCGCATAGGCTAAGCACCATTCTGGCTGCGGATTTAATTTTGGTTCTGGATCTTGGCCACATCGTTGAACGCGGTACGCACACCGAACTGCTGGCCAAAGGTGGACTTTATGCTAATTTGTACGAAACCCAATTCCGCCATAAAGCAAAGTAAACTACCGAATTTATAATTGCTAAAATTAAAGTTCTATTTTATTGACTCGATAACTCTCTTCCCCTTTGATCCGATATGGTTACGCTATCAATATGAGGTAGTTAAGATAAACAATAAAAGAATCCATCTATAACAGAAACAACGATTTTCAGCTTTATTTAGGGACGAACGGTTGAATGACCGATAGGATATCGATGGTTATCTATACCGGTTCTGTAGTGAAGCGAGGAAATTACCTACTGATTTCACTAATAATTTTATTCTAAGTGTTTCTCGAAAAATATCGTTTCCATGTAAGAAATAACAGCACGATGTGTTTCGCGATAACCATTTCTTTTATAAAAATTTTGGGCAGGAACGTGTTTCGTCGTCGTGTCTAAACACAATATTGTGTAGCCGAATTGCCTCGCTTTTGCTTCCAGTTTTTCGAGAATTAATTGTCCGTAGCCTCTCCTCTGATAATCGGGGTGCACTCTCATTAACTTTATCTCACCAATCTTATCTGATTTCTTCCTGAGCGCACCCATACCGACAATTCTGTTATTCAGAACTCCAACCAGAAATTCACCATTGTTATTTAAATATTCTTTTTGAATATCATGAAGGTCTCTGTCATCCCACGGGCCGTTTGCCACTAAAATGCTCATCGGCAAAGACAGCCAATGTAAATTCCTAACCGACTCTTTATCCTTTGATTCATATTGACGGATTATCAACGAATCTTTCGTGTCTACCATTACTGTTTCCTCAAATTTCGTGCCGACCCTTATTTCTTTGTATCCCAAAGAATGGAGAATTTAGTTTTTATTTTCGGGCTTGGTTTTCTCTTGATAAACATATTTACCGCCGCGTACCCATGATGCCGCAGCTCCGATAAGACACATTATTATCGAAAAAATAAGGACTTCGACAAGTCCGCGGTGAAAAGCGGTATCAATAAGTTGCGGGAAGAAAGCCCGCGAAGTGATGTTGGCCGCCTGTTGCGCAGGAAGAGAATTTAACACGCTGGCAGGAATCAGGGTTTTGAGCGGATTGTAACCAAGAAAAGCAGCAAACAGATAGCCGACAGGCGGTGCACTGGCTATTTGATGGGCAATTTGGGCAGGTATGCCATTATGCACCAGCCCATTGTACATAGCTGCCGGCATTGAAGCATTCAAACCTACTACCATTAGTGAGAAAATAATCGCCATCGATATTGGGTTACCAATATTCATAATAGTTGCCCGCATGCCGGAACCTGCTCCACGATGTTCGGGCGGGAGGCTGTTCATAATGGCCGCAATGTTGGGAGACATGAAGAGGCCGATAGACATGCCGTCCAGAAAGATTATCGCGGCAAAGATTGGGTAATTGAAGTCGACCGGTATCGTCAGCAGAAGTGCAAAACCGATTGCTGTTAGAATCATGGCTATAGTTGCGAAAAGCCGTGCACCATATCTATCAGACAAACGTCCGGATAATGGTCCAAGCATCAATATCCCGATACTGGATGGTAACATGCATATACCAGCCCATAAAGGGGTCCTTTCAAAATCAAAACCGTGAAGGGGCAGCCAGATTCCCTGTAGCCAGATCGTCAGCATCAACATAAATCCGCCCCTAGCCAAAGCTGACATAAATTGGGCTATATTTCCGGCGGCAAAGGCACGGATACGGAATAAATCAAGTTGGAACATTGGATCTTTTACATGTTGTTCAATGAAGCAGAAAGCCACCAGCAGAGCCAATCCACCACCGAACATGCTCAACACGAAAGGAGTTGTCCAACTCATTGACGAGTGAGCGCTGGGATTAATACCATAAATTGCCCCTATGAGGACCATAGTCAAGCCGGCTGCGAACGTCAGGTTACCAAACCAATCGATTTTAGCATTCTTGCGAACGCCAGTCTCCCGTAATACTAGATAGGACCAAATCGTGCCAGCTACAGCCACAGGCACGCTCGCTCGGA
>Ga0224523_1000327_pt1 | contig 27982 bp, 23 predicted proteins | sample CFST50metaG_FD_182732 | JGI IMG/M metagenome (GOLD analysis project Ga0224523, IMG submission 182732) | Peat soil microbial communities from Stordalen Mire, Sweden - C.F.S.T50 | ecosystem: Environmental > Terrestrial > Soil > Wetlands > Peat | place: Sweden: Norrbotten County, Stordalen Mire...
GTACAGGAACGGGAATGCCATCACCGATGATTTCAGAAAATGCATGGAAGAGGTAAGCGGAAGAGATCTTGAATTTTTTTTCCATCAATGGCTGTATGTTTCAGGGCAGCCGGATATGAAGATCAGGCAGGAGACCATAAAAAGCGGGGAGGCTGAAATCATAATCGAACAAACCCAGGATTATATTTATTCCTTCAATCTGGACCTTGGAGTGAAGGATTCAAAGGGATCCAGAACCATATCGGTTCCTGTAAAAGAGAGGATTACGAAAATCCAGATAAAAGCAAAATCGGGATTTGAACTCACTCCCGACCCGGGAGTAAAGTTATTATTCCGGAACCTACCGGGTGACATGCCACACTGAAGAGATCATAATAATTAAAGACCAATTAATTTAATTGATATATTTAAAACACTTTAAGAATTAATAGCAGAAATAAAACAATGCCGGGCTTTACTTTTTTATAAGTTAAAGTTTGAAGTTTTGAATTCATTTTCATATTAAAATCGAAGGAGCAATTATGCATATTCCTGATGGTTATCTTAGCCCCCAGACTTACATTCCTTTAATGGGAGTATTTGTAGTATCTGCAGCTTTAGCAGTAAAAAATGTTAAAAAAGAAGTTTCAGCGCGCAACATTCCATACCTCGGAATGGCTGCAGCATTCTCTTTTATAATTATGATGTTTAATTTGCCGATACCCGGAGGGACAACTGGTCATGCAGTAGGCTCTGCTGTAATCGCAATCCTTTTTGGTCCATGGGCTGCAACGGTAGCTGTATCGGTGGCGATAATTATACAGGCACTTATTTTTGGCGATGGCGGAATTACGGCAATTGGTGCAAACTGCTTCAACATGGCGGTATTTATGCCTTTTGCTGCATATTATATTTTTAAACTTCTCAGCAGTAACCCTGCAGGAAGTGCAAGGGTGTTTTTTGCTGCATTCATTTCGGGATACCTGAGTCTGGTCATGGCTGCTGTGCTGACAGCTGCCGAACTCGGAATTCAACCGATGATAGCATCCTCCAGCGATGGGAAAGCCTTATATTGCCCATATAATCTAAGTATTTCAATTCCTGCAATGGCAATCGGACATCTGTTGCTTTTCGGCATTGTCGAAGGAATTATTACTGCTTTAATCGTCAGCTATTTTTTTAAAAACGAACCAGGAGTAATTTATGCTTTCAGGAAAGGAGGCAAAAATGGAGATTAGTAAACTCCAGAAAAAAATTCTTATAATACTACTTCTATTATGTCTCATTGCTCCTTTAGGGATTGTGATTCCAGCGTTTTTTAATGCCGGTGAAGCCTGGGGCGAATGGTCAGCTCAGACAGTTAAAGAGCTGGTAGGTTATGTACCGCAGGGACTGGCAAAATATTCAGATGTATGGAAAGCGCCTCTCCCTGGTTATACAATGAATGCTGGAGATAAATCCGTTATGCACCAGTCGGGATATTATATTATATCAGGAATAATAGGAGCAACGATAACATACATTGTTATGCTGTTAATTTCTAAATTAATTGTCAGGAATGGGGAATAATATTCCTTCATATTTACTCCAGACTTCAATTGATCAATATAAGTCTGCAAATGCAAAAAGAGCAAAACTTTCCTTTATTGACAAGACTATATTAAATTCAGCAACTGCAGTTAAATCTATTTATTTGCAGGCAGAAAGTTCTGTGAAGGTAAATTTCATTCAAAAGGTCAATCCTTATGTAAAGCTTATTTTGCTGATTTATATAATATTAATGATCAGCATTGTAAGCAATCCTGGCAAACAGATACTTGTTACAGTTTTTATTTTTCTACTATACATTATTGCTAAATTAAAGATTGTCCAGGTGTACCGGAAAGTCTTTCTTCTTTCATTTGTATTCGGTTTTCTTATTGTATTACCGGCATCTCTGAATGTGATTACCCCTGGTAAAATCATTTTCAACCTTGTCACATTTAATAAACCTTCCCATTTATGGATTTATGATATTCCTCAAAATATAGGCTGTACTTCAGAAGGATTTCAGGTAGTAGCATTGATTTTTCTCAGAGTCTTTAATTCAGTTTCATTTGCTATGCTTATTGTATTTACAACATCTTTCCCGGCTTTTATCAAATCTTTTAAAATATTAGGAGTACCGGATACATTCCTGATGATCATAGCACTTGCTTATAAATATATTTTCATTCTTTCACGTACAATTGAAGAAACCTACTTTGCTTTAAAATCCAGGCTTTCAGGCAATATAAAAACCAATAAAATAAGGAAACTGATCAGCGGGCGAATATTTTTTATTTTTAGAAGATCTATGATAATTTACGAGAATACTTACTATGCAATGGTTTCAAGAGGTTACGGGGGGGAAGTAAGACTATATTCACAGAAACATTTTGCTATTAAGGATTTCATTGTTCTTGGTATTATTGTTGCATTAGGCATAGTCATCATTTTAATATAAAAAGATTATGGACGATATTATTTCATTAAACAATATTGATTATTCATATTACGGTAAAATCCCAGCGCTTAAAAATGTAAACCTTTCAGTAAAAAAAGGTGAAATGTTTTCTATTATCGGGCTGAACGGAAGCGGCAAATCAACATTGCTGCATATTATAAACGGACTTATTTTTCCAGATTCAGGAGAAGTTCTATTCGACGGAAATCCCGTAACCGAAAAATCATTGCATGATAAAAATTCCAGGATGCAATTGCGACAACGCATGAGCTATATTTTCCAGAATCCCGATATACAATTATTTTGCCCCACAGTTCTTGATGAACTTCTATTTGGTCCTTTGCAACTCAGCATTCCTTTTGAAACTGCTCAGGAAAGAGCAGAACAGACTTTATCTTATCTCGGCATTGGATTCCTTAAAGATCGTCCTGTTTATATGCTTTCAGGTGGAGAGAAAAAAAAGGTCGCTATTGCATCTGTTCTTACAATGAATCCGGATATTCTACTTATTGACGAACCTCTTTCAAGTCTTGATCCCAAAACACAAACGTTTTTTATTGAACTTCTCCTTGAACTCAATCATGCAGGAAAGACTATTATTTTTACTACTCATCATCTTGATCTGATTGATCACTTACAGCCAAGGGTTGCAGTTCTTTCAGAAGAACACACAATTCGAAAAACGGGTACAGCCTCTGAGATACTCGGCGATGAAGAATTTCTGATAAGCGTGAATCTGATCCATGAGCATACTCATAAACATGGGAATGAAGAGCATAAGCATTATCATACACATTATGTTTTCCACAAACATTGAACAGAAAATAATTTTTCGAGATTATTTCTAATTATTCTCCAAACCTGTAACCGATTGCAGGTTCGGTTATGATCAGCGTAGGATGAGCAGGATCATCTTCAATTTTTTTTCTTAGTTGTGCGATAAAAACACGCAGATATTGAGTTTGATCGAGGTATCCGTGACCCCATACTTCTTTAAGCAGGTATTGATGAGTCAGTACTCTCCCGGCATTTTTAGCCAGAATTGAAAGTAAAGAAAATTCAGTGGAAGTCAATTTCAGCAAGTTCCCTTTTTTCTTGGCTGTATGACCTGCGAGGTCAATTGTAAATGAACCAAAAATAATTTGGGATTCAAATTTACCCGAAGCATGCGCTAAACGTAAAGCTGTGCGTATTCTTGCAAGCATCTCCCCGGTTCTGAATGGTTTGGTAAGATAATCGTTTGCTCCGCAGTCGAGCGCTTCAATTATATCTTCTTCGGAGTTTCTTACCGACAAAATAATAACAGGGTTCGTGTACCATTCTCTGAGTTTTTTCAACACTGACACTCCATCATCGTCCGGGAGTCCGAGATCGAGAAGAATTAGGGAAGGATTGTAGGATGCAGCTGCTGCAATGCCCTCTTTAGCAGATGAAGCAAGTAAGGTATTAAACTTATTGAGATTCAGGGTAATCTCTAATAGCCTTCTTATCTGAACTTCATCGTCGATGATCAATATAGTGTCGGATGTTATCAATTTTGGATTATGAAATTATTTTATCTATTTCCGGTGTTTCAGCCGGTATCTTAATTGTGAATTTTGCACCTCCATTCTGCCTGTTTTCCACTGTCACAGTACCTTTAAGCGCCTCGACAAAGCCTTTTACAATTGATAGCCCCAGCCCGGTACCGCCAGCTTGTGATCCTTCTACCCTGTAAAACTTATTAAATATAAAGGATATTTCCTTTCTTGGGAAACCAGGACCTCTGTCCATAACCTGTAAAGTCATTATTCCATTGTCATAGAATGCTTTAACTCTTAAGTTGATTGAAGTAGAAGCATACTGAGTGGCATTATAAATCAAGTTGTAGAGTACCTGTTCCAGTAAACCGAAGTCGATCTTTACTAATGGCATGTCATCAGAAATAACAACATGAAGACGGAATGGTTTAAGTTCATCATGGAGATTTTCAGTGACTTTATTTATCAGATCATGAATATCGTACCAATCAAGACGTGGAGAAATCCGGCCGCTTTCAAGTCTTGACATATTCAGTAGATTTTCAATAAGTCGGTTTAATCTTTTGGATGCCTTGAATATTTCATGAGCGAGCTCATTACGTATTCCTTCCGGATGTTGTGATGTAAGAAGAGAGTCGGAAGCACCCATAATTGTTGCAACAGGAATCCGCAGCTCATGGGATATGGAGTTAAAAAGCGTTTTGTACAGTTTATCGGATTCGTTCAGCAAATAAGCCTGTTTAGCCATATTGCGCAGGTATTCCCGTTCGAACTTACCTGATATCTGGGAAATAAATGTCTCCCAGAACTGCTCTTCTCCCTGTGTGAATACATTTGCCTGTTGGATGGCAATTACCCCAAGGTTCATCTGATTTCCTTTCAAAGGGTAAAATGTGTAATCACCGGATGGCAGAGTATCGGTATGTTTTCCTGCCTTGGTAGAGTGTTGGAATGTCCATTCTGCAATGCTCATATCATTTCTGGTCAGAATGATCTTTGAATCTTTCTGATTGGTGTTGTCAAGTTTATCCCCTTCATTCTTAAGCAAAATCCGGCTATCAAGATTAAAATATTTCTTAATGTCATTCTTAGCAATATTGATAACTTCTTCGATACCTGTTGCAATCGAAAGTTCCCTGGTAAGCTCGTATAAGGCATTTGTACGTTCTTCACGTATTCTGATTTTCTTTTCCTGTCTCCTGACCCTTGAAGTAAGCACCCCGCTTAGCAATGCGATGATGAAGAACAAAATCAGCATCAGCATATCTTCAGCCTTATCGACATGCAGTGTATAGGGCGGTGGTATAAAGAAGAAATCCCAGATCAGGGCACTTAATGTTGCAGAGAGCAAAATGGGACCTGTGCCGAAGAAAAATGCAAGAGCAGAAACAACGAACAACAAAGCAAACGATACAACCTGATAACCGATAAAATCTTTAATAGAAAAACAAATAATAGCAATAAGTATAACTATTAACGAAACTGTAAAATACTGGCTGATGTTCGAAGTGAAGGATGGCAGAGAGACTTTTTCCTTGAACTTGTCTGTTGACTTAGTATCTGAACCTAGAATATAGACATCAATATTACCGCTATAACGGATAAGCCGGTTCACAAAATTGCCAAGCCGCAGCAGGGTTAACAGATTACGTACACGGGGTTTGCCAATAATTATATGGGTGATGTTTTCTTTCTGGGCAAAATCCACAATTGCCTTAACCATATCTGTGCTGGTAATAAAGCGGAACTTAATGCCTAATTGTCTGGCAAGGGCTATATTTTTATTCAGTTGTTCACTTTCTTTGGGATCTAGCTTGTGAGTGGTTTCTATGTAGACTGCCTGAAGGTCGGCACCCATTGTATAAGAGAGGTTTTTAGCCCACCGGAGCAATTTAGCAGATTGCTGAGTGAAGCTTACTGCAACCAACAGGTGCAGACCTGATTTCCATGGGCCCCTGATACGCTTGAGCTGCATATATTCATGCAGCTGTTTATCCACTCGGTCGGCGACTATCCGCAATGCCATTTCCCGCAAAGCAGTTATGTTTCCTTTGCGAAAAAAACTTTCGATTGCCTCTTTCGACCTATCTGGCGTATATACTTTTCCATCGTAAAGTCTTTGGAGCAGCTCATCAGGAGTAAGGTCAATAATTTCTATTTCATCGGCATTTTCAAAAATTTCATCAGGTATAGTTTCCCGGACAATTATACCTGTTATCTGGGCCACGGTATCTGAACGGCTTTCGAGATGTTGCACATTGACCGTTGTATAGACATTAATGCCATTATCCAGTATTTCCAGGACATCCTGAAACCTTTTTGCATGCCGGCTTCCGGGGGCATTAGTATGAGCAAGTTCGTCAACCAGAACAATCTGTGGCTTCCGGGCGATTATTGCGTCCAGATCCATCTCGGTAACAGTGGTCGACTTGTATTGATAAATTATACGGGGGATCAATTCAAAACCCTCTGCCAGGTCGGCAGTTTCCTTGCGGTTGTGCGTTTCAATATAACCAATTATGATATCACACCTCTTTGACTTCTCGGCCTGTGCCGTTTTAAGCATTGTATAAGTTTTCCCAACGCCGGCGCACATCCCAAAGAATATCTTGAGTTTGCCACGTTTGCTTCTTTCTTCCTCTAACTTTATAGAAGCTAAAAGTTCATCAGGATCCGGGCGGTTATCTGGTATGTCCATAAATTACTACTTCTTGTCAAATCTGGAAATTAACTCTATGGCTTGTTCTTCTGCACTTTTCATACGGAGCAGTAAGCTCTTCAGCTCCTGAATATCCTTTAGATCAAAATCTTTTCCAGGATCTGCATGTAAAGTTACAGACATTTTCTGCTTGTTTTGATTTAATTTATCCGCCATTTCATTAAAGGCTGACGAAATTTCGTAGAGTTCATCATTCCCATCAAGAAAAAGTTTATGGTTGTAATTACTGGAAACCATTTCTTTTATCCCATGGTATAATTTATAAAATCGTTCATTGAAATATGATGAAAAGATAAAGGTAAAACCGTAAGCAATCAAAAAACAAATGGTTCCAATAAATGTCATTTGCAGTGTAGCTTGTTTTGCCGAAGCTTTAGCGTCATCAGTTTTTTCTTCAATAGCCTTCCCGTTTATTTGAGATAAAAGAATCAATTGCCGGTAAAGAGTTTCATATTTCTTTTGCAGGTAAACAACCTTAATAACCGGATTTTGCGATTTTATATATTTTAAGACCGAATCGTGGTAATCGATATAATTTGTTTCAATATCAGATACAAGCTGACCTTCGCCAACCTCTGTAATATTATTTTTTTCTGATTCAAGTGATTTGTTAAACAACGTAAACTCCTGGTTAATAAATAAAGTATCAGGATTTTTGTTCGTTATAAAGGGATTAATAATTCCCTGATTAATATTTGTCAGATCTTCTGACATATCTCGCGCATAAACAACTGAATAATGGTTTTCTTTCAGGATTGCACTTGTTTTCCTTGAAAGCCTGTTAAGGTAAAAAGCAGAAGAGATTGATAACAACAAAATGATAACCAGGAAAAGCACCATACCCATTGTAAATCTTGAGCTGCGGATTGAAGTTTTCATAAAATATCGATTTTATCTGTTATTTGTAATATTCTGGTTAAATTTATCAAGTTCAAGGTTTAAAATCAATACATTAACTCTTTCTTCGCCAAGAACTTTAAACTGAGGTGTTTCAGTAAGGTTTTTAACAATTTGAATCAAATTTTGCTTCTGGATTATACTGAAATCTCTGGCTTTAGCAACCCGGTCCACTTGCAATAAAGCCGCTTTTTGAGAAATATGCGGGTCGAGGCCGCTTCCTGATGCAAAAAGCATTTCTTTGGGTATAGCTGTTGTATCTGTTATTGTATTCATTGTTGCAAATAAAATGCGTCGTTCCACAACCTGTTTTTTTAATTTATCACTCGTTGGCCCTAAGTTGGACGCTCCTGACGGTATGGGGTTATAATCAATGGCTGAGGGCCTTGACCAGAAATAGATAGTGCTGTCAAATTTTTGGCCAATTAACTCAGAACCTATAATTTTACCATCTTTCTTAATCATACTGCCATTAGCTTTTGACGGAAAGCTTAGTTGTGCTAAACCGGTCATTACTATTGGATAAATAATTCCAGTCAGGACGGTAATTACAAGTAAGAATTTTAAAGCTATAATTGTTCGTGTTTTCATAATAATCTACATAAAATTAATAATTATCCTGATATTTAAATCAAGTGGATTGACACTAAAAGCATATCTATCAGCTTGATTCCAATAAATGGAACCAATATTCCTCCAAAACCATAAATAAGTATGTTCAATGCCAGTACCCGATTGGCTGAAATAGGCCGGTATTTCACGCCTCTCAGGGCAAGAGGAATAAGGGCCACAATAATTAATGCATTAAATATAACTGCACTTAATATTGCGCTTTCAGGAGAGGTAAGTTTCATTATATTGAGTGCATTTAAAGGAGCTACTCCTGAAGATGTAGCATAAAGTAATATTGCTATAGCAGGAATAATGGCGAAATATTTGGCTACATCGTTAGCGATGCTGAATGTGGTCAAGGCTCCGCGAGTCATCAGCAACTGTTTTCCTGTCTCAACTACCTCAATAAGTTTTGTCGGATTACTGTCCAGATCAACCATGTTCCCTGCTTCACGGGCAGCCTGTGTACCTGTATTCATTGCTAAGCCTACATCTGCCTGGGCCAGGGCAGGTGCATCATTGGTACCATCACCTATCATTCCAACAAGATGACCGTTGGATTGTTCTTCCCTGATCCGTTGAAGTTTGTCTTCAGGTTTGGCTTCAGCCAGAAAATCATCAACTCCGGCTTCAGCAGCTATGGCAGCTGCAGTTTGAGGGTTATCGCCGGTGATCATAATTGTCCGGATACCCATCTTACGGAGCTGTGCAAAGCGTTGTTTAATTCCGCCTTTCACTATATCTTTAAGGTGGATGACGCCCAGTACCTGTTTATTTTCTGCGACAACCAATGGAGTAGCTCCCTGACGCGAAAGATTGGATACAATCTCTCCTACATTTTCAGGAAAAAATCCATTATTATTTTCAATGAATTTTCTGATTGCCGCAGAAGAGCCTTTTCTTATCCTGCGTAACTGACCATCAGGATTCTTTAAATCAATACCGCTCATACTGGTCTGTGCGGTAAAGGGGATAAATACTGTATCCAGAGTTTGCATTTCCCTTGCCCTTATATTAAACTGTTCTTTGGCCAGGACAACAACCGAGCGGCCTTCCGGTGTTTCATCAGCAAGTGAAGCTAATTGAGCAGCATCAGCTAATTGTTCTGCACTGATGCCTTCAGCCGGAATAAACTCTGTTGCCATGCGATTTCCAAGTGTAATTGTCCCGGTTTTGTCAAGCAGCAAAACATCCGTATCTCCGGCTGCTTCTATAGCTCTTCCGCTGGTGGCAATAACATTCTTGCGCAACAGTCTGTCCATTCCGCTAATACCGATTGCACTCAGTAACCCCCCTATAGTTGTCGGGATTAGGCATACAAGAAGTGAAATCAGAACTGGCAGTGTCAGGTTGTGATTTGCAGAAATACCTGATGCTTTCAGACTATAACCAAAATATGCCGGCAACGCAATAACTACCAGCAGGAATATAATTGTAAGACCTGATAACAGTATGATCAGAGCAATCTCATTAGGCGTTTTTTGACGTTTTGCACCTTCTACCAAAGCAATCATACGGTCAAGAAATGTAAAACCGGGTTCAGATGTTACTTTAATTGTAATCCTGTCACTGATCACTTTAGTTCCGCCTGTTACTGCACACCGGTCACCACCACTCTCACGTATTACAGGGGCTGATTCTCCTGTTATAGCCGATTCATCAACACTTGCAATTCCTTCGATCACGTCTCCGTCAGCAGGGACAACGTCTCCTGCATCACAAACGACAATATCTCCTTTTCTCAAATCCGTGGCAAGAACAAATTCCTCTTTATTATGAACCAGTTTGCGAGCTTTCGTAAGTGTACGGCTTTTGCGTAAACTATCTGCCTGTGCTTTACCCCGGCCTTCAGCAACAGCTTCGGCAAAGTTGGCAAACAATACTGTAAACCAAAGCCATATCGTGATCTGAAAGTTAAAATTAGAAAAATGACCGTTTATAATATCACCAAATACGACCACTGTAGTCAGAAGTGCTCCAATGCCTACAATGAAGATAACCGGGTTTTTCACCAAAATAGCCGGATTCAGTTTAACAAATGAATCTTTTAATGCCTGTATTGCAATGTCCCTGGTAAACAGGCGTATATTTCGTTTTTCCATACTATTATATCTTAGAAATTAAAATCCAACACCTAAATTCATTAAGAAATGTTCAACAATAGGGCCTAATGCCAGGGGAGGAAAAAAGGTCAGACCTCCAACTATTAAAATAACGCCTATCAGTAACATCACAAACAACCAGTTATCGGTTCTGAAAGTACCTGATGAAACCGGAGTTATCTTTTTCTTCGCCATACTCCCTGCAATTGCCATTACCGGAACAATAATCCCGAAACGACCTATAAGCATGCCAAATCCCATCATAAGGTTATAAAAGACTGTGTTTGTGTTGAGCCCTCCGAATGCGCTGCCATTATTCCCTGCAGCTGAACTGAACGCATATAGTATTTCAGAAAGCCCGTGCGGCCCGGCATTATTGAGGCCAGCCAGCCCGGCAGGCACAGAACATGCAATAGCCGAAAATAATTTGATGACTATGGCGGGAGCTAAAATTGCCAGAATGGTCATCTTCATCTCATAGGCTTCAATTTTTTTACCCAGGTACTCGGGAGTCCGGCCAACCATAAGTCCTGCAATAAAAACGGTAAGTATTATAAAGATGATTATCCCGTATAATCCGGATCCTACACCTCCAAAAATGATTTCACCCAGCATTATGTTGAACATCGCTACCATACCTGATATTGGAGACAAACTATCATGCATGGCATTCACAGAACCATTCGAAGTAATAGTTGTAGTAACTGACCACAGGACGCTGTTCATCACACCAAAGCGAGTCTCTTTTCCTTCCATTGAACCTGAAACATTCAATACATTGTTATGACTGTACTCGGCCCATAGTGAAATTGACAATCCAAGTGCAAAGAGAATAAACATGGTAATAAATATCGCACGTGCCTGGCGTTTAGATTTCATATAATAACCAAAAGTAAAGACCAGACCAGCTGATATAATGATTAGTGCAAACATCTCTAATAAGTTTGAAAAAGGCGTTGGATTTTCAAAAGGATGTGCACTGTTGGCATTAAAAAATCCGCCTCCATTCGTGCCAAGCTGCTTTATCGCTATTTGAGAAGCAGCAGGCCCAAGTGGAATAATCTGTTCAGTTCCCTGTAAGGTAGTTGCTTTGACAGAATGCGAAAACGTTTGTACGGCTCCCTGGCCTACCAATGCGATAGTGAGAAGAATTGAGAGTGGCAATAATACATAAAGCACACTTCTGGTCATATCAGCCCAAAAATTGCCCAAAGCATCGGTTGTTTTTCTTGTCAGACCCCGTATCAATGCCAGAACAACAGCAATACCGGTTGCGGCGCTGACAAAATTCTGAACAGTCAGCCCAAGCATCTGAACCAGGTAGCTAAGCGTATTTTCACCACTATATGACTGCCAGTTGGTGTTTGTGGTGAAACTCATAGCCGTATTAAATGCAAGGTGCCATGAAACATTTGGCAATTTTTCTGTGTTTAGCGGCAGCCACGCTTGCAACATCTGGATAAGAAACAAAAGCACAAAGCCAAAGAGGTTGAAAATGAGAACAGCATACAAATAGGTCTTCCAGTTCATCTCTTCCTCGCTTTTAATCCCGGATACCCTATAAACTGATTTTTCGAGCCATCCGAAAACCGGCTTCATAATATGTTTTTCACCCATGAATACTTTTGCCATGTACTTGCCTAACAAAGGTGACAGGACAGCCAGTAACACCATAAAAAGAACCAATTGAATCGCTTCGTTCATATTTTTAAGCATTAAAGATAATTTCAAAAAACAGGTATATTAAGTCAGAAGACGGAAGCCGGAAGAAAGGATCATCATGCTTTTCACTTCGGACTTCGGACTTCCAACTTCTTAAAATTTATCAGGCCGTAATAAAGTGTATATTAAATAACCCAGTATAAAGAGAGCTATAATTCCCCCGATAAGATAACTTACAGGACCGTTTGAGACGGCCTTCTCTGAATGGACAGGGACAACTAAAAGTGAAATAAGTGATGTTGAAATTTTTGTTTTCATTTTATTTCTGTTTTGATCATGTTTCAAAAATAAGCAGCAGGATATAAATAAATTATAAAAAACCTATGAAGAGATATAAAAATTTTAAAGAACACATTTATATTTTCGAGGACTATAATTTTCAGAGAAAATGGCATAACACAATAAAAAATTACCAGGTTCAATGAGATGAAGCTCTTTGTACTTAACCATATCTGTCTGCAATGGGATGGTCATGTTGTTTGTTGTTCATTAAAAAGCAATGGCTATTGATGTCGTTACAAAATAGTTTTGATTAGAAACCTGATTGTCTAAGGTGAATATCTTGTCTTTGCTGCTAAGCCCCCTTCCTTCTATTCGCCACATTACATTGTCGCTGATTTTGTAATCGAAATTTAATGAATAACCGAAAGTCTGGAATCCGTTGGGAGTGCCTGTGGCAATGATAATTCCATTCTTATCATTATAATATTCTCCCCGTACAGCAACCGCCAGCTTATTGCAGCATTGATAGTGAAGAATCAATACGGGGCTATATAGTGTGTTATACTTACTGCTGCCTTTACTTTTTTGTTCCATGCTATAGTCAAAACCCAGTGTGATCCTTAATTTATCGGTTGCATTAAGCAACGCATATAAATTATGGTAGTATCGCATCTGGGAAACAGTATCCGGTTTATCATTTCCTATAAATGTGCTATAGTTAAATGTAACTTTCCCGTTTGGAGTAAAAGTAATTTGTGTTCCTAAAGCAGGAGTATTGTTTCCATTGACACGAGCAATACGTTGCCAGCCATTTACAACTAATCCGGAGAGAAACCATTTGCTGTTGTCAGAAGTGTAACCGATTTTAATTCCGCTTTCATAAAATGGCGTATTTTCACCAATAATGCAACGGGTAAGAGCATCGCAACTTATTCCAACTGCGCTTTCAAATCCAATATGTGATGGAAATACTCCTGCATCTAACCAGAAATTTTTCTTTTTGGACAATTTCACGCCAACATTTGCCTGCCATAAATTTCTGAGCAATGGTTGTTCAGCAGATAAATTATACTGAGCATAAGTTCCCTCCATCAATCCGAAATTTGCCCGGACATTTTTTGCAGCATAACTCGCATTGATGAATCCAAGATCCAGATTCGCTTCATTATGCCTGTTGAAATTGTAAAAGAAAGATGGTCGCTCGTGATTAGCCGGATTACCGAAATCATAACTGTAATAAACCTCAGCGTACCCTGAAAATGTTAGCGAAGATTTACTGGTGTCTGCCTGAGCAGATAATGCTGATGTTATTATCGAAAACACTACAATAAATAGGTTTTTCATTGTATTCTATTAATAATTATTTAATTGGTATAATATTGATCATTTTCATTACCATACATTTTAATATTCTCGTTTTTATTCTTGTGAATATCTTTATAATATTTGTCCACTTTATAAAATTTACTTTGATACAAAATTGCAGCAGTATTTATAATGATTTTGTTAGAATTAGCCATCAGTGTATAAAGACTTTATAAAGATGCTACAAACTATCAATGAGTTGATGCAGGCCAAGAATGCAGCGTTTATCGTTAATTAAGACTTTTGCCATGAATCTTCCGAAAACCGGTGCAAGAAGAATAATTGCAGAGAATTAAGGAACAACCTGAACCCTTTTGGTGAATTGCAATGCCGGTATATTACTTGTGCTTGTTTATTTATTTATATTGTTTCTTATTGTTAATTATTTAACAACCAGTCCTTTCCGTTATAAATATATTCCTTTATATTAAGGTTTTGATTGTAAAGCAGTCTCCTTGAATCGTCAATGAACTGTTTCATTTGCAGGAAGTCAGCCGGGTTGACAAAAAACTCAGGCCTTTTTTCAAATTCAGAACATGGAAGTATATAAAACTGCTTCCTGTATTTTACAATCGGAGTGTAGACCCATGTCAGGAAGAAGCCTGCACTGGATATTTTCCATGAGTTTCCTTCTTTTTCAAGATCAATTTTAACCATTGACCCTCCGTCGGTTTTTGGTTTCCGCTGGTTCGAGATGAAATTACCAAGTGAGTAAACAACAGCTTTGTTCATCTCATTGCCATCCCTGTACCATACCATTTTCTGAAGAACGTGAGGATGTGACCCGATTATCAGGTCGGCACCTTTTGAAAAGAAATATGCAGCAAGATCAGCCTGTAAAGGTGAAGGTACTGTATCGTACTCAGTGCCCCAGTGAAGGAAGAGTAATATCAGGTCGGGGTTCATTCTTTTTGCCTTTTCAATATCTTCTGCAACCCGCTCCTTGTCAAGCAAATTTACGATTACAGGTTCCGGAACTGCGTTCCCGTTGGTGCCGTAAGTATAATTGAGAAGGGCAACTGAGAGGCCATCCTTTCGGATCATCAGCGGCTGAAGAGCCTCCTTCGATTCCTGGCTTAGAAATGTACCGGTATGATGTATGCCGAGACTATCAAGACGGTTGATGGTCCCTTCAATGCCAGTTTTACCACGGTCGGCAGCATGATTATTGGCAGTCACCATGCAATCGATACCTGCGTTCCTGCACGCAACTGCGAGGGAAGCCGGTGAACTGAACTGGGGATATCCCTTATATGGAGGACCGGCCAGAGTGACTTCAAAATTGGCTATGGCAATACCAGCTTCGGAAATAATCGGTCTCACATATGTGAATACAGTATCGTAATTATATGTATGTGTCTCCCTGTTCTCAGCCGACCAGATCTGTTCATCATGGCCCATTATGTCTCCCATGACCAGGATTGAGACTTTATTTGCAGGAAGGTTTTTTATCTGCCCGGTGACAGTAACTCCAAAAATAAGGAGAAACGAAGTGTATAATAACTTTTTGAGCATATCATGTGAGTTAGAGCCGGAATCTCATTATAGATTCGACCTCAGCAAAGATAATTTTATTGTTAAAAAATCATGTAAATGGTTCTTTGATAAAGCCTGATTGTTGCCAAATGCTGAATTTTGTTGAAATTAATTCTCTATCTGACACTATTAATATTTAATTTTGCCCTCTTTCGCGTCGACAGATAACCATGGCTCAGCGACATCCAGATATTAAAAAGCTCTCATTAGCCGGACTGATCGTCACGCTTGGCATTGTTTTCGGCGACCTCGGCACCAGTCCTCTCTATACGATGAGGGCGATTATAACCGGAGGAAGGGGGAATTTCAACGTGTTGCTCATATATGGAGGACTCTCCTGTATCTTCTGGACTCTGACACTTTCCACTACAATAAAATATGTACTTATTACCCTTCGGGCTGATAACAATGGTGAGGGAGGAATTTTTGCCCTTTTTGCCCTGATAAAGCAAAAATCTTCATGGCCTGCGGTACTGACAATAATTGGAGGCGCCGCGCTTTTAGCCGATGGGGTTATAACTCCATCCATTACAGTTACATCGGCAGTTGAAGGATTAAAGTTAATTAATCCTGGTATACATGTTGTCCCGATTGTTCTTATTATCCTGGCAGCACTTTTTTTCATTCAGCAGTTCGGAACCAATTTCGTAGGAAGCTCCTTCGGACCGATTATGCTTATCTGGTTTTCAATGCTCGGTATACTTGGATTTTCGCAGCTGATGCTCCATCCTGGTATCCTGGCTGCTATAAATCCATTTTATGCCTATCGGTTTCTGACTCAATACCCCGGAGGTTTTATTTTACTGGGAGCTGTATTCCTTTGTACCACAGGTGCGGAAGCTCTCTATGCCGACCTGGGCCATTGCGGCAGGAAGAATATCCAGGTTGCATGGCTATTTGTAAAGATAGCCTTGCTGCTTAACTATTTCGGACAGGGTGCCTGGCTGATGATGCATATTGAATCTGGCGCTTATGTAAACCCATTCTTTGAGATGATGCCACGATGGTTCCTGATTCCCGGAGTCCTGCTGGCAACAGCGGCAGCTATAATAGCCAGCCAGGCGATAATAAGCGGCTCATTTACATTATTAAGTGAGGCTGTCTCACTCAATTTCTGGCCAAAGATCAGGATTCTTCACCCGACTTATGTCAGAGGTCAGGTATATCTGCCTACTATAAACTGGTTTCTCTGGTTTGCAACCAGCCTTGTAGTAATATTCTTCAGGGAATCAACTAATATGAATGCCGCATACGGGCTGGCTATTACCATTACTGAGATAATGACCACATTCCTCCTTTCTTTCTACCTATACCAGAAGGGGCTTAATCACAGGCTCGTGCTTGCACTTCTTATGACATACCTGACTATTGAAGGAACTTTCCTTATTGCCAACCTGCATAAATTCAGATCCGGAGGCTGGCTGACATTAATTCTTGCCTCTTTGTACTCTCTGATAATGGTCGGCTGGTATTTCGGAAGGAAGATAAAAAACAGGTATATTACTTTTGCCGATCTCGATAAATATCTTGATCTTTTCAAAGATCTCAGCAAGGATGAATCTGTTCCGAGGTTTGCGACAAACCTGGTTTATATTATAAGAGCAAACAAGCATGACCAGGTTGAATCCAAGGTTATCTATTCGATTTTTCAGAAGCAGCCAAAGCGGGCCGATACTTACTGGCTCCTTCATGTCGACAGGGTAAACACGCCCAATACATTTAAATATCATGTTACACAGATCATACCGGGAATCCTTATACGGGTAGATTTTCAAATAGGATTCAAGGTTGAACCAAAGATCAACCTCTATTTCAGGGAAGTGATTGAAGACCTTCAGAATTCGGGGGAAATAAAGCTGCAAAGCAGCTATGAGTCCCTGAAGATGCATGATTTTGAAGGCGACTTCAAGTTTATTCTCATTGACAGGATAATGTCACGCGATTTTAACCTCTCTAACTGGGAAAACTTCATTCTATCGCTTAACAGCATTGTCAGGCATTTAAGCATTACTGATTTGCGGACGCTTAGCCTTGACACGACAAACACTATAATTGAAAAGGTTCCTATTACAATTGATCAGCCTTTGAATTACAGGATCAAGCGATTGGAGTAGAAACAATACAGATATTTTAATATTAATTATCTTGCCGGCTTCAAAATATTATTCATATATGGATGTTGATTCAAGAATATTAAAAACAAGGGATCATCATTTTGATATTAGAAAACTCTCTCTGGCAGGGATAGTGGTTACTCTGGGCATTGTTTACGGAGACCTGGGTACCAGCCCGCTCTATACTGTCAGAGCTATTATCGGAAATGCAAAAACATTCAACGAACTTCTGATTTTCGGTTCACTTTCGTGTGTTTTCTGGACACTCACAATGCAGACTACCATAAAATATATAATTATAACATTGAGGGCCGATAATAAAGGTGAGGGAGGCATATTTGCCCTTTTTGCCCTGATAAAAAGAAAAAGCGTATGGGTTGCGATTCTTGCAATGATCGGCGGATGCGCATTGCTTGCCGACGGAGTAATCACACCGGCAATTACAGTTACAACGTCAATTGAGGGATTGAAGCTGATAAACCCTGCCATTTCTGTAATCCCGATCGTCCTTATTATTTTTGCCGTTCTTTTTTTCATGCAGCAGTTTGGAACTAATGTTGTAGGAGCATCATTCGGGCCTATAATGGTTATCTGGTTCCTTATGCTGGGGATCCTTGGTTTTTCCCAGATTATTCATTATCCGGCTATTCTTCATGCTTTCAGCCCGGTATATGCTGTAAAGTTTCTTACGCAGTACCCCGGCGGTTTTATTCTTCTCGGAGCAGTATTCCTTTGTACAACAGGTGCTGAAGCTCTTTATTCAGATATCGGCCATTGCGGACGGGCAAATATTCGTGTTTCATGGATATTTGTCAAGATAACACTGCTCCTGAATTACTTTGGCCAGGGTGCATGGATAATGTTGCATTATACTCCGGGTACAGACGTCCTTCCATTCTTTGCCATTATGCCAAAATGGTTTCTTTTAACCGGAATCCTAATCTCAACAGCTGCATCGATCATTGCAAGCCAGGCCCTTATCAGCGGTTCATTTACGCTTATCAGCGAAGCGGTGTCACTTAATTTCTGGCCACAGATAAAAATATCGAACCCTACATTTGTGAAGGGACAGGTTTACATTCCATTCGTTAACTGGTCGCTATGGATCATGTGCAGCCTTGTGGTTATTTTCTTCAAAGAATCATCAAATATGGAGGCAGCTTATGGGCTGGCCATAACTATAACAATGATTATGACCACTTTACTGCTGTCATACTACCTTAAACAATCAAAAGTCAGTCGCTGGATCCCAATAGCAGTAATGATCGTTTTTCTTTCAATTGAAGGAAGCTTTTTAGTAGCCAATCTTCATAAATTCAAGTACGGCGGATGGTTCACCCTTCTTCTTGCAGCAATATATTTCCTTGTAATGTATGGCTGGTATTTCGGACGAAAGATTAAGAACAGGCATATAACCTTCATTAACCTTGGAGATTATATCAAACTTTTCAAGGATCTCAGGAACGATAATAGCGTGCCCAAGATGGCCACTAATCTTGTTTATATAATTAAAGCCAACAGGCAGGATCAGGTTGAGTCAAAAGTAATCTATTCTATTTTTGAGAAACAACCCAAGAGAGCAGATACATATTGGCTGCTTCATATCGACAGGGTTGATGAGCCAAACAGGTTCGATTATAAGGTAAACCATATCATACCGGGAGTGCTGATAAGGGTTGATTTCCATATCGGTTTCAAAGTTGACCCGAAAATAAATCTATATTTCAGGGAAGTGGTCGAAGATCTTGTTAAATCAGGAGAGATAAAGCTGGAAAGCAGCTTTGAATCGATGAAGAAACATGGGTTTCCGGGCGATTTCAAATATGTTCTTCTTGACCGGATTATGCTGCGTGATTTTAAATTGTCAAATACAGATAATTTCATTCTTGCCATAAGGAATATTGCCAGGCACCTCAGTATTCCCGAAGACAGGGCTCTGCAACTTGATCCAACCAGCACTATTGTCGAAAAGATACCTATCATTATTAACCAGCCAGTTACAAGGCGGATTACAAGGGAGTGATAAATTACTTTGGCATTCTTCGCGGAAATCTTTATTCGGTGATTGATCATTTATAGCTTTCCTGATGAATGCAATTCCAAAATGGTTTAAAACCGTTTCCCATTCATGAATCCATTGTTACTCAGTTGCATTTCAGGAATAAACTGATTATTTTTATAAACTGGGCATGGAAGTATGTCACATACGATAAGTCGCTCCGCCTGATTCTAAGGCCCAAAGGATATTTTAGGATGTAACTCCGGAAATTAAATTAATAAGTGTAATATTGACACTAATAACCATTCTATGAAGAAAATAATCTGTTCTCTTTTCATTTTAATGCTATTTATTCAATCTGTTTATTCACAAAATGCAGGTTGGAAAATTGCCGAAAATAAAATAACAACCCAATGGTCAGCAAATGTTAATCCCCTGAATCCATTGCCTGAATATCCTCGTCCACAATTGGTGAGGGACAACTGGAAGAGTCTGAGCGGCTTATGGGATTATTCAATTACAACATCTGCCGAACTGATGCCTAAGACCTTTCAGGGAAAAATACTTGTTCCGTTTGCAGTTGAATCAGCCCTTTCCGGTGTCAGTAAAAATGTTGGTCCCGATAATATTTTGTGGTACAGGACAAAATTCAATGTTCCTTCAACATTCAGAAAAAATAATATACTCCTGCATTTCGAAGCTGTAGACTGGTCAGCGGAGGTTTATCTTAACGGTGTAAAGATCGGAACACATCAGGGCGGTTATGATCCTTTTACCTTCGATATTACCTCATTCATAAAAAGTACCGACCAGATTCTTGAGCTGAGGGTTACTGATCCTGTCGATAAAGGTCCGCAACCGCGCGGCAAGCAGGTGCTTCAACCGGAAAGTATATGGTACACATCTGTTACCGGAATATGGCGCGGTGTCTGGATTGAAGCCGTTCCTAAAACTTATATTTCCTCGACAAAACAGGTTCCGGATATAGATAAGAAAATACTTTCGCTGGAAGTAAAAGTAGAAAACCCTATGAAAGGGGACATTGTACATGTTATGGCAAGTGCTGAAGGGAAAGTGATTTCTGAGAAAGAGGCTGAAACCGGCGAAGGGATAGTTCTTCCGGTGAGTGATCCAAAACTCTGGTCACCTGATTCTCCATTCCTGTATGACCTGACTATATCCATAATAAGAGAAGGCAAAGTGTCCGACAAGGTTAAAAGTTATTTCGCCATGCGCAAAATTTCACTTATGCCGGATGCGAATGGAGTTCTAAGGATGATGCTTAACAATAAATTTGTATTTCAGTACGGAACCCTTGACCAGGGATGGTGGCCCGATGGATTATATACTGCCCCCACCGAGGAGGCGCTTCTGTTTGATATCCTAAAAACTAAGGCAATGGGCTTCAATATGATAAGAAAGCATGTGAAAGTTGAGCCGGCAAGGTGGTATTACGACTGCGATAAATACGGGATAATGGTTTGGCAGGATATGCCAAGCGGTGATCTAGGCGGTGGACAGTGGGGCACAAACCCCGGATTGGAGGGAGGGATAGACAAAACAAGAACTGAAGCTTCTGAAAAGATCTACCGGACTGAATGGAATGCGATTATTGAATACCTCTATAATTTCCCTTGCATTGTAGTCTGGGTGCCATTCAATGAATCATGGGGCCAGTTCAAGTCGGAAGAGATCACCAACTGGACAATTCAAAAAGATCCTTCCCGGCTGGTGAACAGTGCAAGCGGAGGTAATTTCCATGGTGTCGGCCATATTCTCGATCTGCATAACTATCCCGGACCTGCTATGCCGAAAGCTGAAATATTCGGATCAAAGCAGGCAATTGTTCTTGGCGAATTCGGAGGGCTGGGCCTTCCCATTGAGAATCATACATGGGTTGAAAAGAACAACTGGGGGTACCAGTCATTTTCTGATGCTGATGAGTTATTCTTAACATACTCAGGTTATCTTGACCGTATCGCCGGTTACATAGGCAAAGGATTATCGGCTGCCATTTATACCCAGACAACAGATTGTGAAGTTGAATGCAACGGCTTAATGACCTACGACAGGAAGGTGGTGAAAGTGCAGGAGGAGAAATTGAAATCAGCAGCCCGGAAGCTTTATGATGCCTCTGCAAAAGTTGTTTTTAAATAATTAAACGTCAGAAGAATGATAAAAAGTTTTTTAACCTGCCTGGCGATATTAATCCATGGTCAGTGAATGTTATAGTATTTAAGTTAATCCGCTGAACACAACAGATAATATAACAAAAATTCTATATCAGTGACGATAGAGTAGCATCCTGTAAAATATCGTATGTATTGTCCCTGATCTTCTTAAAAACATGCCGGATTTTACATGTTTCTTCAATTCTGCAGAATTCACAAGGCTGGTAAGCCTTTTCCGATACACAATACATCAACGCAACTGAACCCTCAAAGTGCCTTATAATATCAAGCAGGCTGACATCATTTGGGGATTTTATTAAATAGTATCCACCCGTCTTGCCAAGCTTACTTCCAAGAATTCCCATCTTCTTCAGTTCCAGTAATATGGATTCTAAAAACCGTTGCGGGATGTTTTCCTTTTTGGCAATATCACCTATCTGTATTGCCCCTTCGCCATATTTTGATGCAAGGTTAGTCAGGGCTAACATAGCATATCTTGTTTTCTTTGATAGCATATACGGTAATTTCTGGTATCACAAAAATAGACATAGGTTATATATTGACAAAATTTATTAACCATTATACTCACCTTTTCTACCCAGTCAATTTTATGTCTTTATACTTACAACAAGATAGTTTATTCTTAGTTCTTTTGTACACTAATTCAGTAGACATAATGTATTATAATATGGAAATAAAAAAAATAACAATTTTAGGTGGATTTGGAAAAGATGGTTTAAAGGAGAATGTAGACCGCATCGACCTTAATTTAGGCGATATAGTCAGCATTGTAGGGCCAACCGGTTGTGGAAAAACCACATTAATCAATGATGTTGAACTTTTCGCAAACAGAAATACTCCTTCCGGAAGGCAGATTTTGATAAATGATGAACCTTTGCCTGAGGATTTTACATTGGATCCCTCAAAACATCCGATAGCTTTGATTTCCCAGCACACTAATTTTCTGAGCGATTTGCCTGTTGGTGAGTTTTTAACAATACATGCTAAAGTAAGAGGCGCTTCAAACATTGACAATGTGGTTGAAGAAACTATCCAATTTGCCAATCAGTTAACAGGTGAGGCAATTATTAAGGAAACTGCAATGACAGAATTGTCAGGTGGTCAGACCCGCTCATTGCTTATTGCCGATGCAGTGGTAATTGGTAATTCCCCTATCATATTATTGGATGAAATTGAAAACGCAGGCATTCACAAAACTAAAGCTCTCGAATTACTTAAAAAATATGCCAAATTATTTGTTTTCGTGACTCACGATCCAACTATCGCTCTTTATTCAGATTGCAGAATAATAATGAAAAGCGGCGCTATGCAAAAAATTGTTTATTCAAATGTTGAGGAGCGCGGAGTAGCAGAGGAACTTAAGAAGATGGATGATATGATCCTTTATTATCGTGGTCTTATCAGAGCAGGTGAAATAATTAACAGCAATCATTTAGAATCAGTAATAAATTAATTCCCCAATATGAAACTTGTAATATTTGCCGGACCGCCAACATGTGGTAAAACAACAGTAATAAGGCAGGTCATCAAGCGCATGATCGCTAAAAACACGAAACCATCTTTCGTCAAGATAGATGTTCTTTATGCCGATGAGAATGAAACAATTAATAAAGAGTTCGGGATACCAACAAAAAAAATATACTCCGGTGAACTTTGCCCCGACCATTGCAACGTCGTTGTATTGGATGAGGTTGTCGAATGGGCTGAAAAAGTAGGCTCGGATTATTTATTTGTTGAAACTGCAGGTCTATGCCTGAGATGCTCACCTTATGTTGAGAAGTCACTTGGAGTCGTCGTTCTTGAAGCTACAAGTGGTATGAATCTTCCACGTAAAATAGGTCCGATGCTGACTCTTGCAGATATAAGTGTAATTACTAAGATTGACCTTATATCACAGGCTGAAAGGGAAGTATTCCGTTATCGGGTCCTTGAATCTGCACATGATATAACTGTTGTTGAAACGAATGCCCTTTATGGAATCGGTATTGATCCTATTGTCAGACAGATACTTAAAACAAAGGATGTCGAATTACCCATGTACCTCCGTGGTAATCCTCCTGTAGGCACTTGCACAATTTGTGTCGGGAAGAAGGAGATCGGGGCTAAAAATCATTTTGGAGTTTTACGGACCATGGAAAAGGAACTTTTCTATATCGGAGAATAAAAACCTATCAATGAAACAAAGAATTTATCTTGACAATGCTGCCACAACTTCTGTCGACAGCCGCGTTTTAGAGGCAATGATGCCATATTTCCGGCATTACTATGGAAATGCCTCAAGCCTTCATTCTTTCGGTACAGTTGCAAAGGAAACTCTGGACAGATCCAGGAAAAAACTTGCTTCATTTATTGGTGCAGAACCGGAAGAAATAGTATTTACATCAGGAGGAACTGAAGCCAACAACCTGACTTTAAAAGGGATTGCTTTTGCTAACCGGTCAAAAGGCAACCATATTATTGTTTCTGCAGTTGAGCATGATTGCGTGTTAAATGCATGCAGATGGCTTGAAACTCAGGGTTTTTATATCACATATCTTCCTGTTAATAACGAAGGTGTGGTTGATATTAATGAACTGAAAAAGTTCATTAATCCGAAGACCATCCTTGTATCAGTAATGCACGCAAATAATGAGATTGGCACTTTAGAGCCGATTGAAGAGATAGGGGAAATTTGTAAAAAGAACAATGTTACATTCCATTCTGATGCATGTCAGTCTTTTGGAAAGATACCAATAGATGTCAATAAGTCAGGTATAGACCTTCTTACAATTAATTCACATAAGATCTATGGGCCAAAAGGAGTAGGTGTCTTATATATCCGTAAAGGGATAAATATTGTTCCTCTATTGCATGGAGGAGGTCAGGAAGGTGGATTACGGTCCACAACTGAAAACATTCCCGGAATAATTGGTTTTGTAAAAGCAGCAGAGCTTTGTATTGACGAAATGAAAGCGGATTATGAGAAACAACTCAGACTACGAACAAGGCTGACAGATTTCCTTTTTGAAAATTATGAAAATGTATATATAAACGGCCCTCTTGAAAACAGGCTCCCGGGTCACCTTAACTTCAGTTTTCATGGAATGGAAGGCGAAACAATACGATTGCTTTTATTGCTCGATGAAAGAGGTATTGCTGTCTCAGCTGGTTCAGCCTGTTCATCTAATGACAAAACGAATAATGCATCTCATGTTTTGCAGGCTATCGGATTAAACCAGTTTGAAGCCAGGGGAGGAATAAGGATCAGTTTCGGGAGGTTTTCTACTGAGGAGGAACTGGAAGGATTTAAAACAGCCCTGTTAGAATCGACCGATTCACTAACCTCAATATTTTCTTATAAAACAGCTTCTTAATTATCTTTTATATTAATTAATAAAACATAAATAATGAACCCGGAAATAAATACTTTGACTTCAAATACTCTTGATTTACTGCCAAAACTTGATTGTGGTGCATGTGGCTATAAAACTTGTAATGATTTTTCAATAGCAGTTGATAATAAAGAATCGGAACTTAAAAAATGTATCCACGTTAAAGCAATTGAAAAAAGAACCATCGGCCAGTCCAATTGTCTTGGTTGTTCTGGAGAGAATCTGGGTGTAAAGCTTGGATGGATGGATAGCCTCAAAAGAGATTTTGATTTTATTCTTGATGTTTTCGAAGGAGAACCAGGTCCAAAAGAGACGATCTTACCATATAATCCCACGCTTGTCAAAGAGCTTGGTGTAAAAAAGGGCGATGTAATGATTGGTAGGCCAATGGGGATGTCATGTGGTTGCCCGATTACTCATTGCGGTGTGGTATCTGATGTTGACGCCAGGAACGGCGTAATATACTGGAATGTTACAGGCCCCTTAAGACCACGCAGCGAGGGATTTATTGACATTGGTTATTATGTTTCGCAAGCCTATGAAGGAATTATTAAAGAATCGAAAGAAGAAATAAAACTTGGTCGTCGTTATTGGTTCCTGCCAAGAAGATGTATGCTTCAATGGCGTCACAGCGGACTGGTAAATGCAGTTACAAAACTGAGGGATGGAAGTTATAAAGTAAGAATAGAAGGACTTCTGATAGGTTAAAAATATATTACCTGAACAATTTCGGCTAAATTCTTTTGTCTTTCTGTGAGTACTGAATATACTGACTATTTACTTATTTACCCTAAAAAACATATTTAAAGAATATAATTGTGATTATTCCAAACAAAAAGGGCGTCGAGATTGCTGTTAAAAAGATATTTAAACATTTATTTCCTTTTGATGAGAGATTAACCAACCTGGAAGTTGAGGAGCCGGGAATGACTATCAGGGAGCAGATGCATAGTATTTTTAAAGGATTGACGCCGGAAAGCGGAACTACCACACAGCTTTTTTTTGATACTCTGCCATCAATAAAAAAGACGCTTCTTAACGATGCCCGATTTATCCTGGAATCAGACCCGGCAGCGAAGCAGTTGGTTGAAGTTATTGCTATTTATCCAGGATTCTTTGCAATATATTGTTACCGGATTGCTCATGCCATTAATCAGCTTTCAGTTCCTTTACTTCCGCGAATGATTACTGAGTATGCTCATAAAACTACCGGGATTGACATCCATCCGGGGGCAACTATTGGCAGTCCGTTTTCCATCGATCATGGTACTGGTATTGTCATCGGGGAAACCGCTGTTATCGGAAATCGTGTTAAATTATTCCAGGGAGTAACTCTTGGAGCTTTAAGTGTTGATAAAAGCAAAACCTCAAAGAAAAGGCATCCAACAATTGAAGACAATGTTGTATTGTATGCAGGAAGCACTATCCTTGGAGGCAGAACTGTAGTCGGAAGAAACAGCATTATTGGAGGGAATGTCTGGCTTACTGAGAGCATTGCCCCATTTTCAGTAGTAAACTATAAAAGTGAAATAATTGTCACGGACCAGAATAAATTTCCGGATGCAATTAACTTCAATATCTGACCAGCTGCAGAATAGAAAATCATGAAGCCAGGCTCAGTTCATGAATTAAGAGAACCCAATGAAAATCCCGGACATCTGCAGGAGCCGGAATCGGTGGGTAGTATTCTTATGGAAGCTAAAGACGTTAAATCCAGTATTGTTATTGCCGATAGCCAGTTTCTGATCGTTGAAGCACTGAAGAATCTTCTTGTCGGGCAGTACTTTATCAGGAATGTGGTGAACTGTAAAAGTGATCTGCAGACCATCCTGAAATCAGATCCCCCGAGAATATTAATCATTGATCATTTGTTATTGGATTTTGAAGGGATAAATGATTTAAAAGAAATAAAGGAATCATTTCCGGCACTCACAATTATTATTATAATAAATTCTATTACACGGGATGAACTTAAAGAACTGTTCAATCTCGGGATTAATAATATACTTCACAAAAATGCAAACCAGGAAGAGCTTTTCTCATGTCTTAAAGATGCAGAAAGAGGCAAGAAATACTTTTCGGATATTTTCCTCGATTTGATTATTGATCTTGATGAGAAAAGAGTATTCTCAGGTGAACTCAACCAGCTTACTGCTTCTGAAACCGAGATAGTTCGATTGATTGCACAAGGTATGACGACCAAAGAAATAGCTGCGCAAAAATTCTTAAGCTTTCATACTGTCATGACTCACAGGAGAAATATTTTACGAAAACTTGGAGTTTCAAATGCTTCGGAACTTATTATGTATGCTGTCAGTTCTGGAATAATCGATACCATCGAATATAATATCTGACATGATACCTGATTTAAGGTATATAAAATACCTGTTTACAGGGATTTTACTATATATTTTTAAATTCAATATTTGTTGAGCCTTATAATCTATAATCATTGTTATGACAAAAATTGCAAAACATCTGACAGATCTGATTGGGAATACACCACTCCTTGAGCTAACTAATTTCAATAGAAACAATGGATCACTGGCAAAGATAATTGCCAAGCTTGAATCATTTAATCCTGCCAGCAGTGTAAAAGACAGGATAGGATTTGCAATGATTGATGCTGCAGAAAAACAGGGCATTTTAAATAAAGACTCAATTATTATTGAACCCACAAGTGGTAATACTGGCATAGCGCTTGCGTTTGTTGCAGCATCAAAAGACTACAAGCTGATACTCACAATGCCTGAAACATTTAGCATTGAACGACGTAACCTTTTAAAAGCACTCGGAGCTCAGCTCGTTCTGACGCCCGGAGCGGAAGGTATGCCGGGGGCAATAAGAAAAGCTGAAGAATTAGCCAGAACAACACCAAACTCCTTTATGCCGCAGCAATTTAAAAATCCTGCCAATCCTGAAATACACCGGAGAACAACGGCGGAAGAGATATGGAACGATACAGATGGGAAGGTTGATATTTTTATCAGTGGCATTGGAACCGGGGGAACTATTACCGGAGTTGGCGAAGTGTTAAAGAAACGTAACCCCGATGTTCAGATTATTGCGGTCGAGCCGGCTGATTCTCCTGTCCTTTCTGGAGGTAAACCGGGGCCGCATAAAATTCAGGGAATTGGTCCGGGATTT
>Ga0224523_1000329_pt1 | contig 27760 bp, 18 predicted proteins | sample CFST50metaG_FD_182732 | JGI IMG/M metagenome (GOLD analysis project Ga0224523, IMG submission 182732) | Peat soil microbial communities from Stordalen Mire, Sweden - C.F.S.T50 | ecosystem: Environmental > Terrestrial > Soil > Wetlands > Peat | place: Sweden: Norrbotten County, Stordalen Mire...
AGGCTGGTGATACTGCGCGCAGGCAGGGTGATGCTGGCAGGCGCCATGGTGCCCACAGAGGCGCAGTTCTCGGTGGCGGACGTGCGATAGGCCTGAAACGTCGCCGGCAAATTCGCGCCAGTGAGCGTGACGGACTTGCTCGCGGTGCCCCCGTTGATGGCGATGATGGTGAAAGTGCCCGCCGTGCTGTGGTCAAAGACCGCAACCAGCACCTCGCTGTCGTCACTCGAAGCCTGGACCATCTGCGCCCCGGGGCGAATGTAGCGATAATAGTTCTTTGATACGTAGTACTTCTTGCCCCGCGTGGTGACGCTGCTCATGAGGTCGAACTCGCTGGGTGCCCCGGTGCCGAGTTCGCTGCCCTGCCACCACACCCAGCCCGACGCGTGCCCGTGGTAGAGGGCGGCGTAGATACTCTGGGCCAGATCCAAAGCACCCGGCAGACTTGCTCCGCTGGCATTGGACCCCGCCTCGATTGTGTCGACATAGCCGGATGTCTCAGTCATCCAGATGGGCAAGTGCGCGCTCTGCGTGCCGGTGTAGAAGCTGGCCCAATAAGTCGACATCTGCGAGGTTGGCGTGGCCAACACGCCGTCGGAGTAGCCGTGAACGGCCCAGATCCCCATTTGACTGAGTGCCGTTGGCTGGCTCATGACGTGGGCGGTATACCAGTACGGATCAAAGCCATTCTTGCCACCGCACTCGATGGCCAGCATGTTCTCCGAACCAAAGAGCTTCACGTTGGGATAGGTGGCATGGATGACGGGACCGATGGCTGCCAGTGTGTCAGCGTATTCCTGAGAGGTATAGACGCAGGAGTTGTACGGCTCGACAAAGAGCGGCTCGTTCTGGAAACTGAGCCCGTACACGTCCACGCCGATGTCTGCGTATTGTTTCAACCCGGCCACCAGCCAATCGGCGTAGGCGGCCCGCTTCGACGGGCACAGGCCACCCCCGTTCTTGCTGCCGCCGGTGTAGGGCGCGCTGTCCTGTACGCCGCTGGTCCCCACCACGCACTTCATGCTCGACGGAGGCGACCACACGCTCAGGATGATCTTCAAGGGCACGCCGCTGGCCTTGGCCTTGTCGGAGATGGCCTGCACCACCGGGCGCATCTTGTCCCAGTCCGCGTCCTGTGCGGAGACGGCGTCGGCAGGAGGCGGCAGTTCATTGCGCCAGATGGTGATTCCCAGATCGTCGACCACCGCATCGAACCAGGCGTTGTTGACCAGGTTCTGCGCCTGCCCCCACCAGACATCGTGGGCACCGAAGAAGCCAAACCCATCAATCGTCTGTGATCGCTGTGTGCGGTCGATGGTCACTTGCGCGGCCTGCACTCGAGGGACTGCGACCAGCAGAATGAGCGACACCGAAACGACGAGGCGAAGCAGGCGCATGGAAACCTCCATTGTGGCCATAGTACTCTCTTAAACCGTATTGGGCCGCGTGCTCACAGAGAGTCTGGCACAGCTCCGCGAGCGTGGCGCCGGATATCCAGGAGCGGATTCTCTTCGCCGAGTCGGTGGATGGGGGCGAGCCGATCAGCGAGAGTGCCCTGCGGGCGGTAGCGTGCAGATGCGATTCAATTGAGGAAAAGTAGCGCTTGAAATGACTATCCACCCGCTGTCCCGGTGGCGGAATCTAAGCTCAATGCCCTACTTGAGCGGGGGCACTGTCATCGGGTTGGGGAAGTTGCCGGTCAGGAAGAGCATGGAATAGACGCCCAGCGGCTCCTGCAGATAGGCATCGTTTTCCACAGTCGTGGATATGGACTCTTCGATGGCCTCCTGCCGTATGGCCATCGTGGTGGCTCCGCCATCATTGAACGAGCTGACATACGCGCACATGGCCATGTTGACGGTGTAGGAGTTGTGGCCATAGGCGGGATCGCAATTCTTGACGGTGCCATCCGGCCCCAGAGAATCACAAATGGACGAGAATCGATTGGCATTCGCTTCCACCGGATTGTTCTTGTAGAAGTTGCTGAAATAGTCCTGTATGTGGTCGATTTCCGCCTGCATCTTGGATTTGGGCGACTCGTACTGTGAGGAATTGGGGGCGACTTCCGGCAGCTTGGTGTTGTTGCCGAACCACGCAGCGTCGACGCTCACGCGCCACAGGAAACGTTCCCATTCGTAGACTCCGCCACTGCTAAGGTCGCGGCAAGGAGCGTCGAGGCTGCCTGAGAAGCCAACGAAGCCGTGTTGCAACCCGGCCTGGTTGTAGCACCGTTCAAGCATCACGTAGACGGTTTGGGCGGTCTTGTACCAGAAGTCGTGGTGGTAGGTTCGATCAAGGTCGGCGTATTTCGGGCTGGGCAGCTTGGCAGCCAGGAAATCTCCGAACACCCGGAAATAGCCCGGCGGGTAGTAGTCCATGTGAACCAGTGGAGAAGCATCGCCGACTCCGTAGTCGCAGGGTTTGTTTGGGTAGTACTGGCAATTCTTGGCGCCTGTGTCACCCGAGGTTGGATAATTCCAGCCGTCGTAGTTGGTGTCGATCTCGCACTCCATCCTCAAGAGCCAGTCGATGGCGTTTTGAGTGTATTCGGGCCATTGCAGGGCCGCATACACCAGCCCGATGGCGATGTCGACGTCCCCGTCAAAGGCGCTGTCCTCATTGCCGCTGCAGCTCTCCTTGGCCGGATCGCAGGGCGAATCGAGCGCGCGGCACGGGATGGTGCCGTCCCACATCCAGCCCATGAGGCCGCCACAGTACTTGTCGGCGGCTTGCGACAGGAAGTGCCGCACGAAATTCCACAACTGATCGAAAGTTGTCTTGTCGCCAATGGCTGCGGCAATGGCCATGCCATAGCCCTGGCCCTCGCTCACGGTCTTGGGCGGGTTGGTCTTGATGCGCGCGGTGCCCGGGCCGCACACGGTGTCTGTGGTGGTGACGTAGTTGGCTCGGAAGATCAGGTAGCGATCGTAAACGAAGACATTGAACAGGTCCTGGACCGCGGCCACGTTGGGATAAATGTAAGCGAGCGAGCCGCCGTTGGGATAGAGGTAATTGGTGCTGGCGTAGGGGAACCAGCCCCCGAATCCAATGTTGTTGACAGGCGTGGCCGGTGGTTTGGGCGCGCAGGCGCTGTCGTTCCAATTGCTCATGGAGGACCAGTCGCCTGTGGTGGCATCGGGATAGTAGTCGAAGAACCTGAACAGGCTGGTGGATGGGATGTCGGGTTTGCCGTACTCCCAGCGTAGCCAGTACTCGCCGGGCTTGAGCGGACCGGCGGGCAACCAGGTTGGGTCGGGGTTCTGGAAGGGGCGGGGCGCGACGGTATTCCACTCGGGGTTGTGCGTCTTGTCCACCGCCCGCCAGGTCGCGCCGGCGACGAAGAGCTTGTCGGGAACCGGACAATTGTACCAGGGGCGATCCGCCTCGCGGTAGCAGATGACCTTGTTACCGGTCACTTCCAGTTCCATCCATGGGGGCATCAGTGCGGTATTGGGGAAATAGGTGAACGTCTTCTGTCCGGCCCAGATATAGCGGAAATGGATGGTGTGGAAATTGTTCGGAAGCGGTGGGCTGCAGGGATCCACCGGCTTCACGGACCCGCCGCAGTGGGCATATCCGGGACCAGGGTTTGCCGTGTAGAAGAAGTAACTCTGGGGATCTTGGGACCAGTCCATGCACGTCGGAATGGACGCGGCTGTGTTGTCCGGCGCTCCCGCGTAGCCAATCCAGTATTCGGTGACGCCCGAAGTGAGCGCAGGCAGCGGCAGATTCGGGGTCCACAACCCCAAGCTGTCATTGGGGTAACGGAATGTGATGTTTGCGGTCGAGGTCCAATCTTTCGTGGGAATCAGCACGTAGTACCAGGGGCACTTACCGTCCTGGAATTCGAGCATGGCCTGCATCTCACAGGCCAAGCCAGTGACCTTGAGGCTGGTCGGGTAGGGGGGGATGTCGTAGCCCAGCTTGCTCTTTCCACAGGCCGAGCCCGGGAAACCGGTTTCTTGTGGATCGGCCCAAGGATAGCGGAAATGGACCTTGATGTAGCCGCTGGGTACGGTTTGATCGGGCTGTCCTGGTGGGCACGCCTCGGTGCCAAGCGCAGTCTCATCGCTGGTGAGGCGGAACTTTTGGTTGGCGACCGCGGCGGTGGGGTAGTCGGCGGCCAGGGTGCTGGACGGGCCGGTGTAGTCGAGCCAGATTTCTTTGTTGGCGGGGATCAGCTTTGAGGCGTCGAACGTGCCAGAAGCATTCGATGTTCCCCCGCAGGCGTCAGCACCGACCGGCTTGATCTCGAATTTGGTGAGCGTATTGGGAGTGCAGACCGAATACCAAAGACAGTTTGCCGTGTCTTGGCGCGCACCATAGGACGGCCAGCTCCCGGTCGGGTCGATGACCAGAACCGACAGCGGCGCAGTCGTCATCGTGCCCATGGTCGGGCTGGCCGCGCTCGACCAAATATCTCGCACATGAATGCGCACCGTTCCGGGGGGACACGTGAAGTTTTCGTTCGGGTCAACTGGCGGGGCATCGGGAACCGGAGGGACCGCGGCGTCGTAACTTGGTTGTCCACCGCTCGGGCCGGACGAGGCAGTCGTGGTGCCGCCGAAGGGAACGACGGTGTCGCCGCCCATGGGAGTGGTGTCGCCGCCCGTGGGAGCGATGCTGCCACCCTCTGGCGTCGGGGTGCCAGCCACTGCCGGGGTGCCACCAAACGGGTTCACCGGTGTGGTGGCGGCACTCGTGGTCCCTGTGGCACCGCCTTCTGGGGCTGGGATGATCGTGACCATGGGACTCAGTCCGGAGAAGGAGTGCGAGTTGCAGCTCCACAGCACCAGGAGCATGCCGGTGCCGAGCAAGAACCAGCGCGTCACGTTCCACGTTGCGAGCACGACTTTGCTCACATTTTCTGGTCGTCGGTAGCTACTAGAAGATTGAAACATGGTTATTCGCCTGCAGCCTACGAGGCGGCATTGAAGAATACCACCCTATGGAGCTAACGGGAACCGCGACCCGAATGAGAAGTGTGCGCACCGACACAGCTCTGACGGCGGTTGCTGGCATTGATGTGCTGCGGCCATTCCGGAGCATCGTTCATCGGCGGACCGATGGTGGGGGACGCCTTTCTCGGTGCGCCGGCTATACTTGCGAAGTCGCATGTGTGGCCGAATGACCCTGACGCGCGCTGATTGGGACGAGGTGCTCCTCGAACTGACGGAGACTCTCGTGCCTGCGGGCGTGACGGACATTCGCGCGGACGAGGGAGCGGCTGCGTACTACCGGCCGCGCTACAACGTGGCGCCGACTCAGGCTCACCCGATTCTGCGCGGGGTCGCCGGGCCCGCGAGGTTGGGCTTCGCCCTCTGGGGGCTGCTGGCGAGCGGACGAGGCAAGGCTCCCGTGATCAACGCGCGTGCCGAGACTGTGCCGTTCAAGTCGGCCTTCCAGGATGCGTTTGTCAGCAGACGCTGCGTGGTGCCGGCCGATGGTTTCTTCGAATGGGAAACCGGCCCTGATGGCCGTCAGCCACTGTGGTTCCACCGGCCTGACGGCAAGCTGCTGCTATTGGCCGGACTTTTCGACGAAGAGCCGTCCACAGCTGACCAACCGGCGCGCATGCGGTTTGGCGTCTTGACCACGGCACCGAATAGGCTTGTGGCCGCTGTTCACGACCGCATGCCAGCGCTGCTGTCTGCGGTGGAAGCTGTGGGGTGGATGGCGAAACCTGACCAGTGGCTCCTGCACCCGGCACCTGACGACCTGCTGGTGGCAACCCCGGTTTCCTTTCGCGTGAACTCGATTCGTAACGATGATCCGGAGTGTCTGGCGCCAGCGAAGGCCGGCCAGATGCGGCTGTTCTGACCAGCATCGCATGGACCGTGGATCGAAGTTAGCTATTTCACCACAGAGAGCACAGAGATCACGGAGGTCGGAAGGGAAAGGGTTCGGACCGGACAGAAGACCACAACCCTTTCCGGTCCGGCTCTGTGGCCTCTGTGCTCTCTGTGGTGAAAAACTAGCCAGGCCTCGGGCGCGGCTTCACGATTCAGGGTAGCCCTTGATACTGAACGGCTGTTCAGCTAGCCTATGCGATCGTGTCTGCTGCCTCCTTGCTCGACCTGCTCCCGGCTGCGTTGTCGGCCCATCTCATTCCAGCGCGTCGCCTGGAAGAGAAATGCGGAGACAAGCGCGGGTTCGTGGCGACGGCCTTGCCGCAACTGGACGCGCTTCTGGGTGGGGGCTGGCCGCGCGGCGTGGTGAGCGAGCTGGCCGGGCCGCGCTCGTCGGGCAGGACATCGATCTTGCACGCCTCGCTGGCAGGCGCGCTGAAGAGCGGCGGCGTGGCGGCGTTGGTGGACGCCGAGCAGGCATTTGATCCCCGGCTGGCGGCTCGGGCCGGCGTGCCTCTCGCGCGTTTGTTGTGGGTGCATGCGCCGGGTATGCAAGCGCTGCGCGCGGCTGAGTTGTTGATCGACGCTGGGGGATTCGATCTGGTTGCGCTAGACATCGGCGACAAGAATCCACGATTGCCCGACGCCGCGTGGCTGCGACTGCGCCGCGGGGCCGAGCGCCAGCGGACGGTGGCGCTGGTGGTGACAGCCTCGCCGCTGGTTCGCGCCTTCGCCTCGGTGGCAGTGATCCTGTCTCGCCAGGGTGTGGACTTCGGCGAGCGGCAAAATTTCAGTCGCAACGTCCAGATCTGCAGCGCGGCTCCGGCCCTGCTGACCGGGCTACGAAGCAACCTCGCGCTCGGCCGTGGCCGCGCGCCTGTTGACGGCGCCGATCATTATTCCATCGAATTTTCGGTGATGGCGCGATCGACTGATCAGTTGCGGCGCAAGCGATAGACGTGCTCGTGCGAGGTGTGCATGTCCAGCATTGCGTGCGTTCATGCCCCCGACATCGCGTTGCAGGCGATGCTGCGCGGTCTTGCCGACGCCGGTGATCGCAAAGGACCATTTGCTCTGGCTGCGGGACCTGGAGGACGCGCGTCGGTGCTGGCCGTGACAGCTGCTGCCGCGAACGTCCGTCCCGGCATGACCGTGGCACAGGCAATGGCTACATTGCCGTCGCTGCGGGTGATGACGGCGCGCCAGCCCGATGTGGACGCGGCCACATCGGCGCTGGCTGATTTGGGGTTGGGGTTTGCTCCACGGGTCGACACAGAGCCTGCGCGGGTCTTCTTCCAGGCCGGAGATCTGGGTCAGCTTTATCCTGATCTGTCCGCTGTGGCCCACGCTGTGCGGGCGCGCGCCACTCGGTTGGGACTGGAGGTGCGCGTGGGGATCGCCGCTTCCAAGGGTCTGGCGCGCATCGCGTGTCGCACAGCCGAGATTGCCATCGTGCCCGCAGTGCCCGCCGCGGCCCGCGCCTTCCTCGCGCCCTTGCCGCTGGCCATGCTGGCACCATGTCCTGAAATCGCCGACGCGCTGGCGCGCTGGGGATTGCACACGGTCGGGGAACTTGCGCGTCTGCGGCCAGAGGAAGTGGCGGTGCGACTGGGCGCAGCCGGGGCGCGCCTGGTGCGGCTGGCGCGCGCGCAGGACGACGAGGCGTTCTTGCCCCAAGCACCGGCCGATGCCGTCGAGGAAGGCACCGAACTCGACTACGCCCTCGACTCGCTCGAACCCCTGGTCTTCATGCTGCGTGGGCTGATCGATCGGGCGCTGGCGCGGCTGGCGTGTCGCGGGCTGGCCTGCGCCGGGCTGACCCTGCGTCTCATGGTGGAACCGCGCAGCTTCGAGATCCGCGAGGTGCCGTTGCAATCGCCCACTCGCGAGTCGGGAATTCTCTTGCAGCTCGTGCGGCTGGAGCTGTCGCGCCGGGCTCCCTCGGCGCCTGTGACCGGGATGACCATCCTGGTTCTTCCCGCGCGGGTGCGTGCGACTCAGCTGGATATGTTGCGGCCCAATGGCCCGGCTCCGGACCGGCTGGCCGCGACCTTGGCGCGCCTGAGCGCCTTGGTGGGACCCGAACACGTGGGCACGCCGCGAGTCGCGGACACCTGGCGCGAGGAAGCGATGACGATCGACCGGCCGTGCCTGGATGTCGGCGAATCGAGACCCGTGCCTCTCCCCGTCCCGGATTTCACCACAGAGAGCACAGAGATCACAGAGACGGATGGGAAAGAAGGGTTTGGACCGGATCCGGAACCCGTTTCTTCCGGCCTCTGTGGCCTCTGTGCTCTCTGTGGTGAAACTCCGGATCGGGGTACTGCCCACGCGACTAGCCCCAACGATTCAGGGGCGCTGGCCATTCGCCGTTTTCGTCCGCCGCAAGAAGTGGAAGTGATCATGGAGCGCAGCGGTCCTGCGGCGTTTCGCGGAAAAGAGACCGTGGCGCGCGTCCTGATCGCCGCTGGTCCCTACCGCATCAGCGGGGAATGGTGGAGCGGCAGGGCTTTCCACCGTGAGTACTGGGACATCCACGCTTCCGATGGCGCCGTGTATCGCATGCACCAGGATGGCGAGAAGTGGTTTTTGGATGGCTACTATGACTGACCCGCCCTATGTTGAGCTGCGTTGCCGCTCGGCCTTCAGCTTTCTCGACGGAGCTTCGTCGCCTGAGGATCTGGCCGAGGCGGCTGCCGGCTTGGGGCACCAGGCGCTGGCCCTTGCCGATCGAGGTGGGCTTTCTGGTGCGCCACGCTTTTTCAAAGCCGCACGCAAACTAGGTCTACAACCCATTGTGGGAGCCGAGATCGCGATGGAGGCGCCGGCACCGCCCCTGCTGTTGCTGGTGGAAAATCGCACTGGCTATCGCAATCTGTGTCGCCTGCTCACGACTATGAAAGCGGGACGGCCCAAGGGAGAGGGCGCAGCCAGTTATGCGCTGTTGGCCGCTCATGCCGATGGACTGATCGCGCTCGCGGGCGCGAGCCCACGCGATGATGTGGCTGAACTGGCCGCTGTCTTTCCTGCGGGGCACCTGTACCTGGAGGTGCAACGCCACCTGGATGCTGTGCAGGAGCATCGCAATCGAGCCGTGCTGGCGCTGGCCGCCGCGCACCACCTACCAGTCGTGGCCACCAATGACGTGCGCTACGCCTCGGCCCAACTCCGACGCGTCCACGACGTGCTGACTTGCGTGCGCGCCGGTTTGACTGTGGACGAGATTGGCCGCCGCCTGCCTTGCAATGCCGAACGCTCTCTCAAGCGTCCCGCAGAAATGGCTGCGCTGTTTCGTGACCTACCGGCGGCACTGCACGCGACCCGCACGATTGCCGAGCATTGCGCTTTCACCCTGGCCGACCTGGGCTACACCTTCCCACGCTATCCCGTGCCCGAGGGTGAGACACAGCAGAGTTTTCTTGAAAAGATGACCTGGCAGGGTGCCAGCGGGCGCTACCGTCCGGTGAGCGCCAAGGTGCGGGCCCAGCTCGAACACGAGCTAACTGTGATCGGAAAACTGGATCTGGCCGGATATTTTCTGGTGGTCTGGGACATCGTGCGCTTTGCGCGCGAGCGGAACATCCTGGTGCAAGGGCGCGGCTCGGCGGCCAACAGCGCCACCTGCTACGCCCTTGGCATCACCGCCGTCGATCCGGTGGGCATGGAGCTGCTGTTCGAGCGCTTTTTGTCAGAGGAGCGAGTCAAGAGCGCCAGCAACGCGACCGATCGCATGCCCGACATCGATCTGGATCTGCCATCAGGCGAGCAGCGCGAGGCGGTGATTCAGTATGTGTACCGCAAGTACGGCGCGCACGGCGCGGCCATGACCGCCAACGTGATCTGCTACCGGCCGCGCCTGGCCGTGCGCGACTGCGGCCACGCCCTGGGTTTTGCCGAGGAGCAACTGGCTCGCATCGCCCGTCACCTGCCGGGCTGGATCGTGCCCGAGGACAGGCCGCTCTACACCTTCATCACCGAGGCGGGTTTTCCCCCGGACGATGCGCGCACCAAGCTGCTGGCCGAGATTGCTACGTCAATGCTGAACCTGCCTCGTCACCTGGGGCAACACTCGGGCGGCATGGTGATCGCCGCTGGTCGCCTCGACGAGATCGTTCCGCTGGAGCCGGCGCGCATGCCCGGTCGAGTGGTCGTGCAATGGGATAAGGACGACTGCGCGGACCTGGGCATTGTCAAAGTAGACTTGCTGGGCCTGGGCATGCTGGCCGTGCTGGAGGAATCAGCCGCGCTGTTGCGCAAACACCACGGCATCGAGATCGACTACGCCCATTTGCCGCCCGACGATCCAGTGGTTTACCGCATGCTTCGTGCCGCCGACACAGTGGGTGTGTTCCAGGTCGAGTCGCGCGCGCAGATGGCCACCCTGCCGCGCATGCGGCCCGAACGTTTTTACGATCTGGTGGTCGAGGTGGCCATCATTCGACCCGGCCCCATCGTCGGGAAGATGGTGAACCCCTACCTGGCTCGGCGCAACGGCCAGCAGCCCGTGCGCTATCCCCATCCTTCACTGGAGCCGATTCTGCGGCGCACGTTGGGCATTCCCCTGTTTCAAGAACAACTGATCCGAATCGCCATGACCGCGGCGGGCTTCAGTGGCGGTCAAGCCGAAGAGCTGCGCCGGGCGATGGGGTTCAAACGATCGGTCGAGCGCATGAAAGTCATCGAGGCTGAACTGCGCGCCGGCATGTCGCGCAAGGGAATTGTCCACAAGGCGCAGGAAGAGATCGTTCAGGGGATCAAGTCTTTCGCGCTTTATGGATTCCCGGAATCACACGCGGCCTCGTTCGCGCTCATCGCCTACGCCTCGGCCTATCTCAAGGCCCATCACCCGGCAGCCTTTACCTGCGCGCTACTGAACAATTTCCCAATGGGTTTCTATCACCCGGCGACCTTGGTCAAGGATGCCCAACGCCACGGGGTTGCCTGCCTGCCCGTGGACGTGACCTGCTCGCAATGGGACTGTAGTTTGGAGGACAATAATAGTGGCACTACTGCTGTCCGCCTGGGACTGAAATATTTGCGCGGGCTGCGCGCGGAGGCGGCCCAACGATTGATCGCGGCCCGTCCTTTCTCGTCGCTGGGCGATCTGTGCCGCCGTGTGGAACTGAATGCTTCTGAGCGCACCACGCTGGCCGAGGTCGGCGCCTTCGCAGCTCTGGGCGGCACGCGCCGGCAGGTGATGTGGCAACTGGAGGCATTCGGACGCTCGGGTGAATTGTTCGCGGGTGTGGAATCCGGGGAAACGCAGACAGACAGCCCCTTGCCTGAAATGAGCCCGGGCGAGGAGGTCGCTGCTGACTTCCGTGGCACGGGCCTGACGGCAGGGCCACATCCCATGTCGTTTGTGCGGCAGCGCTTGCAAGCGCGCGGCGTGCTCTCGGCGCACCAACTACAACAGGCAGCCAAAGGCCAGCGCGCGTTGGTGGCCGGGCTGGTGATCGTGCGCCAGCGCCCGTCCACGGCCAAGGGATTGGTGTTCGTGACCGTCGAGGACGAAACCGGATTTGCCAACGCCATCGTGCCTGCGGCTCAGTTCGCCGAGCATCGCACCCTGCTGGTCAGCGCCCGCGCCCTGGTCATGGGCGGCGTGGTTCAGCAGAACCAGGGCGTGACTTCACTCAAAGCCGATCGCTTCTGGCCCTTGGACAGTGCCGAGGCCGCCCGCGATATTTCTCACGATTTCAGATAAGCGGGTGGGAGCGCGGGTTGGAGCGTTGATCTAACCAGCATCGTGTGGACTGGGGATCAAAGTTACCTGTTCCACACAGAGGCACAGAGGCCGTAGAGACATCCGGAATCATCTGTGGCAGCACCGACCAAGATGCAGGAGCAAACGACGCCGCGGTACCGAGTTTTGAGTTCGTGGCCACGGATGCCTTTTGTGACCCGAACGCGCTCCTTTTTCCATCGAAGGCTCCTGGTCTGCCGGATGTTCCTTCGTCCGGTATGCACCCTGCCCCAGTCTAGTGATCGAGGTCGTAATTGATGGTGATGGCCAGGTTATCTCAACGACGAATCTAGACTCGAACGTGCTGCCCAATGAACGCTGGCCCTGCCTAGCAGGCCAGACCATCAAATTCTATCGTTACATGGTGGATTGAGTCGGTAACTCGCGACGGGTAGCCTCGATCACCCAGCCCACTGGTGGTACCCTAAATTGCTACAAGCTTGATGACGGGTGCAGCGGTGGGCTGGCCCCGGGTAGCAGGGACGGCACATGCCCGAGGGAACATGTCGCCAGCAGCCCCGTCAGGCCGGTGGCAACAGAGCATTTTTCACTCCTTGGGACTCAGCCTCATCACAGTGCCGCTGTAGTAGTTGGTCCAGAAGACGCTGGTGGAATCCACGGCGATGCCCGAAGGACCGGACTGCCCTGAGGCAAGCGTGGTCAGGGCGCCGCCGCCCCGAGGCATTTTCACCACCGTACCACTTCCCTGGTTGGTCCAGTAGACGCCGGTGGCGTCCACGGCGAGGTCAGTGGGCAAGTCCTGCCCGGAGGCGAGCGCGGTCGAAGTGCCGCCGCCCCGATCTACCCCCATGACCGAGCCGGAGTTGTCCTCGGGGCTGCCGTTGAAGATTGTGCTCCTGTCAATCCAGTAGACATTGGTGGCGTCCACGACAATGGCGGTGGGGTCGGACTGCCCGGAGGCGAGCGTGAGGGGAGTGCCACCACCCAGAGGCACCTTCATCACAGTGCCGGCATAGTAGCCTTCCGTCCAGTAGACACTGGTTCCGTCCACGGCGACACGATTGGGAGAGAATGGCCCGGAGGCGAGCGTGAGGGGAGTGCCACCGTCCAGTGGTACCTTCATCACAGTGCCAGTGCTTTCACCAGTGGTCCAGTAGACGCTGTTGGCATCCACGGCGATGCCAACCACGTAGGACTGCCCAGAGGCAAGCGTGATGGGCGTGCCACCACCCACAGGCACTTTCAGCACTATATCGGTATTGCTCCCATTGTTGGTCCAGTAGACGCTGGTAGTGTTCACGGCGATGCCAGAGGGGAATTGGCCAGAGGCAAGCGTGGTGGGAGTGCCACCGTCTTTGGCTATCTTCATCAGGGTGCCACCGAGGTCATTCGTCCAGTAGACGCTGGTGGCGTCCACAGCGATATGCCGGGGCTGGGAATTCCCGGTGGCTAGCGTGACGAGACAGCGACCGGCCGTACATTGAGCCGTGGAGGGCGAAATGGCCGAGCAGACATTCCCGCAGAATCCGCAGTTGCCGTTGTCAGTCTGCGCGTCCAGGCAGACCGCATTGCACTCCGTCTCGCCAATCGGGCAATTCGAAATCACGCAGATGGGCGCCGTGCCGCTCCACATTCCATTTGCCTGGCAAGTGCGTACGGCACTTCCCGAGAGGACGTAGCCAGCCGCGCAAGAGTAGGTCGCCGCTGAGTCATACGTCGTAAAGCGTCCGCTCACGGAACCATGGTCCAGAGCGGCCGGATAACCGCAATCGATCGGGGTCGTGGTGGACGCGCCACCTGTGTGGCTGACACCGCCACCCTGGGTGACACCACCTGTGTTGGTGATACCCGCCATGCTCGTGCCACCGCCGATGCCAGCCGAGCCTTCGCCGGCCCCGTCCCCTCCCGAACTGCCACCAGTTCCGGCCCCGCGAAGTCCAGAACGGCCGCAAGCGCCGAGCAGGAAGAGGATCCAGAGCGTAGCGGACCTTGATCTCATCGGGCACCCTTGTTCGGACGGATAATATCCTTTCCTGCAGGCGCGTGGCGAATACCAAGGTACTCTGTGGTGAGAATGTTCTCCGGAGTTGCTCGATGACTGAATCCAACTGGGCGAACCAGGTGCGGCTGGCGGCGCGGCACATTAGGCGCCGCGTGTTGGAACACACCCTCAAGCACAACGGCGGCTACATGAGCCAGGCTTGTTCCTCGGCCGAGATTTTCGCCACCTTGTATCTCAAGGTCATGAATCTGGCGCCGGTAGACAGGCCGCTTCGGCCCAAGCCCTTCCCTGGTGTCCCCTCGCGCGGCAATCGCGCTTACTTCACCGGCGCGGAATTCAACGGGCGCCCGCTGGCGCACCAGGATCGCTTCTTTCTTTCGCCGGCCCACTACGCCCTTGTGCTCTACGCGGTCCTCATCGAAACCGGCCGCATGGACCCTTGCGGCTTGGACGATTTCAATCGCGATGGATCTTCCGTGGAAATGATCGGCGCCGAGCACTCCCCGGGCATGGAAGTGACCGCGGGATCGCTGGGCCAGTGCCTGTCGCAAGCCGCTGGCATCGCGCTGGGCCGTCGCCTCAAGGGCGACAGCGGTCGCACCTGGGTGTTCATGAGCGACGGCGAATTTCAAATCGGCCAGACCTGGGAAGCCTTGCAGGCGGCTTCGTTCCACCGGCTGGACCGTCTGGCCATCTATGTGGACGTCAACCGCCAGCAATGCGACGGGCTGGTGACCAACGTAATGGCCGTGGAGCCCCTGCAAGATCGTTTGCAGGCCTTCGGTTGGCGCGTAGAGCGCGTGGCCGGGCACAATCCCAAGGCCTTGGCGGCGCCCGCCGCTCGGCAAGGCGACGGCCGGCCCCTGGCGGTTCTATGCGACACCGATCCCTGCCGCGGGCTGTCCCTGCTCAGCCAGAACGTCCCGAAACTGCACTACCTGCGTTTCAAGACCCCTGACGAGCGCAGAACCTATCGCCGCGCCCTGGAGCGTCTGTGATGGAGATGCTCTCGCGCGTCCACGCCAACAATCTGGTCACCTGGGCCAAGGACAAGCCGAAGGTGCTGGTGTTGTCGGCGGACCTTACCAGTTCCTGCGAGGCCGACGCTTTCAGCGTTGCGTACCCCGAAAGATTCTTTTCGATGGGCATTGCCGAGCAGAACATGTTGTCCTTTGCTGCCGGCCTGGCGCGGGAAGGCTTCATGCCCTTGGTGCACACCTTCGCGGTTTTCATCTACCGTCGGGCCTACGACCAGGTGGCCATGAGCGTGGCCTACGCCAACGCCAACGTGAAGATGTTCGGCTTTTTGCCCGGCATCACCACGCCGGGTGGCGCCACTCACCAGGCCATTGATGATGTGGCGCTCATGCGCACCCTTCCCAACATGACGGTGCTGGAAACCGGCGACGCCACCGAGGTGGAGAGCGTGTTGGACGTCATGGCCGCCGTCGAGGGGCCGGTGTACATCCGCATGCTCCGCGGCGAGTTGCCGCGGCTGTTCCCCGCCTCGGAGCCCATGCAGCTGGACCAGCCGCGCGTGCTTTCGCGCGGGAACGACCTGACCGTGCTTTCCAGTGGACTGTGCACCGAGGAGGCATGGAAGGCCGTTGCTCTTCTGAAATCGCGGGGCGCTTCCGTCGAGCATCTGCACATCTCCACCCTCAAGCCCTGCAACCATCCCGTCCTGATCGAGGCCCTTGCCAAGCCGAAGCACGGCGTCCTGACGCTAGAGAATCATCTGACCACAGGCGGCCTGGGATCGATCGCGGCCGAAAAGATCGCCGAGAACGGACTGGGAAAGAAACTGATCCGTCTGGGGCTACAGGACACTTTCTCGCACGGGGCTTCCAAGGGGTACCTGATGCGCGAGCATGGGATCGACGCCCTGGGGCTCGTCCGGGCCGCTGAGCGGGCGCTCGAGACCGAACTCAATATCCGGCCCGAGGACATCGCCCAGGCTCGGGTCGAGGCGGTGCACAGCGCAGCCAAGGCCGAGGGACTCTGAGAGAAGCGAGCTTTTTCACCACAGAGAGCACAGAGAACACAGAGACGGATCGCAATCATGGGAACCCTGGGAGGGTTCCCATACCCTCCCGCGATGGTGCGCCGCCGGCAAAGCCGGCGGGCTCCCCACGCGAGGAAAGAAGGGTTCGGAGCCGGATCCGAAACCCTTTCTTTCCGGCCTCTGTGGCCTCTGTGATCTCTGTGGTGAAACAGCTAACTCTGATCTGCGGCCTATGCGATGCTGGTCGGGCTTCATGAAGCCAACATCGAAACCAAACTCGGAACGGTTCTTCGTTCGCTACCGACTTACGGGCGACGAGACCGAGGCCCGCGCCAAGGCCGCAGATCTTTGCTTGGAGCAAACCGTCGAGTGCCCCGCTGACATCCTGCCCAAGGGATTCATCCCCGACCATGTGGTCGGCCGCTTGGAATCTCTGCAGAAATCTCGCGCACCCGGCGCGCCGGCCTGTGAAGCGCTGGTTTCCTTTCTCGACGACACTGCGGGCGGCGAGCTCACCCAGCTGTGCAACGTCCTTTTCGGCAACATCAGCCTAAAAAAGGGCTTCCGGCTCTCGCGTCTGGAGGACGGCGGCACGCTGTGGGGAAAGTTCAAGGGGCCGCGGTTCGGACGCGCAGGTCTTCGGGCCCTGCTGGGTGAGCCGCATCGACCACTGCTTTCCACCGCCGTGAAACCCATGGGCCTGCCGGCCGAGGAACTGGCGCGTTTGGCCGGGCGCTTCGCCGCGGGGGGCATCGACCTCATCAAGGACGACCACGGCCTGGCCAATCAGCCATTTGCTTCGTTCGCCGAACGTGCGGAGCGTTGCGCGCAGGCCGTGCGCAAGGCCGCGGCCCCGACGGGACGTACCATTCTCTATGCCCCCAACGTGACGGCGCCTGCGGCCGAGGTGCACGCGCGGGCGCGCTTGGCCAAGAAAGCCGGCGCCGGGGCCTTGCTAATCTGTCCCGGGCTGACGGGCCTCGATGCCATGCGCGCCTTGGCCGACGACGATTCCCTCGGGCTGCCCATCCTGGCGCACCCCGCATTCCTGGGAAGTTTCGTGACCAGCCCGGACAACGGCATCTCTCCCTATGCCTTGTTCGGCCAGCTCATGCGGCTGGCCGGCGCGGACGCCAGCATCTTTCCGCATTCCGGCGGCAGGTTCGGATTTTCACTGGACGAGTGTCGCGAGGTGGCGGACGGATGTGGGGACGCGCTGGGGAACTTGAAGCGCATCTTCCCCGCTCCGGGCGGCGGCATGAGCCTGCAGCGCCTGCCCGAGTTGCTGAAGTTCTACGGCAACGAGGTGATGTTTCTCGTGGGGGCTGACCTGGTCCGCAACGGTTCGGACATCGAGAAGAACTGCGAGCTCTATCGAAGATTGGTCGAGAAGGACTAGACAACACGAACCCAGGCGGCCTCATCACCTCCACCATGCTCACCCTGGTGGTGATACCGGTCGCTTACGACATCATCGACGCCGTCGCGGAACGCCTGCTGGGACATGCCACGGCCATGCACGAAGGCGAGGAAACGCCGCTGGAAGCCAAGGCCAAGGGCCACGTCGTGGCGGCTTCGTAGCAGCGCGAGCCGCCGTGCGGCCTGCAGTGCGCGCGAAGACAATACAACGACAAGACGTCAAAGGCCGCCGCTGATTCCGCCCATCACCATTATCGGCGGCTGCACCGCACCCGTAGGGTTCTCCCCCGGCCGACCGCTAAGCATCTTGTAGCGCGCGTCAGTGAGGTTCTCGCCACGTACAAAGACCGCCAACCGGGCGATGCCGATTCGTTCGGACCACCGGTCCAGGCTGTACCTAGCGCTCGCGCAAAGCACGAAGAACTCGTGGCCATTTTCCGCGTATGGATACTGCGACGTAGCGAAGCTGAACGATGGCGCAGTCTGAAACAGCCCGCGCACATTCAGGGAGAGATCAGTCGTTGGCTGGAGGGTGAAGCTGGCTTGCGCCGTCAAGGGAGAAACACCTTCTAGCCGCGTGGGCAACAGGTTGCCCCGCAGATCCGGTCTGTGCATGGTTCCGCCAACGTACGAGGCTGCCAAGTCCGAGCGGAGCATCCCGAAGCGCATGTTCAGGACAGCCTCGCCGCCGTAGATACTCCCCGTACCCGCGTTGAACGATTGAAGCACCTTGCGCTGCTGGTAGCGACCGTCCGGAAACTGAACGTACACATATTGTTTAGTCCAGGCGGTATCCTGAATCACGTTATCGAGGCGATTGAAGAATCCACTCGCGGTGACGACGCCCCTGGTCCAAATGCTCTGCGTTACAATGAGTTCCAACGAATTGAGATTCTCTGGCTTGAGGTTCCGATTGGGCAATAGCAATGCATTCATGTTCGTGCCCACCGCATCCATTTGGTACGGAGTTGGCTCCAGATAGGCACGGCCATAGAGCAGCTTCAGCGTCAGCGAAGGACTGAGCACCGAAACAATCGCCAACCGAGGATTCAATGTTGCGCCAAAGCGACTCGAGGCGTCCATCCGCAACGCTGCTGTGACCTGGAATGTCCTCCTTGGTTGCCATATCGCCTGGCCGTACGTTCCCAAGGAGCGGAAGGAAGAGACGGACGCCCCGGTCGCCGATCCGGTCGTCGCGAATCGAGTGGTGGGCACGCCCGAAACAACGAAGTTGTCCGTTCCCGTGGCGGGCGCATCCACCCACTGTCCCTGGTACAATGCATAGTCCACGTTCTTCGCTTGCGCCGCGCCCTGGCTCGAGTCCCACGGCGAGGACAGCGACGAGATAGGCATGATCTCGACCGCTTGGCCGGCCACACCCATAGTGAGCAAGAGCGTGTCCTCGAGGAACGAGGCATCCGCTTTCTCCTCGAAGCGAAAGGCCTGGCTAAATCCGCCCTCGTAGTCCTGCATATCGAAATTCCCGACCGCCAATTCGAGAGGCCGCACCAGGCGACTCTGCGGAAGAATATCGTAGCGAGAATAGTCCAAATAGGTATTGAACAGGACCCGGCCCAGCTTCAATTCGTGCGTCAGAAAGACGGCCTGCTGCCGATCGGCGAAGCGAGCTTCGGGCACAAATGGCGCTCCGACGTTGGACTGATCCCAAGCGCTAGAGAGCTCGTAGCCCCGCAGATAGTACGTTGCCTTGAAGGACCCGATGCCCGCACCTATGAACAGGTCGTAGCCGTGTTCACCTGAGTCGTACCTTCCGAGGTCGACATCCGGCGATGTGAGCTGACCAATATTTCCTCCTGCCAGGGCCGGATAGCGATACTCGTTGGGATAGAGCGTATACATGTCGGGGTAGTCGCGGTGGGTCGCATGTCCGCCAACCCGCACCGAGAGACCCCTCCACTCCGTGGCGCCGTAAATAGACACATTGCCAGAAATATTGCTGCCGCCTTCGGCCCGCACAGACAACTCCGGTCTTGTCGCGCTCGAGCTGATCAGGTTGATAATTCCGTTGAACGCGTCGCTACCGTACAGCGCCGATCCGGGGCCATACATGACCTCGATTCTGTCGAAGAGAATGAGGGGAAAGTTCTCATAGTAGGCTTGATCCTCGCCACCCGGCGGATTGAAGCGTCGTCCATCAATGAGGAGCAAGAGGCGGTGGTTTCCCGGGAGCCCCCTGACGACCAGCGAGGTGCCGACCTCCGCGTTGGCCAAGTAGTTGGTCTGATACCCGGGAAGGTCGCGAAATACATCGCGCAACACATGGTACGAGCGACGAATGATGTCGTCCTTCGTGATCACGATCATACGAGCGGGCGCATCAGAGGCGTTGACACTACTCCGGGTGGCCGTTGTGACTCGAATCGAGAGCAGCTTTTCCAGGGAAACCTCGGCCAGCGCCGAGTCTTCGATGTCCCCGGAAGCCTTGGGCGGCACAGCGTCCGTCGCTCGGGCTGCGACCGGCGAAAGTAAGACAGCGAGAACGACAGAAACGCCGGCTGTTCTCATGATGTGCTTCTCACTCCGCAAATCCGGGGGGACCCACAACCAGCGAGCCGATGTCCCTCTTCTGTCTTGTTCTTGGCGAGGAATAGCCACTACCTGCGCATCAATCCACGCAGACCTGCGAACTTATGCAAAGTGCTTGCAAATCCGCGACGGCAGCGTCCACCGCAGCGTTGATGATCGTTTGATCCGCCACGCCTCTTGCCGCCGTCACGAACTTCCCAATGGGACCAACCATGGCTTTGGCCCACGCGCTGGCGGTGATGTTCTCGGTGCGATCGGTGAATCCCAATTGCTTGAGATCCGCCTGTGTGCTGCGATCAAATGCATCGAATTTGCTGGCGTCCGACAGGTCCGCATCGATTCTGGCTGGAATGGCGCCAAACAGCTGGTTGAAGTTTGTCTGGACAGTGGGGTCGGTAATGAGTTGGATGAACTTCTTGGCATTAGCCTGGTTGGACCCATACTTGGCGACCAGGAAGAAATCCATATGACCTAGGAAGAATCCTTGCTGGCCGGGAACAACAAATGTGCCCCAGTCCTGCCCGTAGACGAGGTTGGCCTGGCGAAAATTGCCAGCATACCAGGTGCCTAGACAAGCCATGGCGCCGGTTGGGGATGCGCTGGTCAAAGCATCCCACGGCGCGACGGTCGCGCACTCGAGTGTTGTCTTGCCCACGCAATCAGCGAGGAAATCCTGATTGGCGTAGTCTACGTATGTCTTCTCATACAAGAGCGCCTGGCGTACGTCTGCGGAATCCCAATCCGCGGAGTGAGCCTGGCCTGGCGTCAACAGACTGATGAGCTTGGGGCGGCCAACCGTGGTGGGAAGGATGAAGTCGAAGAAGAGATCCTTGACGGTCCACGGATACTTGGAAGAGGGATCGCTCGACGTCACATCGCTAGCCGCCTGTGGCAATGAGAAGGCGGCGCCTGGAAGATTGTTGGCGACAAGATAGGCCTGCACCTGTTTCGCGGCCGCGAATAGATCATTCAGTGTGGCGGTTGGACTGGTGAGGGTAGAGATATCCACCTGCGCCGCGTCCATCAAGTGTTTGTTGTAAAAGACGACGTTGTCGCGACTCAGGTCGATGGGAGCGCCGTACGTGGACCCGTTTACTGTCACGGCGGTCGAGGCAAGGACCCCGGCCGCCATCTTGGTGGTGTCGTAGACGGTGTTGAGTGGCAGCAGGACATCGAGGGCAAGGAAATCCCTCATCTCGAAGTAGTTGTTCAACGTCATCACATCCACATCTGGGCTGAGGTTGGGACCTGCCAGAACTTGCTCGAGTGTGGTGGCGTAGTCCTGGCCTCCGCCAAGATGGGCTACCACGCCGCTCACAATTCGAACTTGGGGGTTCTGCGCACTGTAGGTGTCCAAGACGTATTGGAATGGCCTACTGGCCTGGGCGTCGGGGCCCGTCCCAGTCCAGAAGTCCCACTCAACCAGCTGCGACTCTCCTGCGCCGCTCTTGCTGTTGTCAGAACTGCCACACGCGACGCCCCATGCTAGCGCCAGAATGCTGCAAATATAGAAGGTGGGTCCGCTAGGGTGTCGGGTTCTCATAAGAGGCCTCCATGAGTCATGTACTTCGTCAAGGCGGTGCAATACTTTAGGGACTGACGCAGTCGTAAGGTGTGACAGCAGAGCGGACCATCCCCTTGCAGACTGGATGGCATGGGGGATTTGGATCTGGTGTGGGCAGCGGCAACCGGCCCGGGGCGTGGTCCCTCAAGGCACCAGTGGTGGTGGAGTGGCGGGCGAGCCTTGCGGCTGCTCGCTGCGCAACATCACTCGAATCTCCGAGCAAATCGCATCGAAGACCAAGGTCTCGATGTGGCTGCGTCCCTCTTGGGAGATCTCCTGGAAGGTGGCGGCCATGCGCACACTGCCGCGCACGGGAATATTGGCAACCACGCGACAACAGCCCGCGATGGGTTGAACGTCGCGGCCGAGTTTCAGCCGAAAAGGCGCCAAGGTCCCCACGCTGGGGGCTTCGCCCACCAGCGCGGACAGACCAGTCGCGCTGATGTCTTGCGTGAGCGACGAGGCCTTGCCATTGCGCAGATCGAACTCCACGGGCACGGCGCGCGCTACCCGAACCGCCTGGCGAGCGCCGTCATTGGTGCGGATCTCAAGCCGCTGAGCCAAGACCAGAATCGCCCCCAGATCGGCGCGCGCCTGCAGATAGGCTGGCAGCTCATCCGCGCCCAAGCTCCCACTCTTGAATTTTGCGTGCCACGAGCAGAACTGGGACAGCCAGTGAGTGAGCCTTGTCGCGACCATGGGTTTTTCCTTCTTGGAGAGCCCTGCAGAGTGCCGATCTAATACTCGGCACTTCGGCCCCGGCCCTTAGGCCCGGTTGGAGAAAGCTGCCGGCTGCGGGCTGCCGCGACGGATCAGCCTGGCTCGCCCGCGATGCGGCGAACGGCTGCCAGAAGCAGATCGGTCCGGAAGGGCTTGACGATCCAGCCCTTGGCGCCGGCACGCTTGGCCCGCGCGATGAGATCGGGCGATCCATCCGTGGTCAGCATGACCACCGGCACTGGCGGCACTGCGGCATCGCCCTTGACGGTTTCGAGAAACTCCAGCCCGCTCATGCAGGGCATGTTGACGTCGCATAAGACCATGGCAATTCCCGCACGCGCGCGCAAGACATCCACGCCTTCCCGTCCATCACGAGCTTCGACAATCTGGTACCCCGCCGACGTCAGGGTCAGGGAGACCTGTTGCCGGACTGTGAGAGAGTCGTCTACGATGAGTACGGTCTTGTTGTTCATGACGTCGCACTGCCCGGCCTAGAAGAGGACAACTGAACCCTCCAGGAGGGCTTCTGCTCCCTCGGCCACGGGGCTTTGTGCCAGTCGGAAGCTCGGTTCTATTTCAAGTTCAAGCCAACCCTCCAGCACCATGCCATCGATGGCAAATGCAATGGGACTGCGAGCGGGCTGCAGACTGGAGGCCAGGCGCAAATTATCGGCCAAGGCGCTCTGTGGAACGCTGAGGGACAGCTTCACCCCGTAGGCCAGCAAGCGATTGCGAAAGCGGCCGACCGACTGGTTCACTAGTTCGCAGGCCCAGTCGGTCAAGTCGCGCGGTGTCACGGTGGAGGGCAGAGGATGTAGCCGGGAAAAGAGCTTGCTGGGACCCAAGAAAGTGAACGAGCCGCGAAGCTCATCGTTGCCGAACCCGCTGAAGGCCGCGACAGTCTCGCCGGCGTCTGGCGGGCTCGGTGCCCGGGTGAGCGGCTCGGGCTGCACCCCCAGTTCGGCGAGCAGCTCGGCCATGCACTGGCAGAGAAGCTCAGCCAATCGCGCTTCGTTGGAATCGCCAGGCATCTCGCTCTCTCTACGTGCTTTTCGGCGGACGGCGCCGCGAGCTGAAGGCCGCTAGCGAAGCAGCTCCTTGGGGATCTCCGTCTCTGTTCCTGTGCGCCGCAGCACCGTGGGTGCCACCGCCACGCGGTTGCGGCCACTCGCCTTGGCCTCGTACATGGCATGGTCGGCCCGCTCGATGAGTCCGTCTAGGGTGTCCTTTATCTCAAGACACGCGATGCCAATAGAGACGGTGGCCGACACGCGTTGCTTCTTCTCATTCAGCACCGCCATTTCTTCCACGGCACGGCGGATGCGTTCGCCCACAAGGCGAGCCCCCGCTTCGTTGGCACCGGAGAGCACCATCACGAATTCTTCGCCTCCCCAACGCCCCACGATGTCGGTCTTGCGCGCATGTCGGGCGAGCAGCCCAGCAAACGCAACCAGCACCTGATCGCCCATGGCATGTCCATGCTCATCGTTGATCGATTTGAAGTGATCGACGTCCAGCATCAGGAGCGACATGGGATAGCCATGGCGCTCGGAGCGGGACTGTTCCACGTCCAAGGCGGTGAGAAGGGCACGGCGATTCGTCAGTCCGGTCAGCGGATCGGTGGTCGCTGCGCGCTGAGTTTCCTCGACCAGCAGGGTCATGCGCAGGGGACCGCCCAACTCGCGGGCAATCACATCCAGAACGCGCGTGTCCTCACGATCCCCGACCCCCTTCTGGCTAAGCGCGATGCGGGCGATGATCTCCTGGCCGAACCCAATGGGACGCACCAAGGGTGCAGCGCTGGGACGAGCCGCCGACGCTTCCTCGTCCTCGATGCGCAGGATAACGGTATCTGCCGGCAGATTGAGAGCCTGGCGCACCTCTTGCTCGCATTCTCCGCGTGCGGTTGGGTGCGCGTGCAGGCCGAGGTGCGCGGGTCGATGCACCAAGAGAGCCAGCCAACGGTAGGACATGACTTGGGAGACGAACTGCGTGAGCCGATCGAAGAGGCGATCAAACGTTCCACAGGTCGAGAGCGCGCGCACCTCGGCGGCCAGCACGGATTCGAAAAGAGCGGCGTCCAGATAGGCCGCGATGCGATCACGAAGGGCTGACTCCGCATCCTGGAACTGCGTGAAGAATTCCTCCTCTTGGTTGGCCACGGGAACGATGGAACGGCCCAGGGCTCGCACAAGCTCCACCGTGCGACCTTTGACCACGTATGCGGCCGCGCCCGCTCGCTCAGACCAAAACCGGTTTCGCGGACCGTCGGGACCACGCAAGATAACAGGCACGCACTCGGTAGCTGGCTCGGCACGCAGGAGCCGAGTCAGTTGCACACCCGAAATGCCAACCATCCACAGATCCGCGACGACGGCGGAGGGGGGACTGCCGAGTGCTGCATTGGCTCCTTCCACCGGGCCCGCGAATCCCTTGGCCTGGTAGCCCTGCATGCGCAGGCGCTCGATGAGCGCATTGCGCGACTGTTCCTCCGGATCGATGAGGATGACCGAGTGCCCACGCCTCATAATGGTTCCGCCGAACAGTCCTCATCTTTCCGGTTCATCCAGCGCACACAATTCAGACCCGCGCATCGGGGATCGCGCCGGCGTCGTCCGCTGACAGCCATGGTGTCTGCTCTCATCCTTCGGCTGATTCCCGGAATGCTTGAGAGAGTTCTGGTGTCCGCGTCACCAGACAACCCCGCACAGAATGGCGCGCCGACGGAACCTGGCAGGCGCCTTCAAGCTCCTCGGCCATTCTGTCGCTACTTCTTGCACAGGATCCGCGATGATGACGAGCCTGCGGGCGAAACTGGTTCGCACCATGACCGCGACGTTGATCGTCGTTTCGACGGCAACCTTGCTGGTGGTGGCGGGGATGAACTACTTCGCCTCGCAAAAGACGCTGAAGACCATCGAGGCACACCTGCGCGCCAGCATCGAAGAGAGGGGCAGCCGGCTGGTGACCAACCAAGCCTTGGGCTTGCGCGATCTGGTCATGGACAACGCCTTCAGCGACGTGGCCCGTCTGGTTGAACGCACGCTGGAAGAGGACAGGCAGCTGGTGTACGGGCTTTTCCTCGACGAGGAGCACAAGGCTTGGGGCTTTGCCACGCGGCAAGGGGCAACCAAGGGCGCCACCGATTGGAAACAGCTCGCCATCGATGGCATGGCCGAGAGGAACCCGGGCGTGCAGGTCATCGACCGCCACGTGCTGGGGCAGAACGTGTTTGAATTCTCGATGGCCGTGGTCGACGACAAGGGCAACCGGCTCGGCCGACTCACCTACGGCATGTCGGACGGTCCCCTGCAGAAGGCCTTGAGCGAGGCGCGCGCCGATTCCCGCCACACGCTCTTGCTCACCGTGGGCCTCCTGCTGTTGCTCGGAACCGTGACCATCGTCATGGGCGCGCTCCGCAGCCAGCGATCCGCCGCCCGCATCACCCAGCCGGTGACCGATCTGACCCAGGCGGTGAACACGCTTGCCTCCGGCCGACGCGACATTCGGGTCAACATCGCCAGCGGCGACGAATTGGAGATCCTGGGCGGCGCTTTCAACAACATGGCCGCCGAATTGAAGGATTCCTACGAACGCCTGCAGCAGATGAACCGCACCCTGGAAATCAAGGTGCAGGAACGTACCCGCGAGTTGGCGGACCGCAATCGCGACATGCGCTTGGTCTTGGACAATGTCAACCAAGGGTTCCTGACGGTCTCGACCTCGGGACACCTGGCGCAAGAACGTTCGGCGATCGTCGATCGCTGGTTTGGCTCGTACGACGGCGAGACCAAGTTCGCGGACTACATCGCCCAGGTCGATGCTCTGTACGCCGCCAGCTTCGCCATGGGCCATGAGGCCTTGATCGAGGACATTCTTCCCCGGGAATTGTGTATCGAGCAGATGCCGGCCCGCCTTCGCCATGACGGCCGCGAGTTCCGCTGTTCCTACTTCGCAATAATGAAGGGCGATCGGTTTGACGGACTGCTCATCGTCATCAACGACGTGACGGCGGAACTGCTGCACGCTCGCCAGGAAGCCGAGCGCAAAGAGATCTTGGCGATGTTCGAAGCGCTCACCAAGGATCGCACCGGGTTCCTCGCCTTCATCGATGAGGCCAACGATCTGTTCAAGCAGGTGCGCGGCGCCGACCTGCTCACGCAAAGGTGCATTCTCCACACATTGAAGGGCAATGCCGCGCTAATGAACTTCGCGATCATCTCCAATCTGTGCCACCAGGCCGAGGACGCACTGGCCTCCCGGTTGACGCCGCTGCCGGTCGAAGCATTCGCACCGCTGGAATGGCGCTGGGACACGTTGAACGAGGCCCTCAAGACCTTCCTGGGCGACAAGGGCCGCGACGTGCTCGAACTCAGCCTCAAGGAGGTCGAGAAACTCGCGGAAGAAATCCGCGCCGGCGCGCCCACCGAGCATGTTTTGGATCGCTTGGCCTCGTGGTGGCTGGAGGGGTGCGAACGGCCGCTCACGCGCCTGAGCCGGTACGCCGTGGCGCTGGCCGGCCGACTGGGCAAGGGCGCGCTCGAGGTGGAGATTGAACCCCACGGGGTGCGCTTGGCGCCTAAGGCCTGGGCCGGCTTCTGGACCGATCTGGTTCACGTCGTGCGCAATGCGGTGGACCATGGCCTGGAGACGCCTTCTCAGCGTGAGCGGGCGGGCAAGTTGGGACGCTGCAAACTGCGCTTCTCGACCGCGATCAGGGACCGCAAGCTGGTGGTTGAGATCGAGGACGACGGCCGCGGCATCGATTGGGAGGGCGTGAAAGGCGCCGCGACCAAGATGGGCTTGCCCACGGCTACTGAGGATGATTTGATTCGCGCGATGTTTGCCTCGGGACTCAGCACCGAAGACCAGGTCAGCTCGGTTTCCGGCCGCGGCATTGGCCTTTCCGCGATCCGCCAGCAAGTGGACGACTTGGGCGGCCGCATCGCGGTCATCAGCAAAGCCGGCCAAGGCACTTGTTTCCGCTTTGTCTTCCTGCTGCCCGAAGTGGGGCCGCGCTTCGGTGTCGAGGCCGTGGAGGCCGCGGCCTCGACAACCCAATGACCTGTCTTCGCAACCCCCGCCGACGCTGGCCACCGCTTATCGCGTGGCTGCTGCTGGGCCTGGGCCTTGTGCACCCCTATCAGCCGCCGCGACGGGTGATGGCCCAAGCGAGCAAGCCGGTGGTGCATGTCTTTCTCCAGCTCGATGCCAAGTCGAGCATCGTTGAGAAAACACTGCAACAGCACTTGGGCGTCGACACCTGGAGCGTCCCATGACTGGCGAAAAGAACCTGAAGCGGCTGGTGCCTGTATTGTCGGCTCTGCTCTGTTGCCTGGCCGACTGCGCGACTGGCGGGAGCGAGACCGGGACCGGCGCGTCTACTCAGGCAGCGGCGGTCCTCGTGGATCCGCCGGCACGAACCGGCGCCCCGACTCTCCTCATCGCCATGCCCAGCTCGCCCAACTTCGTCGAGGTCCGCAAGAGTCTGGTCTCTGAGGTGCAGAAAAACTTCAACATCCACACCTTTGTCGTCGGGCCGGAAACCACAGCCGCCGAGCTAGCCACCGTCATGCAAGCCACCAACCCGGTTTGCGTGGTCTTGATGAACAATGCCACCATCAACCTCTATTACCAGGTCCAGACGTCCAATCCCACGGCCAAGACGCCCCCCGCGGTCCTCTTGATGGCCTCCTTCGTGGAGCAAGCGCAGGCCCGACTCCGGCGGGCCACCGGCATCGCCTATGAGGTTCCCGGTGTGACCGCTTTCGTCCACCTGCGATCGGTGATTGGCACCCCGGTCAACCGCGTCGGGGTGATCTATCGCCCTCCCTTCCGAGCATTCGTACAACGCCAGACTTTGCTCGCGGCCAAGGAACATGTCGAGCTCGTCTCCGTCTCCGTGCCCAGCGACGTCACAGCGGCGGGGCAGCGCGAAGCCCTTCAC
>Ga0224523_1000330_pt1 | contig 27708 bp, 38 predicted proteins | sample CFST50metaG_FD_182732 | JGI IMG/M metagenome (GOLD analysis project Ga0224523, IMG submission 182732) | Peat soil microbial communities from Stordalen Mire, Sweden - C.F.S.T50 | ecosystem: Environmental > Terrestrial > Soil > Wetlands > Peat | place: Sweden: Norrbotten County, Stordalen Mire...
GTGTTACTATTAATGGTTTTTAGGATTGTACCATTATTTCCAACTGCATATCCTGTAGTAGAGTCAGTAAAGAATACAGAATTTAGTCCGGAACCGCCTGAAGATTGTTGTGTCCAAGTTGTTCCACCATTTGTGGTTTTGAGTATTACTGCATTACTATAACCTCCTACTGCATAACCAATATTTGTGTCTATAAAAAATACTGACAATAATTGGCTTGTTGTACCGGAAACAAGAGTGTTCCAATTGGTCCCACCATTTGTTGTTTTGATTATATAACCACTATGTGAAGTTGATCCGTAAGATGCGTAACCTACAGCATAACCTGTTAATGAGTCGGCAAAATATACAGAGTATAAAGTTGCAAAGCCATACGAAGCTTGCGTAACCCAATTATTGCCTGCATTGGTCGTTTTATATACTCCACTACCTACGACATATCCAATAGTATCATTTGTGAAATATACTGAGAAACCACTCACAGATGTATTTGAAGACCAATTTGCACCTCCATTTATTGTTAAAAAAAGTCTAGTGCCAATTACATAACCTGTGTCGGCGTTTATAAAATAAACTCCAGCAAAACTCTCAGATGTCCCAGTATATTCACTTACCCAATTATTACCTCCATCAGTTGTTTTTAGAATTATTGAAGAAACTGAACCTAAATATCCAACAGCATATCCTGTATCTACATTTACAAAATAAACAGAAGTTAGCATGTCAGATGTCCCAGAAATCTGGGATACCCAGTTGGATCCGCCATCAGTAGTTTTAAGAATTGTCCCTCCATCACCTACGACATATCCCGTGTCAGAATTTAAAAAATACACTGAATATAAATAATAACCAGTGTTTGAATTTAATTGAGTCCATTGCGCTTTAGAAACATTTAAAGAAAGAAGAGCAATTGTTAATATGTAAATTTTTTTTTTCATGTCATCTATTTTACGCCTTGTGCTTAACAGTTGTGTTTACGCTAAATCTTGCGCATATTTTCTTTATATTATTATCCCAAATTTAAACATTTTTCACATATCCTAAAAAATATTACAGTTAGCATGTTTGCAATTCCTGTTTTCATAAATATGATTCCTGAAATTTAAGTTGTGATTCCTGTTTTCTTAATTATGAAAGATGCTTTCTTATTTATGAAAGATGCTTTTATGCCTGAAAGATACCCGGCAAACTATTCTTTGATCAGCTTTACAACTGCGGAAGCTTTACTGCTTGTGAGTCTTACAAAATATATCCCTTTTGCATAAGCTGATATATCAATCCGTTCAATGTTCGGAAGGTGTTTTTCGGAAAAAATATTCTCGCCAAAGATATTGTAAACGGTAAGATCGGTTTCGTTATCAGTATCGCAATTTTTCACCGTAAATAGTCCGTTGCAGGGATTAGGATATACAAAAAGAGAAGATCGTTTTTCATAGTTTATTACACCTGTATGATCTTCTTTTAGCTTTGCAACATAAGCAGTAGAATAATTTGGGGTTTGATCGCTTGTAAGCGTTATCGTATCAAATGCGATGGAAGGACTTTGATAAAATCCTGCAACAAAAATATTTTGAAAAGAATTGACTGTAGCTGTATAAGCGCCGTCATCCTTGCTTCCACCAATATCTTTTGTCCACAGCAGCTTTCCATTTAAATCAAATTTAATAATTGCGCCATCCCATAAACCCACATTATGTATTGAGTCTGCACCTATCCCTATAATAGCATAATTATAACATAGCGTTAGAAGGGCATTTCCTGAAGCATCGGCAACAACCGAAGTGGGATTGACCATAGATGAGGATCCGGCATTGCTGCTTCCGCCACCGCTTTTTGCCCATAGAACATGTCCGCTTGCATTAAATTTTGCAATAAAAATATCATCCGAAACAACAGAAATATTATTCAGAGTTATCGTATCCAATTTAAATGACTGGCTATAAAATTCACCGGCAGCATATACATTCCCTGATGGATCAGCAGCGAGGCTGTATATACGTTCATCGGAATAATCGCCTGCACTTTTTGCCCAAAGTACTTTGCCCGTTGAATCAAATTTAGTTAAAAACAGATCGGAATAATTAGTGTTGGAATTATTAAATAAAGTATCTGCACCAAATACAATGAATGTGCTTGTAAAAGTACCACCGGCAAACACATTGCCATTTGCATCGGCAACTATGGAATAGGCATTATCTTCCTTGTCTCCGCCATAACTTTTTGCCCAAATAACATTTCCTACTGAATTGTATTTCGTGATGAATATATTCATTGAGCCTTTATTGGTAAGCGTATCCGAACCAAATATGATCTTCGTGCTTTGAAAAAAGCCTGCCAGATAAATGTTACCGGAATTGTCAACACTAACTGAATTGGCCTTGTCGTTAGCATCACTCTTTGATTTTTTTGCCCAAATAGCGTTACCGTTCGAATCGAATTTACAAAGTAAAACATCTGTATAGCTATTGGAATTGACAAGCGTATCATTACCAAAAATAAGTTGGGACGAAAGAAAATATCCTGCAACATAAGCGTTACCATTATTATCAACCGCTATGGAACATGGCTCGTCATCACTGCTTCCGCCAATGCTTCTTGCCCAGATCACATTGCCATCCTTATCATACTTTACCAAAAAAATATCATTATTGCTGCTTGAATTAACAAGGGTATCGTGATCAAAAATAATAGTTGAACTTAAAAAATAACCGGTTACATACACATTTCCCATAGCATCGGCAGCCATGGAATAGGCTTCATTACCATAACCATCAGCTGCGCCGGTTATCTTTGATCCGGCAGAATGTTTTGCCCATTCCCAGGCGGGCATCTGGCTAAATGAGGAAATGCTGAATAAAATGAATATCGTAATGATGTTTAATTTCCTTATCATATAATTTTAATGTATAGCAAAGTTAATGAATTCAACAGATATAACATAGGTCTGCTTAAAAAATAAAAAAGCCCCCGTTATTGCGGAGGCTTTCAAATACTAATATCAAATTATTTTGCATACTTAAAACTCTTCCCATAATAGTGGGCTGTAGTTCCAAGCATTTCTTCAATACGAAGCAACTGGTTGTATTTTGCAATTCGTTCGGAACGGCAAGCAGAGCCTGTTTTGATCATTCCTGTTTTCAATGCTACAGAGAGATCAGCGATCGTTGTATCTTCTGTTTCGCCCGAACGGTGACTGATCACCGAAGTATATCCGTTTGCCCTTGCAAGTTCTACAGCGTTGATCGTTTCTGTCAGTGTCCCGATCTGGTTCACTTTTATAAGGATCGAATTCGCTACTCCTTTGTCAATTCCCTTTTGCAAACGCTCTACATTTGTTACAAAAAGATCATCACCTACAAGCTGGATCTTCTCGCCAAGAGCTTTTGTCATGAGGCCCCAACCATTCCAGTCGTCTTCAGCCATACCGTCTTCAATTGAAATGATAGGATATTTCTTTACCCAGTCTTTCCAATAGCTTACCATTTCCGATGGTTTCAGCTTATCGCCGGTTGATTTATGCAAGTGATAAACTTTTTCTTCGGGAATATAATATTCGGAAGCAGCAGGATCAAGAGCGATATAAATATCTTTTCCGGGTTTGTATTTGGCTGCTTCAATAGCTTGCAGAATAACAGTTATCGCTTCTTCATTCGATTTCAGGTTTGGTGCGAAACCACCTTCATCACCAACATTGGTAGAATATTTTTTCTTTTTCAATACATTTTTAAGTTGATGAAAAACTTCAGTGCCCATGCGTATTGCATCAGAGAATGTTTCAGCACCAACGGGCATGATCATGAATTCCTGAAAATCGATGCAGTTGTCGGCATGCGAACCACCATTTAAAATATTCATCATTGGTATAGGTAGCAGGTTTGCATTAACACCACCGAGATAGCGAAATAATGGTTGTCCCGCTTCCTGTGCTGCTGCTTTTGCAACTGCAAGAGAAACACCAAGAATAGCATTTGCTCCAAGATTTGATTTGGTGGGTGTGCCATCCATTTCGATCATCAGCTCATCAATTCCTATCTGTTCGGAAACATCAATACCATTAAGTTCTTCGCGCAATGTTTTGTTCACATTTTGTACGGCTTTTAAAACGCCTTTTCCCATGTAAAAGCCATTATCTTTATCACGTAACTCATGTGCTTCATGAATTCCTGTGGAAGCTCCCGAAGGAATAGCAGCTCTTCCGAGCACGCCGGTTTCAGTAACAACATCAACTTCAATAGTCGGGTTTCCTCTCGAATCGAGGATCTGTCTTGCCTGGATATGAATAATCTGTCCCATAGTCTTTGTTTTTTTAATTAGTTTTTAAAATTAAGGAAAATATCAATATGATAAAAAAGATAATAAATGATAATAATAATCAGCAATTAAAATGGATTTACAAATGTTTTGAAAAATATATAAATGAAAAAAGGCTGCGGTAAGCAGCCTTGATTTATTATTTATTTTCTCCTTCGGGAGCTTCTTCTTTAGGTTCGTCAGAAGGTTGTTGTTCTTCAACTTTCCCTTCAGTTTCAGCCTTAGCTGGTTTCTTTCTTGGAGTCTTTGCTTTTGCTTCAATGTCTGTTGTTGTTTCGTCGGTAACTTTCTTTGCACCTCCACGACTACGTCTTGTTGTTTTTGCTTTCTTTTCTTGTTTTTCAGCCAACAAGTTTTCATTGTAATCCACTAACTCAACCATGCACATATCGGCATTATCACCTTTGCGGAAGCCTGTTTTAAGGATCCTCAAATAACCGCCGGGTCTTTGTGCGATCTTTGTTGCAACTTCGCGGAAAAGTTCTGTTACCGCTTCTTTGCTTTGCAGATAGCTGAACACCACCCTGCGCGAATGCGTTGAATCTTCTTTCGAACGCGTGATCAATGGTTCTACATAGGTTCTGAGTGCTTTAGCTTTTGCTAAAGTTGTAGTGATCCTTTTATTCTTACTTAAAATCAATGAAGAAGCCATATTTGCCAGCATTGCCTGCCTGTGAGCGCTTGTTCTTCCTAAGTGATTGATCTTTTTTCCGTGTCTCATTTCTTTTATTCTTTAATTGAAGCTTCCGGAATAGTTCGTTCAACATGAACTCCAAACTCCAAACTCCAAACTTTTAAACTTTCTTAATCTTTATCTAATTTATATTTTTGCAAATTCATTCCAAAATGCAGGTTCTTTGCTTTTACAAGCTCTTCAAGTTCTGCAAGCGATTTCTTTCCGAAATTTCTGAACTTCAAAAGATCGTTCTTGTTAAAGGTAACAAGTTCGGCAAGTGTTTCAACATCGGCTGCTTTTAAGCAGTTCAATGCTCTTACCGAAAGATCCATGTCAACAAGTTTTGTTTTCAGCAACTGACGCATGTGAAGTGATGTTTCATCAAATTCTTCGCTGGTTGCTTTTTCTTCTGTATCCAAAGTGATCTTTTCATCTGAAAAGAGCATGAAATGATGAATAAGAATTTTTGCTGCTTCTTTCAATGCATCTTTTGGATTTATTGAACCATCGGTAACAACTTCGGTTACGAGTTTTTCATAATCGGTTTTTTGTTCTACACGATAATCTTCAACAGTATATTTCACATTTTTTATAGGAGTGAAAATAGAATCGATAAAAATTGTTCCGAAAGGAGCATTAAGCGATTTATTTTCTTCTGCAGGAACATAACCTCTTCCTTTATCAATGCTGAATTCAATAGTTAACTTTACAGAAGGATCCAAGTGACAGATCACTATTTCAGGATTCAATACCTGAAAACTCGACATGAATTTATTTATATCACCTGCGGTAAAAGTATCCTGTCCTGATATTTTCACAGTTACTTTCTCATTGTTCACTGTTTCGATCTGGCGTTTAAAACGGATCTGTTTTATATTAAGCACCATTTCCGTAACATCTTCCACAACACCTTTGATTGTAGAGAATTCGTGTTCCACTCCTTCAACTTTTAATGAAGTAACAGCGAAACCTTCCAATGAAGAAAGCAGTATCCTCCGGAGTGCATTTCCAACAGTAATGCCATAACCGGGTTCTAATGGACGGAATTCAAATTTTGCCTTGAATCCATCGGATTCCAGCATGATAACCTTGTCAGGTTTTTGAAAAGCTAAAATTGCCATTTATCTTGAGTTGTTAGAAGTTAAAAATACTAATTATTATTTAGAATACAATTCCACGATCAATTGTTCTTTGATGTTTTCAGGTATCTGGTCTCTCTGCGGATAACTTGCTAACTTACCAGTCATTGTTTCAGAATCCCATTCCAGCCAAGGATATTGGTTTTTTCTTCTTTCAAGGCAATTCGTAATTGATTCCAGTGATTTTGATCTTTCACGAACACTGATTATATCGCCAGCTTTTAATGTATGAGAAGGAATATTCGCAACCTTTCCATTTACTGTAATGTGCCTGTGCGATACAAGTTGTCTTGCGCCATCTCTTGTAGGGGCGATACCAAGCCTGTAAACCACATTATCCAAACGTGCTTCGATAAGTTGTAAAAGATTTTCACCGGTGATACCTTTTTTGCTGGAAGCTTTTTCGAAAATATTGGCAAACTGTTTTTCAAGAATACCATAAGTATATTTTACTTTTTGCTTTTCATTTAACTGTATTCCGTATTCGGAAGTTTTCTTTTTCCTTTTCGATTGCCCGTGCATTCCCGGAGGATAATTTTTCTTCTCGTAATTTTTATCAGGTCCAAAGATCGGTTCTCTGAACTTCCTTGCTATTCTGGTTTTTGGGCCAATATATCTTGCCATATTTTTTGTTATTTTTCTTTATTATTTATTTGTCATTTGATGCTTCGCATCGTCATTCATTGTCATTCGCTTTGCCTTATTTACTATTAATGACCATCAATGACTGTTAATGACATTTAATTATACTCTTCTTCTTTTGGGTGACCGGCAACCGTTATGAGGCAATGGAGTGATATCCATGATTTCCATCACTTCAATTCCCGCAGCGTTAATGGTTCTGATTGCAGATTCTCTGCCTGCACCCGGGCCTTTAACAAATACTTTTACCTTTCTTAAACCCATATCATAAGCGACCTTAGCGCAATCTTGTGCAGCTGTTTGTGCAGCATATGGAGTGTTTTTCTTCGATCCTTTGAAACCCATCTTACCTGCCGATGACCATGAAATGGTTTGACCACTGTTATTTGTTAATGTAACAATGAGGTTGTTAAAAGAGGCAAAAATATGTGCCTGTCCGATTGGATCAACTTTTACAATTTTCTTTCTTGTGACTTTTGTTGTCTTTGCCATATTATATTTAATTACAACGTGTAATGATTATATCAAAATTAACCTTTAGGAGCTTTCTTTTTGTTGGCAACTGTTTTCTTTTTGCCTTTCCTGGTCCTTGCATTATTTTTTGTTCGCTGTCCTCTTAACGGTAAGCCGCTACGATGACGTATGCCTCTGTAACATCCAATATCCATAAGACGTTTAATGCTCATCTGGTATTCAGAACGAAGAGATCCTTCTACTTTGAATTTTTCGTTAATGACATTACGGATCTTAGTTTGTTCTTCATCAGTCCAGTCTTGCACTTTTTTATTAAAATCAATTTCTGCTTCAAGTAATATTTTTCGAGCATTGCTTCTTCCAATGCCGTAAATATACGTCAGACCTATTTCTCCTCTTTTGTTTTTAGGTAAATCGATACCAGCTATACGTGCCATGTTTTATATTTGGTTTGTTATTAGTTGTTCTTTGTTAAAATTAACTATCCTTGTCTTTGTTTGTATTTAGGATTTTTTTTATTGATCACATAGACCACACCCTTCCTTCGAACGATCTTGCATTCGGGAGTTCTTTTCTTGACTGATGCTTTTACTTTCATTATTCCTAATATTATAATTTATTATAAAATAGTATTTTATTTGTATCTGAATGTTATTCTTCCTTTTGCCAAATCATATGGCGACATTTCAATTTTCACTTTATCACCCGGTAAAATTTTAATATAATGCATTCTCATTTTACCCGAAATATGTGCAATTATCACATGACCATTTTCGAGCTCAACCCGAAATATAGCATTTCCCAAGGATTCGACAACAGTGCCATCTTGTTCAATTGATAATTGTTTTGACATAATCTATTTGTTATTCTGTTTTTTTAATTCTACTTCTAACTCATCAAAAGATGATAAAATATCTGCTTTATTTTTTTTTACTACAATTGTATGTTCAAAATGTGCCGAAGGCATTCTGTCCGCTGTCCTTATTGTCCACCCGTCAGATTCTTGTATAACATTGTATGTTCCCATGTTAATCATTGGCTCAATAGCTATGACAAGGTTTTCCTGCAATTTTATTCCCGTTCCTCTTTTGCCATAATTTAAAACCTCTGGTTTTTCATGAAGGTTTTTTCCAACGCCATGCCCTACTAAATCTCTTACTACTGAGAAACCTAAGCTTTCAACATGATTTTGTATTGCAAAACCAATATCGCCTAAACGTTTTCCTTCAATAGCATTTTCGATACCTTTGTACAACGATTCTTTTGTCGTTTTAAGCAAAAGAAGTATCTCGGGTTTTACATCACCTACTGCAAAGGTATATGCAGAATCGCCATAATAACCGTTTTTAACAGTTCCGCAATCTACCGAAACAATATCGCCATCTTTCAATTCCCTTTTCCCCGGGAAACCATGTACAACCTGTTCGTTTATCGATATACATAATGTTGACGGAAATCCGTTGTAACCTTTGAACGCCGGTTTTGCATTATGATCAAGAATAAACTCTTCTGCCAGTTTATCAAGGTCAATGGTCTTAACGCCGGGTTTTATGTGCTTTGCAACTTCGGCTAAAGTTTTTCCAACAAGTAAAGAACTCTCTCTTATTTTTTCTACTTCTTCGTTAGTTTTATAATAAATCATTTTACTCTAAAATTAACTAGCCATGCTTGTTGATGAACGCCCCTTTATTCTTCCCGATTTCATCAATCCATCGTAATGGCGCATCAACAAATGACTTTCAATCTGCTGCAATGTATCAAGGACAACGCCAACTAAAATCAAAAGAGATGTCCCTCCATAAAACTGGGCAAACTGACTATTCACTCCGACAAGTCTCACAAAAGCAGGCATAATTGCAACAAATGCAAGGAATATAGACCCCGGCAATGTGATTCTCGACATAACATTATCAATAAAATCGGCCGTCTTTTTTCCAGGTTTAACACCAGGAATAAAACCGCCATTCTTTTTCATATCATCAGCCATCTGGTTTGGATTCACTGTAATTGCTGTATAGAAATATGTAAATACGATAATCAAAACAGCAAATGTAAAATTGTACCAGAATCCATTAAAATCAGAAAACGTCCTTGCAAAACCTGTTAATGAATCAGATTTAGCAAATCCTGCAAGAGTAAGAGGTAAAAACATAATTGCCTGAGCAAAAATGATCGGCATAACACCTGCTGCATTTACTTTTAATGGTATATATTGCCTAACACCACCATATTGTTTATTACCAACAATTCTTTTTGCAAACTGAACAGGGATCTTTCGGGTTCCCTGAACTAGTAATATGCTTATCAATATCACAAGAACCAAAACAACAAGTTCTACCATAAAAATAACCAAGCCTCCGCCTTGTTCTTCCATTCTGGAGAAGAATTCACCAAATAAAGCAAATGGTAACCGGGCTATAATTCCAATCATAATAATAAGAGAAATACCATTTCCAATTCCTTTATCCGTTATTTTTTCTCCAAGCCACATGATAAACATCGTGCCTGCTGTAAGTATTATTATAGAAGAAACCCAGAAAAAGGTTGTAGGACTGCTAAGACCCGGATCAAATGGGGAAATTGCTTCGTTTGGTAACTGTGAAATAACATTACCTAAATACGCAGGAGCTTGAGCGGCTGTAATAAAGACAGTAAGATAACGAGTAATCTGGTTGAGTTTTTTTCTGCCACTTTCTCCTTCTTTCTGAAGTTTCTGGAAATACGGTATTGCCATACCCAATAACTGTATAACGATAGAAGCAGAAATATAAGGCATAATTCCTAAAGCAAATATTGATGCATGAGAAAAAGCCCCTCCTGAAAACATATTCAATAACCCAAGTAATCCATCCTTTGTTTGCCCCTGCAAAGCATCAAGCTTAGTGGGATCAATACCCGGAAGTACGATATAAGAACCTAATCGGTATATTAGAATAAAGCCAATCGTATTGATGATCCTTACACGAAGATCTTCAATCTTATAAATATTCCTTATTGTCTGAATTAATCTTTTCATTAAAAATTATATTTTAGTTGCAGTACCACCGTTTGCTTCAATTGCCTTAATGGCGCCTGTAGAAAAAGCATGTGCTTTAACATCAAGTTTTGCTTTTAGTTCACCTTTTGCCAATATCTTTATACGGTCTTTCTTAGCAGTAAGTCCGTGTTCTTTTAAAACATCAGGGTCAATAGCTGTAATGCCTTTATCGGCGAGTCTTTGAAGTATTTCGATGTTGATGCCTCTGTATTCAACACGTGCAAAATTTGTAAAACCAAATTTAGGAAGTCTTCTGTGAATAGGCATTTGACCGCCTTCAAATCCACTTTTTGAAGAATAACCTGAACGTGATTGCGCACCTTTATGCCCTCTTGTTGATGTTCCGCCTTTTCCGGATCCCTGGCCTCTTCCTATTCTTTTCCTGTTCTTGGTTGAACCTTCTGCTGGTTTCAGATTTGATAAATCCATAGTATTTGTACTTTAACTTTTCTTATTATTAAATTTCTTCAACAGTTAGCAGGTGATTAATTTTCCTGATCATTCCTTCGATCTGGGGAGTGGCTTCCACTTCAACTACCTGATGCATTTTTGTGATGCCAAGCGCACGCAACGTTCTTTTCTGACGTTCAGGGCGGTCAATGGCACTTTTTACTTGTTCTATTCTAATTTTTTTCATGTACAGAAATTATTGCAATATATAAATTATCCGTTAAAAACTTTTTCCATACTTATTCCTCTAAGCTGAGCGACAGTATAAGGATCTTTCATTTTCATCAAAGCATCAATTGTTGCTTTTACCACACTGTGAGGATTAGAAGAGCCTTTTGATTTAGCAAGAACATCTCTTACTCCAACGCTTTCAAGAACTGCACGCATTGCACCTCCGGCAATTACTCCGGTTCCTTGTGCTGCCGGTTTCATAAAAACTAAAGCTCCGCTGTATTTTCCTTCCTGTGCATGAGGAACAGTACCATTAAAAACAGGGACGCGTACAAGGTTTTTCTTTGCATCATCAATTCCTTTAGCGATAGCTGTAGTTACTTCCTTGGCTTTTCCCAAACCATAACCAACAACACCGTTTTCGTTACCAACAACGACTATTGCGGAAAAGCTGAATGTTCTACCACCTTTGGTAACTTTCGTTACTCTTTGAATGCTTACCAGTTTATCTTTAAACTCGATTTCGCTCGATTTTACTCTTTTAATGTTTACGTTTGGCATATCAATTAAAATTTAAGTCCTCCTTCTCTGGCGGCTTCTGCCAAAGATTTAACTCTTCCGTGATACAAATAACCATTTCTGTCAAAAATAACGTTGTTGATTCCAGCTTCAATAGCACGTTCTGCAATTAACTTTCCAACGAGCTTTGCCTGATCAATCTTTTTTATTTTCTGGTCAGCAAGTTCTTTAACTACTGATGATGCCTGAACCAATGTTTTACCATTAAGGTCATCAATGATCTGAACATAGATCTGTTTATTACTTCTGAATACGGTTAAACGAGGTCTTTCAGGTGTTCCCTTGATCACCTTCCGTATCCTCATTTTGATCCTATTCCTTCTGAAGTCTTTTGTAATAGTCATTCTTCTTAGAATTTATTTTGTTTATAAATTATTTTGCAGCAGTAGCAGCCGATTTACCTGCTTTTCTTCTTAATACTTCGTTTTCAAACTTAATACCTTTTCCTTTATATGGTTCAGGTTGCCTGAAAGACCTGATCTTTGCAGCTACCTGTCCTATAAGTTGCTTATCAATTGACTCAAGTATAATTGTTGGAACTTTTCCTCTTTCAGCAGTTGTTTGAACTTTTATTTCTTTTGGTAATTCCAAAACGATATTATGAGAATAGCCAAGTGTCAGCTCAAGCACTTGTCCTGTAGCTGTGGCTTTATAACCTACACCTACAAGTTCCTGTACAATTTTATAACCGGTAGATACTCCAATAACCATATTATTTATCAGCGACCTGTAAAGTCCATGCATCGCTTTATGCCTTTTCTGTTCAGTGCTTCTTTTTACAATCAAATTTGTATCTTCTGTTTCAACAGTGATACCTGGATCCATTGACTGCTTAAGTTCGCCAAGAGGCCCTTTTACAGTAACAACATTTTTTTCAGATACATTGACTGTAACACCTTTTGGTAAATGGATCGGTAATTTTCCTATTCGTGACATTATTGTTTTCCTCCCTCTGTTTAACTAATATAACAAAGTACTTCTCCGCCAACTTTATTTTTTTTGGCTTCTTTATCGGTCATTACACCCTGAGAAGTAGATAATATGGCAATTCCAAGTCCATTCATTACTCTGGGTAATTTTTCGGAATCGGTATATTTTCTTAATCCCGGTTTACTAATTCTTTCCATCTTCGTAATAGCAGGAATTTTAGTAACGGGGTGATATTTCAAAGCAATCTTGATATTGCCGGGTACGCCTTCTTCGAATTTATAGTTCAGTATATATCCTTTTTCAAATAAAATCTTTGTAATCTCTTTTTTGAGATTTGAAGAAGGTATCTCAACTATCCTGTGATTGGCTAACACAGCATTTCTTATTCTTGTCAGATAATCTGCAATGGGATCGGTAATCATTCTCTTCTATTTTTAATGTTTATTTACTTATTTTACCAACTAGCTTTTGTAACACCAGGTATCAAACCTATGAGCGCCATTTCCCTGAAATTGATACGGGAAATACCAAACTGACGCATATATCCTTTTGGTCTTCCGGTAAGTTTGCACCTGTTATGAAGACGTACAGGCGATGCATTTTTAGGTAATTTCTGCAATGCTGTATAATCTCCTGCTGCTTTTAATGCTGCTCTTTTTGCTGCATATTTGTCAACAAGTTTCTGTCTTTTTACTTCTCTAGCTTTTACTGATTCTTTTGCCATATAGAATATTATTATTTCTGGTTCTGATTTTTAAAAGGTAGTCCAAATTCTTTTAATAAAGCAAGTGCTTCTTTATCATTTTTTGCTGTAGTAACAAAAGTGATATCGAGTCCCATAATCTTGCTGATCTTATCAATATTGATCTCGGGGAAAATGATCTGTTCGGTAACGCCAAGGGTATAATTTCCTTTACCGTCGAAACCTTTATCATTAATTCCTCTGAAATCCCTGATACGAGGCAATGCTACAGATATTAACCTGTCGAGAAATTCAAACATTCTGTCTCCGCGCAATGTTACACGAACTCCAATTGGCATACCTTTTCTCAATTTAAAATTTGAGATATCTTTTTTAGATTTGGTTGTAACTGGTTTCTGACCTGTAATCATTGTCATTTCATTTACTGAAACGTCAAGAAGTTTTTTATCAGCAATTGCTGATCCCATTCCTTGATTAACGCAGATTTTCTTTAATACAGGAACCTGCATACTACTTTTAAATTCGAATTGCTTCATTAAAGCAGGAACGACTTCGTCTTTATATTTGGCTTGTAACCTGGGTTTATAATCCATTATTTAATTACCTCCCCTGTTTTTTTTGAATAACGTACTAATTTTCCTTTTTCATTTATTTTTCTTCCGATACGTGCAGGTTTGCCTGAATTATCAATTAACATTAAATTTGAAATATGTATCGGGGCTTCTTTTTTAACAATACCACCTTTGGTATTCTTAGCATTTGGCTTGGTACTTTTGGAAACCAAATTAATACCTTCAACAATAGCTTTGAATTCGCTGACAAGAACCTGAAGAACTTTTCCTTCCTGCCCTTTTGAATCGCCGGCTATCACCTTTACAATGTCGCCTTTTTTAATATTTAGTTTTGATTTCATAATAATGAATTATATGATTAAAGCACTTCTGGTGCCAGTGATACAATTTTCATAAACTGTTTTTCCCTAAGTTCTCTGGCAACCGGTCCAAAAATACGAGTACCTCTTAATTCTTCTGTTGCAGTAAGTAAAACCACGGCGTTATCATCAAAACGAATATAGGATCCGTCGTTTCTCCTGATTTCTTTATGTGTTCTAACTACCACAGCTTTTGTAACTGTACCTTTTTTAATGTTACCTGATGGAATTGCATCTTTTACTGTGACAATAATTTTATCACCAACAGAAGCGTACCTTTTTCCGGTTCCACCCAATACCCTAATGCAAAGCACTTCCTTTGCACCACTGTTGTCGGCTACTGTTAATCTTGATTCCTGTTGTATCATAATTATTTAGCTCTTTCAATAATTTCTACTAGTCTCCAGCATTTATTCTTGCTCAACGGGCGAGATTCCATGATACGAACAGTATCTCCGATCTTGCAATCGTTTGTTTCGTCATGAGCCATGAATGTAGAAGTTTTTTTAACGAACTTCCCATATTTCGGATGCTTGATCTTTCTTTCAACTTCAACAACAATAGATTTATTCATCTTGTTGCTTACAACCAAGCCTACTTTTTCTTTTCTTAGTTTTCTTTCTTCCATTTTAAGAAATATTACTTTTTCAAATCTTCTTTTTCTTTTATTATCCGGGCACGAAGTTCTGTCTCGAGTCTGGCTACGGTTTGCTTATATGCTTTGATCTTCATTGGGTTCTCCAACGGAGAAACAGCATGGTTGAATTTCAGTTTCAACAACTGTTTTTTTTCTTCTTCAAGCCTTTCTTTTAATTCGCTTGTCGAGAGTTCTATGACTACTGATTGTTTCATCTTTCAATTATATTTTTTCTTCAAGATAATCTTTTCTGATTATAAACTTTGTATCGATTGGCAATTTCTGTGCAGCCAAACGCAAGGCTTCTTTGGCAATGACTAATGGAACACCGTCAGCTTCAAAAAGTATTCTGCCTGGAGTTACTCTCGCAACAAAATATTCAGGTGCGCCTTTTCCTTTACCCATACGGACTTCAGCAGGTTTTTTTGTTACCGGTTTATCAGGAAATATGCGAATCCATATTTGTCCTTCGCGTTTCATATGGCGTGTCACTGCCTGACGTGCAGCTTCTATCTGGCGTCCTGTAATCCAACATTCTTCCAATGCTTTGACTCCAAATGAACCGAAAGCAAGCTGACTGCCTCTTTTGGCATTGCCTTTCATTTTGCCTTTCTGCTGCTTTCTGTATTTTGTTTTCTTTGGCTGTAACATTTTTCTTTAATTAAATATTTCAGTATAAAATGTGTTATTTATTATTTCTTTTTTTACTTTTTCCAAATTTAGGACCACTTGGCGTTGGTTTGAAACCGCTAGCTGTACCAATGATTGGGGAAAGATCTCTTTTACCAAATATTTCTCCTTTGCAAATCCATACTTTAATTCCAATTTTCCCAAAGGTTGTATGTGCTTCAGCAGTTGAATAATCAATATCTGCACGAAGTGTGTGTAATGGAATTCTGCCTTCTTTATATGTTTCGCTTCTTGCCATTTCAGCGCCTGCAAGTCTTCCTGATATACCTATTTTTATTCCTTCCGCACCCATTCTCATTGTTGAAGCTATTGCTGTTTTTATTGCACGACGGAATGAAATTCTTCCTTCAATCTGTTTTGCAACGCCAGCAGCTACAATAACTGCATCAACTTCAGGTCTTTTAATTTCAGTAATATTAATCTGAACTTCTTTATTAGTGAGCTTTTTTAACTCTTCTTTTAACTTATCCACTTCCTGTCCGCCTTTCCCAATAATTATCCCAGGTCTTGCAGTATTAATTGTAACAGTAACTAGTTTTAATGTACGTTCAATGATGATCTTTGAAATACCAGCCTTTGATAAACGGGCATTCAAATATTTCCTGATTTTATCATCTTCAACTAATTTGGCTGCATAATTTCTACCGCCATACCAATTAGAATCCCAACCTCTGATGATTCCTAGTCTGTTACCTATTGGATTTGTTTTTTGTCCCATTTAGATATAATATTATTTTGTTGTTTTGGTTTTCTTTTCTTTAACTTCTTTTTTTGCTACCTTTTTTACTTCCGCTTTAACAACTTCTTTTACTTCTGCTTTAGGTTCAACATTATTTTCAACTTCCGTTTCCTGTTCGTTTTCTCGGCTGTTAAGGAAGAGCGTAACATGGTTTGAACGTTTTTTTAATCGGTGTGCACGTCCCTGAGGCGCTGGCTGTATTCTTTTCAGAATCCTACCGCTATCAACATAAATGTCTTTTACGTAAAGGTTGCTATCTTCAATACGAACGCCTTCGTTTTTATTTTGCCAGTTGGCAATTGCCGAAAGCAGTAACTTTTCTACCTTGCCTGAAGCTTCTTTTGAACTGTGTTTCAGAATATGCAAAGCACGATCAACATTAACACCTCTAACCATGTCGGCAACCAATCTCATTTTTCGCGGAGAAGTAGGGCAATTCATAAGTTTTGCAAAATACAATTGCTTCTTTATATCTTTTACTTCGTCAGCTTTATTACGTTTTCTAACTCCCATTGCTTAAAAATTTTTCTTTTTATTACTTATTACCTGCATGTCCTCTAAAGATCCTGGTCGGTGCAAATTCACCAAGTTTATGCCCAACCATGTTCTCAGTTACATAAACCGGGATAAATTTATTGCCATTATGAACGGCTACAGTTTGCCCAACAAAATCAGGAGAAATCATTGAACCTCTTGACCATGTTTTTATCACGGTTTTCTTTTTTGAATCAACGTTTGCCTGAACTTTTTTTTCAAGCTTATAATTGATATAAGGGCCTTTTTTTAATGAACGACTCATAGATATATATGATTATTTCTTTCTTCTTTCAATAATATATTTGCTTGACTGTTTTTTAGGTGCGCGGGTTTTGTAACCTTTTGCTGGTATACCTCTGCGTGAACGTGGATGTCCACCTGAAGCTTTACCTTCACCTCCACCCATTGGGTGATCAACCGGGTTCATAGCAACACCTCTGTTTCTTGGTCTTCTACCGAGCCATCTTGTTCTTCCGGCTTTACCAGATTTTTCAAGGCTATGATCGATATTTGAAACCATACCTATTGTTGCTTTACAAGTAATGAGAACCATTCTTGATTCTCCGGAAGGCATTTTTAAAATTGCATATTTTCCGTCTCTTGATAAAAGCTGGGCATACGAACCTGCACTGCGTGCAAAATTAGCACCCTGACCAGGTCTTAATTCGATATTATGAATAACAGTACCAAGGGGGATTTCTTCAATAAAAAGTGTGTTTCCAATTTCCGGAGCAACTCCTTTTCCTGAAAAAATCTTTTGTCCAACTTTTATTCCATGAGGAGCAATAATATATCTTTTTTCTCCGTCAGCATAACAAACCAAGGCAATACGTGATGTTCTGTTCGGATCGTATTCAATAGTTTTTACAGTTGCTGGAATATTATCTTTATCTCTTTTAAAGTCGATAATACGGTATTTTTGTTTATGACCGCCACCCAAATATCGCATAGTCATTTTACCGGTATTGTTTCTTCCCCCGCTTTTTTTCATAGGAGAAAGAAGGCTTTTTTCAGGTGTTCCTGTAGTGATATCTTTATTATCACTAACCACCTTGAATCTCTGCCCGGCTGTTGTTGGTTTTAATTTATTTAAGCCCATTTGAATTAAATATTACTATAAAAATCTATTGTTTGACCTTCATTAATTGTAATGATTGCTTTTTTAAATGCATCATTCTTGCCGGAAACAAAACCTTTTTTTGTATAACGCGATTTTGATTTTCCTGCATAGCGAATTGTATTTACAGATTCAACTGTTACACCATACATCTCTTCAACTGCTTTTTTTATTTGGATTTTGTTGGCCTTATAATCAACAATAAACCCATACTGATGCAGCTTTTCGCTGATGCCAGTCATTTTTTCTGTAATTATCGGTTTTATTAAAACGTTCATTGTTTCTTTATTTCTTTTGTTTTACTAAATAATCAATGCATTCAAAATATTTTTGTTTTTTTACTCAGATACAGAAAACATTTTTTCAATTTCTTTCAGCGAACTTTCAACGAAAAGCAAATTGTTAGCATTTAAAATATCGTAAGTATTTAAATTTGAAGAAGTTGTTACTAATACTTTTTTCAAATTTCGGGATGACAAATATACATTTTTATTTGATTCTGAAAGCACTAATAATGTTTTTTTATCAAGTAAATTAAAATTACTTAGCACTTCTTTGTATTTCTTGGTTTTAGGTTCTTCAAAAGAAAAATCTTCAAGTATAAGAATGTTATTATCTTTTGCCTTATAAGTAAGGGCTGATAATCGTGCAAGTTCTTTCAGTTTTTTATTTAATTTAAAACTATAATCACGCGGACGCGGACCAAAAGCGCGGCCACCACCGACAAACAAGGGACTGTTAATGTCGCCCGATCTTGCTCCGCCAGTACCTTTTTGGCGTTTTAGTTTCTTTGTACTTCCGGATACTTCAGATCTGTCTTTTGACTTATGAGTACCCTGTCTTTTATTTGCCATGTGTTGCTTAACATCGAGATAAATTGCATGATCATTTGGTTCAATTGCAAATATTGAATCTTCGAGTTTTACCTTTTTGGCTGTCTTAGCACCACTTATGTTATATACTTCTATTTCCATTTTCAATGATTATATAAATCTTTCAACCAATACATAAGAACCTTTAGGACCAGGAACTGACCCTTTAATGATAAGCAGGTTTTTATCCTTTACTATTTTTACTATCTGAAGGTTAATCATTTTTACCCTGTTAGTTCCCATTTGCCCTGCCATTCTTGTTCCTGGGAAAACTCTTGAAGGCCATGAAGAAGCTCCTACAGAACCTGGTGCTCTGAGTCGGTCATGCTGACCATGAGTACTATCGCCAACACCACTAAAACCATGGCGGGTAACAACACCCTGAAAGCCTTTACCTTTAGAAACACCTACTACATCGACATATTCACCTTCAATAAATACATCGGTATCGAGGATATCACCATGTTTTTTTTGGTGACCTTCTTCAAACCTTGTGAATTCAACAAGTTTTCTTTTTGGTGTTGTATTTGCTTTTGCAAAATGATTTTTTAAAGCTTTGGTAGTTTGCTTTTCTTTCTTTTCATCAAAAGCCAGTTGAATAGCTTCATAGCCATCTTTTTCTTTTGTTCTAATTTGTGTAACAACACAGGGACCAGCTTCTATCACGGTGCATGGTATATTTTTACCAGCGGCATCGTAAATGCTTGTCATTCCAATTTTTTTACCTATTAATCCCGACATTATTTTTAAAATTTATATGCAATATATAATTTAATCTTTATTAATAAAATGAATTATTAAATCATCAAACCTTGATTTCTACTTCAACTCCACTTGGAAGTTCGAGCTTCATCAAAGCATCAACAGTTTTTGATGTGGTGCTGTAAATATCAAGCAAACGCCTGTATGAACATAGCTGAAACTGTTCTCTTGATTTTTTATTAACAAAAGTAGATCTTAAAACCGTGAATATTCTTTTGTTTGTAGGCAAAGGAATAGGGCCACTTACAACGGCTCCTGTAGATTTTACGGTCTTCACAATCTTTTCTGCTGATTTATCAACAAGATTGAAATCGTACGATTTTAATTTGATTCTTATTTTCTGGCTCACCTTATTATAATTTAATTATTATCTTAAAAATTTATAACCATTCCTCGTAATCTGTATAAAACATCTTCCATCACATTCCTTGGTGTTTCTTCATAATGCGAAAATTCCAATGTTGATGTGGCTCTTCCTGATGTTATCGTTCTTAAATCTGTAACATAACCGAACATTTCAGCAAGAGGTACTTTTGCTTTTACTATCTGCAATCCTAATTTTGAAGTTACATTTTCTGTATTTCCCCTGCGGCGGTTAAGATCACTTAATACATCACCAAGATATTCTTCAGGTGTTTCAACTTCAAGTTTCATTATTGGTTCAAGAAGGATTAATCTTGATTTCTTACAAGCTTCGCGGAAAGCAAGACGTGCTGCGATTTCAAAAGATAAAGCATCGGAATCAACCGAATGAAATGATCCATCGATCAAACGAATTTTAATGCTTTCAACAGGAAACCCTGCAAGAGCGCCATTCGACATTGCTGCTTTAAAGCCTTTTTCTGTTGCCTGAATAAATTCTTTTGTAAGAACTCCGCCTTTTATTTCATCAATAAACTGAAGTCCTCTTACATTACGATCAGCAGGAGAAATGATAATTTCAATATCTGCGAATTTACCTTTACCGCCTGTTTGTTTTTTATAAATTTCTCTGTGACGTACTTCTTCTGTAATTGCTTCTTTGTATGCTACCTGTGGTTTTCCTTCATTGCATTCAACACCGAATTCTCTTTTAAGCCTGTCCATCAATATTTCAAGATGCAATTCACCCATTCCGCTAATAACAGTTTGTCCTGTTTCTTCATCAACAATCATTTTAAAAGTAGGATCTTCTTCGGTAAGCTTATGTAAAGCGTTTGCAAGTTTATCCACGTCAGCTTGTGTTTTAGGCTCAACAGCCACTCCGATAACAGGTTCAGGGAACGTCATGGTTTCGAGAACTATCGGATATTTTTCATCGCAAAGTGTATCACCTGTACGGATCTCTTTAAATCCAACAGCTGCGCCAATATCTCCCGCTTCAATTATTTCAAGCGGGTTTTGCTTATTGGCGTGCATTTGAACGATACGTGCAATTCTTTCTTTTTTTCCTGTTGTAGAATTTAATACCATCGACCCTGCTTTGAATTTACCGGAATACACACGGAAAAATGCGATGCGGCCAACATAAGGATCGGTAGCTATTTTAAATGCCAATGCACAGAAATGGTCATTAACATCTGGTTTTCTTGTTTCAATTTTTTCAGTAAACGGATTTTCGCCTTTTACTGCGTCAATATCCATAGGGCTTGGAAGATAAGCTGTAATTGCATCAAGCAAAAGTTGCACACCTTTATTTTTAAATGAAGAGCCACAAACCACAGGAGTGATGCGTCTTTCGAGAGTAGCTTTCCTGATCTCTGCTTTTATTTCTTCTTCAGTAAGTGAATCCGAATTTTTCAAAAATTTCTCAAGAAGATCATCTCTTTCTTCTGCTGCGCCTTCAATTAAATTATGCCTGTATTCTTTAACTGTTTCTTTTAGATCTTCGGGGATAGGAATTTCGGAATATGTCATTCCTTGTGTTGATTCATCCCATTCGAATGCCTTATTCTTAATAAGGTCTACAATGCCTATGAAATTTTCTTCGCTACCAATTGGAATTTGAATAGGAATAGGATTTCCGCCCAATCTTTCTCTGATCTGTTTAACTACGCTAAAAAAATCAGCCCCAGGTCTGTCCATTTTATTAATGTAACTGATCCGGGGAACATTATATTTATTTGCCTGGCGCCATACTGTTTCTGATTGTGGCTGAACTCCGCCTACAGCACAGAATAAAGCAACGGTGCCATCAAGCACTCTTAAGGAACGCTCTACTTCTACAGTAAAATCAACGTGCCCGGGAGTGTCAATTATATTAATTTTATGTTGTTCATTATTATAATCCCAGTAACAAGTGGTAGCTGCAGCTGTAATGGTAATACCTCTTTCCTGCTCTTGCACCATCCAGTCCATAGTAGCTGCACCATCATCAACCTCACCTATCCTGCGATTTGTTCCGGTATAATATAATATACGCTCAGTTGTTGTGGTCTTACCCGCATCAATATGAGCCATAATGCCAATGTTTCTTGTATATGTAAGGTCTCGGGACATTATTATATTATAACCGATTTCTTTTTATTATTAAAACCTAAAATGTGAAAATGCTTTGTTTGCTTCAGCCATACGGTGAGTATCTTCTTTCTTTTTAAAAGCGCCGCCTTCTTCTTTGGCTGCTGACATGATTTCACCTGCTAATTTCTGACTCATTGATTTTTCATTACGTTTACGTGCATATAAAATCAATGCTTTTATTCCGTATGAAATTTTTCTTTCAGGTCTGATCTCTGAAGGAATCTGGAATGTAGCACCACCGATTCTGCGACTTCTAACTTCTACTTGTGGTGTAACATTTACAAGTGCTTTCTTCCATACTTCAAGTCCATCTTCATTCATCTTCTGGGTAACACTTTCAATAGCATCATAAAATATCTTATATGCTGAATTTTTCTTACCTTGAAGCATCAGGTTATTCACAAACCTTGTGACCAGAGTGTCATTGAATTTCGGGTCGGGAAGATAAATTTTCTTTTTTGGTCTGGCTTTCCTCATTTTCTATAAATGATTATATTGAATATTTTTTTTACTTAGCTGCTTTTTTGGGACGTTTAGTTCCATATTTCGATCTGCTCTGATTACGGCCTTCTACGCCTGATGTATCAAGAGCGCCACGAATAACGTGATAACGAACACCCGGCAGATCCTTAACCCTGCCACCGCGAATCATCACGATTGAGTGTTCCTGTAAATTATGACCTTCACCCGGAATGTATGCATTAACTTCCTTGCCGGTTTTTGTTAACCTAACCCTGGCAACTTTTCTCATTGCTGAGTTTGGTTTTTTAGGAGTTGTAGTATAAACTCTCACACATACGCCTCGCTTCTGCGGACATGAATCCAATGCAGGTGATTTGCTCTTATCTACTAATTTACTGCGTCCTTTACGAACTAATTGTTGTATTGTTGGCATAATATAAATAATTTATTAAATGCTTTCAAGTAAAAATACCCATTAAATTAAGGGAGTGCAAAGGTACAAGTTTATTTCATAAAACCAATAGGTTAAATGAAATTTTTTATTTTTTTTTATTTTTCCCTTTTCTTTCTTCTGTACCTTTTTTGTTATTGCTTGTTTTTCAACTGATTTAAACAATATTTATTCTGAGAGGAATTTGACGCAGCAAAAGTAAAAAACTAAATTTAGATTTACAAAAAAAAGTGATTTTAATTTTTTGTTAAAAAGAATAAATTTTCATTGTAATTAAAATAATAGTTATACTTTTGTAACCATTATTAAAATATAACTTTTATGAAAAGTAATCATTCTGCGGAAATCGCAGATCATATTTTTTCACTGAAGCACTTGGTTCATAAAGCCTTTGGCAAGCCTTTTCAATTTGATTCAATAATTACACCTGTGGCCTTTTTTATTATGCATCAGCTGAAAAACAAGCAGCCTTTATCCATGAGTGAACTCAGCCGAGAGCTAGGCATTCCTAAGCCCAACATCACAGTATTGGCAGATAAGCTCATTGAGAAAAAGTTTGCGGAAAGGATCCATGATAAAGACGACAGAAGATTGGTAATGATCAAACTGACAAAAAAGGGTTTTGATTTCATAGAAAGCACACAAAAAAATTATCAGGAACAGATCAAAAACAAGCTGCAGTCATTGTCAGAAAAGGAACTTAACCATTTTGCCGATGCGCTTCAGGTCGTAAAGGATACATTGACAACTTTAAAATCTAACGAATAAAATTATTATCTATACATTATTAAAACAAAACAAAAATGGAAAATAGGGCAGAATCAGCAAAACCCAAGCGTAAAAAAGTCGGAGTATATATTCCTCTGACTATTGTTGTTATTTTAGTAATTGCCTTCGGATGGCACTGGTACAGGAATTACATGAAATATATTTCAACAGATGATGCATATATTGAATCGGATAATGTTTCCGTAAGTTCAAAAATATTAGGACGTATTGCCAACGAATATGTTGATGAAGGCGACTCTGTAAAACAAGGTATGCTTCTTTGCATACTTGACAGCACAGATCTGCTTGCACAGGAAAGTCAGGCAATGGCTCTGAAAGAACAAGCTATTACTTCGAAAGCACAATTTGAAGCAGCATTAAAATACGATGAAGAAAGTCCAAAAGTGTTGAAAGTTAATCTTGATAAAGCTCAGGAAGATTTTGACAGAGCAAAAATACAATTCGAAGGAAATGTAATGACCAAGGAAACATACGACCATTTAAAGAAAGCTCTTGAAGCAGCACAGGCGCAGTATGATGCTTCTCAGTCGGCACTCGATGTTTCAAAGGCTAAAATAGAAAATGCTGAAGCGGCTATTAAAAGCGCTGAAGCGCAAGTTGCATTAATAGAAACGCAACTTAAAAATACAAAATTATATGCTCCGATGAGTGGTATCATTGCAAAAAGATGGTTGCTTCCGGGAGATGTTACCTCATCAGGACAATCTGTCTTCACTATAACAAACAACAAAAAATTTTGGGTTACTATATTTCTCGAAGAAACGAAAATTGCTAATCTTCATTTAGGACAAAAAGCAAAATTCACCGTTGATGCTTTTACTGGTAATACTTTCACGGGGAAAATTTTTAGTATCGGTTCAAACACTGCATCGCAGTTTTCATTAATACCACCAAGCAATGCATCGGGCAATTTTACAAAAGTTACCCAACGTGTTCCAATAAAAATTTCTATTGACGAAACAGAAGAAGGCAGTAAAGTTTCTTCATTCAGGTTTTTAGCAGGAATGTCGGTTGTTGTAAAAATCATAAAATAATAAAATGCGAAGAAGACGAGTTACTCCTTCCCATCGTTTCAGGAAATTAATCAGGAAAAGGGATTCTGGTTGGCATCCGCAAAGCGACAACTACAAATGGTGGTTGCTGGCGAATATCATGATAGGAACTTTCATGGCTGTTCTTGATGCTACAATTGTGAATGTTGGATTACCTAAGATCATGGCTTCTTTTGGTATTGGTATTGACAAAGCCGAATGGATAGTTACTGCTTACATGCTTGCAATGGCTGTGATGTTGCCCACTTCGGGATGGCTGGCTGATAAGTTCGGGTACAAACGAATGTATTTTCTTGGCTTATTCTTTTTTACTCTTGGATCGTTTTTATGCGGAGCTTCGAGTGATGAAAACATGCTTATCCTGTCAAGAGTATTACAGGGACTTGGAGCCGGAACAATACAACCTCTCGGAATGGCAATCATCTCGAGAGAATTCCCACCGAAGCAACGTGGTGTGGCTTTAGGTTTCTGGGCCATATCTGCTGCTGCTTCTGTTTCTTTCGGTCCTCTTATCGGCGGATACCTTGTTGATAATTTCAGCTGGCAATTAATTTTTGATGTCAATGTTCCTGTTGGTGTTATTGCTTTGCTTGCAACCATAGTGATACAGCAGGAGTATAAAAATCCAAGAATACGAAAGTTTGATTTCATTGGGTTTATTTCTGTAGCTGTTTTTCTACCATTGACTTTATATGCTTTATCTGAAGGAAATGCAGCAACAAATTCTGCAGGCTGGTCGGCACCTTATATATTAATCTGTTTTGCAATAGCAATAATTGCCCTTGCTGTGTTTATCACCGCTGAACTTACAGTTGAAGAACCACTGATAGACCTGCGGTTGCTCAAGAACCGCAACTTCGGTATTGCTACATTGGTTATATTTATTTTTGGCATGGGAATGTTTGGCAGTACTTTTCTTTTACCTATCTATCTTCAGAGTTCACTTAGTTATACCGCTGTCCAAGCGGGCTCTGTATTCCTACCGGTTGGTATTATACAAGGAATAATGTCGCCAATATCAGGAAAGATGTCGGATAAAATGAATCCGAAGATACCTATTATAATTGGTATCGCTTTACTTACAATTAGTTTTTTATTGAACTCATCGCTGTCATTCCTTACCGAAAACCATTTTATTATGCTCTCCTTGTACCTAAGGGGATTTGCAATGGGGCTACTGTTCACGCCATTGCAGACAGTTGCTCTTTTACAGATACCGCGCGAAAAAATGGCACAGGCATCAGGGATCAGCAATACCATAAGGCAGTTAGGCGGAAGCCTCGGCATTGCAATACTTGCTACTGTTCTATCGTCAAGAGTAAATTATCATTCACAAATGTACTCGCAAGCTATTCATCCTAAATCGCAAATTTTTATAAATACTGCCCGGCGCCTGGCTTATCAGATGCAGCATAATCTGGGAAGTTCGTTTTCGAATGCTGCTAAACAAGGACAAATGATAATTTTGTCAAATGTAAATAAACAGGCGTATATACAAGGTATCGATGATGATTTCCTTATTGCAGCCCTTATAACACTGTTAGGAGTTATCCCCATATTATTCCTTGTTTCAAAGAGAAAAATTAAACATCAAATAGAAACTGTAAAGACATGAACATAGTAAGATCAAATTTTGTATTCAGGATAGTCATAGTAATTGCTTTCGTATGCAATTATACTGTTTACGGGCAAACAAACACAAGTGCTTCAGACAAACAAATATTTGGAGATTCGTTATCACTGACTAAGATCATCAGCACTGTTGTGCAGAATCATCCTTCCGTTAAAGAAATGATCGAAGCGATCACGTCTGCTGACGCCGGCATTGGTCTTGCAAAATCAGGATATTACCCCAATGTTGATGCCGAAGCTTCATACACTCGCTTAGGTCCTGCTGATAAAATGGATATACCTCATCTGGGTACGTTTGAACTTTATCCTGTAAATAATTATTCAGCTTCTGTTAATTATGAACAAACCATTTATGATTTTGGCAAAACATCCAAAAATGTTGAATTTGCTAATGAAGTTAAAAACCTTAGCAAACTTTCTGTTGAACAGGTAAAGCAGAAACTCGCTTCTACAGTTACCTATTTATATTATACCGCTGTTTACCTGCAGGAAGCTATTCTCATCAATAAAGAACAGCTTAAAACATTGAATGAACATCTTGATTTTATTCAAAGGAAAGAAGAAACAGGTTCAGCTACTCAATACGAAATCCTAAGTACAAAAGTAAAAATATCAACTGTGGAAAGCCAGGGCATTGACCTGCAGACAACATTGAACAACCAACTTACCGAGATCAATTCATTGATGGGACAAACACCAGATGTACGTTTCAATGTAAAAAAAGACCTTGAAATAAAATTACCTGATCTTCCTGCTGATTCACTTATTCCGTTTGCATATAAGCATCGTGATGAAACAATCATTTTGGATGAAAAAGTAACTATTGCCGGTTTAAAATATAAAATGGTAAAAACTCAAAATAACCCTGCATTTAACCTGTTTGCTTCCGGTGGTGGAAAAAACGGATATTTTCCCGACCTAAACACGGTAAAGGCTAACTATGCTGCCGGTGTGGGTTTTAAATTTCTGCTTTTCGACGGGACAAGGTCAAAATACCTGCAACAACAGGCAAAATCGACTGTGCAGACAACTACGCTTGAAACTGAAGTTGCAAAACGTACTATTTCAAGCGAGGTCACAGAAAATGAAGAGAGCCTGAAATCGTCGTTGAAAAAAGTAGAACGCAACGAACTGCAATTAAGCCAGGCACAGCAAGCTTTTGCACTTGCACAAACAAGTTTTAAATCGGGAAATATCACCAACCTCGATATGCTTGATGCCGCCACAAATGTTTCGGAAAGCAAGCTGGTGCTGCTGAAATCGAAAATAGATTATATCCTGAATGTTTATAAACTGAAAGCAGCTATTGGGCAAAGGCTTTACTAGTTTACAGTTTGAAGTTTGGTGTTCGGAGCGTTATTGATAAATAGAATAATTGTTCAATTGCTTAATTGATCAAGACTTTAAGTTTAATGTTATTTATGTA
>Ga0224523_1000331_pt1 | contig 27694 bp, 28 predicted proteins | sample CFST50metaG_FD_182732 | JGI IMG/M metagenome (GOLD analysis project Ga0224523, IMG submission 182732) | Peat soil microbial communities from Stordalen Mire, Sweden - C.F.S.T50 | ecosystem: Environmental > Terrestrial > Soil > Wetlands > Peat | place: Sweden: Norrbotten County, Stordalen Mire...
ATAAAAATATTATTAATAGTTCTTTCCATTTTTTTAGATAAATAATTGGGAAAATGAGAAATAAATAACAAAATATTGAAAATGTGTCTTTTCTTATTATCAATGAAAGTATCAAAAAGATAAAGAATAAAATGTAGTCTGAAATGTTTCTGATTTTTTTGTGCAAAATCGAAATTATTATTAAAAGAGCCCCAGATAATGCAATTAAAGAAGACCCTGAGAAACTTATTTCAGTAAACAGGTTTATGCTAAATATCGAAAACAGACATATGTAGATAAATAATGTTAAGTACTTATTACTTGCCATTAGTAAATAATATAGTATTACTATATGAGATACAATTTGAGTGAATATCAGAAATAATAAATACCAATTATACTGGGATGAAATAGTATAAAACAGTTTTAACAGTTTGCCTAAAATAATATTACCGAATAAAAGAAATTCTGTATTTCCATTACCAAAAAATCCGGCAGAAGTTAAATTCAGTATAATATCATCATTTGATCTATATACTGGAGTTACAAATATTAATAATAAAATAAAGAAAAAGCTGTTTAATACAAGAGATGTAATTAAGGGGTTTAAGTTGATATTTCTAAGTAGAATTTTAGAAACCCTGTTCTTACTAATGTTGCAAATGGAATCAAATCTTCTAAATATTATGTATAAATAATGATTCATTTTAAATACTTTATTGTCTTGTCCCAATTTCCTTAGCCGGAATACCAGCATAAATTTTATAGGAGGGAATATCTGTTGTAACTACTGCACCTGCTGCAATTATTGCGCCTTCGTGAATTGTAACATTTGGCAGTATTATTACATTACTGCCAATTAACACATTGTTTTCAATCGTCACATTTCCAACCTTATAACAATCTGTAACCAGCTTATCTTTTTCAAAATGATGCGAATATGAATAAATCTGAGTATAGGGAGCAATAACTACATTATTCCCGATTTTTACAGTTCCTTCGCTTGAATTAATAAGGCTGTTCACTCCCAGGAGCCCATCGTCCCCAATAATAATTTTTCCTTTCCCAACACCAAGAGTACAATTTTCCCAGATTTTGAAATTTCTTCCAACCTCTATCCGCCTGGGATTACCTATAACTTTTACTCCCTTTTTTACAAATGATTTTTTACCAATCTTTCTAAATAACAGTTTCCATTTGAAGTATAAAAAGAAGAGATCTCTTAATCTGTCAAAAACTTTAAAAGTAAGATCGGAAATTTGGATAGTATTCATAATGAAACATATGAAAACATTTCTAAATACTTCTTTATATACGATTCTAATTTATAATTAGTATTTACATATTCCGACAAATTTGCTTTCATTTTCAATATGTCAAAATTGCTTTTAAGGACAATATTGCCCATTATTTCAGCTAATTGAAACTGGTCCCCGCAATTGAAGAGGAATCCTGTTTCCCCATCAACAAGAATCTCGCTGAACCCCGGTAAGTTTGAGGTTATTGCAGGTACGTTATATCTAAAAGCTATCATTAACGGGCCACACTGGGTAACCTGATTATATGGAAGAACCAGAAAATCGGCATTATTGAAAACATCAGGGATGTCTTCATTGTCGATAAAAGTAAGGTGCAAATCATAAACAGATTTATCTGCAATCAAATTCCTGTATCTGTTAAAATTGTCACTCTTCCCAACTATTGTAATGATAAAGTTATGTGTTCTTTCAGAAAGCAAGCTTGCCGCTTTTAGTAACACTTCTAACCCTTTATAGGGATAGTCCCTTCCAAAAAACAGAAAATTTACTTTTACCTTTTCAGTGTTACCTTTTACTTTTGGAGGATTCCCGAAGTCTTTGAGAAACAAACCAATTAAAAAAGTCCTTTTTTCAGGGTGCTGAACTTTGAAAAGGGTTAACTGGGAATTAGAAAAAACATGATAATAATGAAATGAATTCATTATAATCCAATGGGTTAACTTGTGGAAAAAAGAATCAGCGCCAGGATGTAATTCTATATCATGTAAACCAATGATTGTCCTCTTTATCCCTAAATAAAATCTTGAAAAAACAGCTAAATAAGGATCAGAAAATGAATCAAAATAAATGACATCCGGGCAAAAATCTTTGATTTTTCTTATAACATTTAAAGAAGTTTTTATCCTCCGAGGATCTCTTACTCTGTATGAACTCAAAGTGTTAAAATGTGGAATATTGTTTAATCTTGAATATTCCGATATCTGATCAGGGTTGAATACATGCTGATCATTCTTTTTTGAGATTGAAAATGTAGTAATCCATAATAATTCCACATATTTATTTAATCCTTTAACGATAGGAAGATCAACATCCAAAAAACTTTCAGATGAAATAAATGCTATTTTTTTCATACAATAATCTTCGAGAGCTTACCAATATTAAATTCCCGGGCGGCCTGATTTATTAAGTATGCCGTCAAAAGTGCCTTTTAAATAGTATAAACTTAATTTTAAATCACATATCCTGATAAACCAATTGAGATATACAGGATACATCAGGATATCTTTCAAAATATTTCGAACCATATACATATAAAACTGATGTTTCCTAAAATACAAATATTTGTTTCTTTGAATCAGATAATATTCAATATAGTAGCCTTTCTTATTTTTCCCCGACCAGTCATGATGATGCCAGACCCTTGCATTTTTAGTGACAACTGCTTTAAAGCCAGCTTCATTTATCCTTTTAAAAAAATCTATTTCTTCTCCGTATGCAAAATATCGTTCATCGAAAAGTCCTATTTGTTCGTACACAGATGACTTTAGCATTAAACAAGCGCCAGTAATAAAATTGACCTGCAAATAATCGGGAATGTTTTTTTCAATTGGTTCAAATAACTCCGAGGAATAGTTCTTGATAATTTTGTAATTTCTAAAGTCAGCGTTAGCGCCAAATTCCTGTATGGTTGTATTCCGGGCTCCCTTATCACCAAGTAACAGAATCGGACCTGTAGCTGCAATCTCCGAATTGCTCTCAATACATTCTATCAATGATCCTATACATTCCTTGTCAGGTTCCGTATCTGAATTCAGGATAAGGCAATATTTACACCCATCTCTTACAGCTTCTCTGACACCATAATTGTTACCCCCGGTGTACCCTGTATTTTCATTCTGTTCAAAGAATCTTGTTTCAAGCTTTAAGTCACTGCAAAGCTTCTTAGCATATTCAACCGACCCGTCATTTGAACAATTGTCAACAAAATATATGCAGAAATTTGTGAAACTTTGTTCAGACAATGTCCCGAAGACCAATTTGAGAAAGTTCTTCTGATTGTAACTTACAATAATTACTCCGACTTTATCTAACACTAATCTGAAATTTTGGATTCAGCTTCTAATCTGGTCTGTTCAAACATATCAAGATAATATTCTGAACATTTCTCCAAGGTGTGGTTTTTTAGAACGAATTCACGTGCATTTTTACCAAGCATCAGCGCCTGTTCTTTATTATTAATCAACCTCTCCAGAGCATTGACTAAAGAGTTTAATTCTAAAGGAATAAGAATTCCGACCTCATCGTTTACAAACATTCTTGTATCGCCGACATCAGAAGCAATTATTGCATTACCGCAGGCCATTGCTTCCAGTACACTTTGTGAAGGATAATTATTTGTTGTCTGAATCGAAACAAATATGGTACTTTTCGAAAAGACTTCAGGAGGATTTGGATGGAAGCCTAACAATACATTATCCTTAAGCCTGTTAAGATCAATGAAGTTTTTTAATTCCTGTTGAAGATAGCCTGATCCCTCTCCCATTAGATTAAACTTTACAAAAGGATACTTTTTAACGATGATCTTTGCAGCCTCAAGATATAGCATTGGATTTTTATCAGGAAAAATCCTGGCAGCGTAGGATACTAAAAAATCTTTTTTATCACCGGGAACGCATTTCCTGTAGTCGCTGAATGAGCAGGGAGTAATACTAATTGATGCTTTATTAAGTTTTACTTTTCTTTCTAAAATACCTTCGGCAATAAATGGGCTTAAAAAATCTATATTATCGCTGTTCTCCAGGCCGTAATTGAATGAATCATACTTTTTATACCAATAGTCATTATCTCGATTGTTTACATTAAAAAACCAGCTATCCATATCTGAAAAAATGATTCCGGTATTTCTTTTCCTTTTGTTCAGGTAAAAATATAATGGCAGTATACCGTTATACACACCCAGAAAAACCTTGATCTTCTTTCTTTTTCTGAATTTTTCTATCTGCATGAATAAGTAGTATTGTTTTATATAGCTTTTTACATATTGAAATACTCCCTTTGGCAGAGATAGTTCTTTATCACATATTATACTATTTTTCGCGAACTCCGGTGATTTGTCTTCAAAACTTTCCTTTTTACCATTGTTAAGTATCTTAGAAGAAAAGATATTGAATTCTAAGTTTTTTAATATTACAACATTACTAAAATTAAAATCCGGAAAAAGTTGTTCGATTTGTGTAAACAATTCTTTGCTTACAAAATAATACACGTTGTTTGGAAAAGTACGGTAAAGGTGTCGAAAAAGATTGGTGAATCTTTTCTGAGCACCTCCGAATAACAAACCGGATGGATTTAAAATAATTCCGAAATTCCCGTTAATTTTCTCCAATCTTTTTAATGAATAAAACTATCTGATCTCCTTTTTCTTCTTTATTTAGTCGTTGAGCTTGTTTCTTATAATTTCTTATATCCTTCCTGGTAAAAATACTGTTCTTTGGGTTTTCTAAATATGAATTATCTGCATGTAATGCTATCCCCTTCTTATATTGTTCACTACCAATAAACTGAAATTCAGACGAGTCAAAATATTTATGATAGATCTGTAATCCATGTTGGCTGCAAAGCCGATCAATACTTTCCAGACTATGTAAGTAAAAATGGCGCGGAGCATCTATCTGCACCCAATTCTCCCTGTAAACATAAAATGCTGTATTTATTACAGGTATTCTCAACATAATTACTCCATTATTTTCTAATAAATCTTTTGCCTTTTCTAATGTGTCATGCTGGTCCCATATATGTTCGAAGGAATGATTGAACATAATAAAATCAAATTTATCTTCTATCTCAAAAATTGATTTTCTGAATAAATTTATTCCTGAATTTTTTATATCAGCAATTAGATTGGGGTCAATTCCTGTTAAATTACGAAATCCGTGTTTCCAGAACTCATAAAGAATATCTCCGCTTCCACAACCAACGTCAAGTATTTTTGCTGTATTATTTAAATTGGCACTGTTTTCCCAATTTAGAATAGAATTAAAGTTTAATCTCTCAATAAATGAGTATATTTTATAATTGCTTAGGAAAGAACGAAAATTCCACAATCTCTTTTTAAGGATCGGGAGCTTATTCCATTTTCTTTCACTAGTGTAATAATCATGGTAATAATTATTTATATTTTCAGGATAATCTGTTATTTGTAAACAGCCACAGCTCGAACAGAGAAAATAGTTGAATACATCTCCTTTCCCCTGCATCATTTCTAAAACTGAATAGATTTCATTTAATTCGTTTTGGTTAAAACAAATACGACATTTATTCATATTCTAAATCTCATTCAAATTTTAGATCTATTTTAAGAAAGGGTTACCATTGATGTCCCAACCCAATGTTTTACTGCTTCACTGTACAGGTTCAATTTGTTTATCTCTTCTAAAAGTCTTTAGGGGGAACTTACGGTTTGTACTCCATTTAGTGAATAGTAACAGCTTCTGGATTATTCTGTAGATTCCATTTTTGTCTATTCAAAGTCTTGTTTAAATTATTATGACAAGCTATCAGAATACTCAGGATAATTACAAATACTATAAAGGCGGCAGGACTATATGTTTCTACAAATATATTAAACAGGTTGAAAGTAAATTTACTGATTGTAAAGGTTATGGCGAAAACAGCAAATATCAACTCGTAAGAATTATACTTCATAAAAATATTTATGTCATTCTTTTTAATAATCCGGTACAACTTTAAACTCATCATTAAAATTAAAATATACATAGGTAAAAAAAATACTAGTCCTATTATACCCACCTTTCCAATCGACCCGAGATATGGTAATTCGCCTCCTGCATATAAGCCTGCTAACGGATTGTCAATGTCGCGAAAATTGGTTAAATCTTCATAAGAATATCTGGTGAATCCCACTCCGAAAAATGGGTGTTCACTAATTAATTTTTTCATAGCTACAACGTCTCCTGTACCGGCAAGCCTATAATCAGTATTTCCTTCTTTATCAAGACCGGTTGAGACTAAGCTGCCGATACTTTTATATTCATCACTTGCATATCCTATGTATTTTGGGAAAGTAATATAAAGAAGCCCCAATAAGAAAACAAGAGGTAATATTATTTTGACGATTTTTATTTTCCCATAAGATTTAAATAAAAAATTAGCGATAATTAATATTATCAATATACTAAAAACCCGGCCGATCAATTCGCGTCTGGTTAAGGTTAAAACTATTGCGAATGCCATTAATAAACCGGAATAAAATAGTAATCTCTTATTTTTGATTTTAATTTTTAAAAGCAGAACAATAAACGCAAGATTCAAAACCCAATCAAATAAACCATAATTCCACAATGTAATTCTCATTATATCCGAATTTATATATCTGTCACCCGTGGCTATCGGAATGAGTTTTAATCCGGATATAAGACTAATAAAATATAAAGTGAGACATATTGCAGCGAAATATACAACAATTTTAAAGTGATCCTCCATACCATATTTAACAAAGAAATATATAGGTCTGATAAGAAGGAATGCCATAAAATACAATCTTGACTTAATTAAAAAAGTTATAAAATCAACCCTATTGTTTATTTGAGGAATTATGAACCCGTATACTATAACGAAATATAGCATATAAATACCCATGTATTTATAAAAAAGATTTAAATATTTTTCTTCAATAAAAACACTTCTTCTGTTTTTAAGATTAAAATAAGGGATCCAGAATAAAAGGAATATTATATCAGTGAATTTAAAAATTGATACTATGTTGCCATGGAACAAAACACCCTGGTACCCTCCCGGATCGAAATAGAGATTAAATAGTAACCAGAATGTAAAAACAGGATGATTTCTGCTGGCTACCAATACAAAAATAGTTAATAGAATTACTAAAATACTTGCCACTGGTAGCTACTAATGAGAATATTTTACTAATGAATTTACAGATGAAATTATTAGAGGGAATAAAAGCTCTGCGCAGGAAAGCATCGTTTTAGTATTACCGTTTTCAATCTTTTATCTGTTGTTTCAATAGGTTTTCATAAACCCGGGATGTATTTTTTTGAATTATACTATAATCATATAATTCTTCCATATACTTCCTGCAATCCGAATAGTTTTCCCTATTGTTAATAACCTCTATGATATCCTGAACCATTTCATTTTCGTCTGATGGCCTTTTCCCTACAAATTGCCTGATATTTTCCGGAATGTTTTCAAGACTTTTACAGACAACCGGTATTCCGGCTGCCATTGCCTCAAGCATAGCTAATCCTACCCCTCCAAAATAATCGGACCGGAATGCCATGCTAACATAAACATCCGCAGCTGAATAGAATTTGTAGAGTTCATTATTAGGGATCTTCCCGAAATCTATTGCTCCACATTGTATGATATTTTTATAATAAAGGTCTTTAGGACTTCCTCCTGCAACAAACATTTGAATTCCGGGATTTATTTCTTTGACTCTTTTGTAAACCTCACACAATCTGTCAACCTCTTTTAAATGATAATACTGGCCAAGGTAGAAAATATAATTTCCTCTGGGATTTAATCCTATTTCGCTACAAGCTTCTTCTTTTGGAATTCTTTTATATATTGAAAAATCTATCCCTATTGGTTGAATTGAATATCTACCGTTCAGCGAGTTAACAGTTTTTCTTAGATAGTTTATATGATCCACATCAATAATAAAAAAATGCCTGACCCTGTTAATCAATAATTTCTCAATTACAAAACTAAGACAGGCTTTTATTCTTTTCTTCCCTTTAGCGTTTTTCAAAGTAAAATATGGATGATTATCACCATGATGTTGTGCCGTAATTATTAATTTCGAGGGAGAAAACAATAATATCTGATAAAGCAACGGATTATGGATATTTTGCACATTAAGAATTGTATTTCGTGGTAATTGTCTTAAAGCCTTAATAAATCTTAAAGAATAAATACCAATTTTACTATTACCTCTGGTTGGAAATATTTTATAATGTATATTCTCATAATCTGTTAATTGCATCTTCTTAACAGTAGAATCAAGACGCCATACTTCGACATCCCAGGATGAATTAAATTTCTTAAATATTCTACCCAATCTTCCCCCAAAGCCATAAGTAAAATAATTGGGATACATATCCATAGGAGGGTGATAACCAGAACCTTTTATGTATTGTTGTATATATATTACTTTTTTTTTCATTATCAAATCTTAAGGGTCTTATAACGAAGCAATTAAAATATCGCCTTTATATGCTGTTTTATAATCTAACCTATTAAACTTTACAATTAAATCATTGACACTATATATCTTATCAATATGAACTTCTATAATAAAATTTCTGATTTTTAATATTGATTCATCAGATGCATTAATCAACATTGGATATTCACTTCCTTCACAGTCGATTTTTGCTAAATCAAATATGTCAACTTTAGTAAGTTCAAAGATGTCTGAATAAGAGATGCAATCTACTTGTGTTATTTTACAATTATTAATATCAAATTTATCTGAATTTTAAGTATTTGCTCCGGCCCAATCAATTGAATAAAAATCTGACTTCCCTTTTTTATCAGTTACCGCATAGGGATATGTGATTACATTCGAAATATTATTAATTGATAAATGCCTGTTTAAGCGCAAGTAAGTTGGGGGAAATGGTTCAAAAGAAAATATTTTTGAAACCGGATAATTTTTTGATGCATAAAGAGAAAAGAAACCAACATTTGCCCCAATATCAAGTATGTTTAGAGGATATATTTTATCCCTGATATTGTAGTCTTCTTTTATAAATACTTCATGAAAAGTGCAATAATCACCTGCATTTGGTGCTATTTTGATTTTTAAACCATTATACAATCTTATACTGTAGGCTTTACTTGTTTTTGATTTTAATATGACAATCCAATAGTACTTTATTACATCTATTATAAAAACTCTTTTAATAAGCCTGAAAAAATGTTTTAATTTCTTAAACATTAATGCAAATTTTGAAATTAACTTACAAGTAATACTTGGAAAGTTCGAACCCTTCAGCATATTCAAAACCTGCTATATACCCTCTATATTTTGCCAGTCCTTTGATTGCTTCTTTGTCGAGATAAATCTTCTCATTCTGGGAAGTAAAGAAGCTGATTGCATCTATTTTATGGATAATTGTTTGCGAGATATCACTATATACAACTGGAAGAAAATTTTGTGCTGTAGAGGGAGACTCGTAATGCAGAATATTTATCTGTTTTCTCCTGCAGGCTGAAACTGTTGCTAAAGCTAAATTGCGGTGATCCTGATGATGGTCTTCCCTTGTATGTGTGAAAATATAATCAGGGTTAATAAGGTTTACATATTTTTCTATAGCGCTCACAGTATTTCCATTGTGCTCTATATTTGTATCTGCAAGTCCTAAAAAGAAAATTTCTTTCACTCCCAGAAACTTTGAAGCATTAATGCTCTCTTCCTTTCTTTTTTCATATAAAAGCTGATTGCCAATGTCTTTTACGGTACATTTCTCCCCCAGGGTTGCAACAATAAAATATATCTCGGCGTTCTGTAAAGCGAAACGTTTAATAGTTCCCCCACATCCTATTTCGATATCATCAGGATGGGCTCCAATTACTATTATTTTTTTATTCTTCATTATTCTTCAAGATAATTTGATTTGCCTAAGATTTCATGTGCCTTAGAACCATAGTTAAAAAGTAAATCAAGGAAAGACATGTGAGAAATGAAATCGCCATGGATTTGATTATAAACAGGATGAATAAAGTCTTGAAAAACAAATTTTACATTACTATTATAGAAAGATTGTTTATCAATATATCTACGTCCATCACGTCCAAAAACAAATACATTTGCATTTACAACCTTGCACATTTTTATGACGAGTTCTGATTTTACCCCATCGATAGTATACCCTTGCTTTATTAATTCAGATGTCCGATAAACAGGGACAGTAATATTGAATTTTCTGAAGGCATATAGGATTATTTCCACAAGAAAGTCAATAAGTAATTTATGTTCGTTTGCATAGATATCTGAAAGCTCATTGAAAATCTCCTCAAAAAAAGGAGCTCTCTGGTAAGATAGCTGGAAAGCTTTCAGATGTTTTTTCTTCCAGAAAACACCATCTATCTCCACTTTATCAGTTTGGATAAGGTGCTTATTAACATCTTTTAATGGAATGGAAAGCCATTGCCAGCCTCTGACACCATGAATTCGGATCTTATTTCGACTCTGCCAGTGTTCCTTAACGAATTGAACGGTATCTAAAATAAAATATACATCCCCCATAGCAGCTTTGCTGATATTTCCCAACCAGGGCATACATTCTGGCTGATGTGCGACCAATATTTTCCCTTCTAAAGGGAGTCTCCTTGGATCTTGACTTTGTATGATTGAAACAGGATTCATCAGTGCTTATTTTCTGAAATAAGCCAATAAAATTACATCTTTATACTCCCCCTGAATATAGTGATCTTCCTTCATTATTCCCTCAATAACAAATCCTGCCTTTTTGTAAAGTTTTAGAGCTCTTTCATTATCTGCCATCACTCTTAACCATATTCTTCTCAGATTCAGATCAGAAAACCCAAAGTCCAACAGAATTTCCAGAGCTTCTTTCCCGAAACCTTTACTCCATGAGCTTTTATCGCTGATTTTAATAAACAATTCGGCTTTTCTGCAAATATGATTGATATCACTTAATCCACAGGTTCCAATAAGTTTTTCTCCATCAATTATTTCAATACCAAACAATACCTTGTTTTTTTGTTGGGGCAATGAAGAAAACCATTCTCTCTGTTCCATCTCAGAAACAGGGTGAAAAAAATTGGTGTATTTCACAACTTCCGGATCATTTACCCATTTGTGCATAATCCAGATATCGGTTTCCCTTATAGCTCTTAGCCGGATATTACCTGTTTCTTTCATACAATATCATTTTTTTTAATATATCGGAGTGCCTGATTTTATCAAAGAAGACCAAATAGTGCAAAATGTTTGGTTTATGTATTCCTAAAATTATTTTAAGTTCTCAAAAATTTATCCCTCATTTGATTAAGTACGCTTTTAAGGTCTCTTAGATGGATTAAGCTAAACAAAAAGGGTAATGATAATCCAAAAAGGCACAGAACAATTTTTATCTGAAAGATAATGTGAAAATGAAAAGATAGTTCTGAAAAGGGAACAATCAGGCATAACAACAATCCTAATATGAAATAAGTAAAAAGTCTGAAAATCTTATAGCTAATTTTGAAATAGTATTGTGAGACAAAATAAGCCATAAACAGATAGGCGAAATTTGCAAGGAATGTTGTAAACGCAGCTCCAATAAAACCATATTTAGGAATAAAATAAAAATTAATACCAAAATTTAATAATGCTGAAACAATAATCAACCAGGTATAGTGCCATGTTTTTTTACTGATAAAAATACCAATTGCTATTAACTGTAAACACTGTGCTGCAATATTAGAAAACAGAAGGAAGGGGATTGATAGTGCACCCATTATATATTTTGGGTTTGTCAGGGCATTTACTATAAATACACTATAAACTGAAATCAGGATGGAAATAGAAATGCTGACCACTAAATACATATTCAGGATTTTCTTACAGGCCTTTTTGGTTTCCGGTTTATTCTCATCAGTTTCATTTCCGTAAATTGTCATAATGATCACTCCTGAGCTCATTTGAACTGCCATATTTATCAACCCTATTGGTTGCGCAAAAGTATTCCCTATCGAATAATATCCTATCTGAGCCAGATCCTTGTAATGTAACAGGAAAAATCTGTCTGAACCAATATATATCCAGGAAGCCAAACCTGCCAATATTAATGGTGCACCGTATTTCAGCAGCCGTTTGGCCCAGCTCCAGTCAAATTCATAAGTGTATTTTTTTCTTGTAAACCATAAAAACGAAAAGAAGACAACAATTAGACTACTTAATAAACTTGCAAGTTGCGCCCCATAAACCCCCTTCTTTAAAATAATAACTAAATATACACCACCAGCGACACTTAAAAGTGATTTTAAAATTGTAATAATATTATACTTCCAGGGAGAACGAAAAACTCTGTAAATAAATTCTTGTTCACTCATAATTAATGATACAGGGACAAGAAAAAAGGTAATAAGAAGAACTGAAAAATAATCTTTCGACTTAAACAATAATTCCGAAACGGCAGTAGCAGAAAAACTGATGAAAATAATAGGGATAAAAATTATTAACCTTAAAATAAAAGTTGTAAAAAGAATTTTCCCCTTTTCTTTTTCATCGGTGGCTATAAAATAATAATACCCTGTAGCAGTATCTAAACCAAAATTGAAAACTGCGGTGATGAAGAAAATCAGAGTTCCTAATGTGTCAAGAATTCCATAGTCTGATGGTGATAGCGCTTTTGTGTAAAAAGGCAGTAAAAAAAGACCAATGAATTTTTTCACTCCTGCACCCAGGCCATATACTAAAGTGTCTTTTGAAAAGTCTTTTATGGCTCCCATTAAAACCAATTATTTATAAATCTGGCCAAAGAATAAAGTGAGAAAATATTATTGGGAGGAGTACGGTTATTTAAAAAGTTCTTATTTAGCAGACCCATCTTCCAAAATTCCGATTTAATAATATAATCAACTGCAAATCCATTGAATTCTTTGCCGGGTCCGAAATACCTTGCTTCCAGGGGGGTTGCAAATCCTATTTTATCTTTTCTGTTATATACTTCCGAAGGTAAAAAGGCTTTCATCGATTCCCTGAAAATAAATTTCGTGTTTGTGCCCTTAATTTTCTGCTCTGCAGGAATATTGATACAAAATTCAACCATCCGGTAGTCCAGAAAAGGTAACCGTGATTCTACAGAATGGGCCATACTATTCCGGTCCTCAATATGAAGCAGTGGCAATAAAGTGTTTTTTTCTATTTCATATTTCTGGAGTTCTGCCAGAGAATTTAATTGTGAAGGTGCAATGTAATTTTTCGTTTCCTGATATAAGTTAATTAACCCCGGTTCTATAGGGAAAAAAGATGCGTGTTTTTTTCGGACCAATAAATTGTAGAGCTGTGTCTTAATTATATTGAATAACCCATAATCTTTTTTGGCCAATTCACTATTGTGTACAAAAAGTTCACTCCAGTTAAAGTGAACAAACAAATCATTAATATATGTACTTATATAATGCGGATAGCCTGCAAGGATTTCATCAGCACCCTGGCCGTCTAAAAGCACCTTAATATTTGCTTTTTTTGTCTGTTCCATAACAAAACATTGAGCCAGTAAACTGCTTCCGCTTAAAGGCATTTCCTGATGCCATATTTCCTTATCTATTGTTTCTAAAAGATTCGACAGATCAGGGTTGAATGTATGCGCAATACAGTTCCATTTTTGGTTCACTTTATCAATATAGAACGATTCGTCAATACTTTCTCCGGGCCATGTTGCAGAGAAGGTGTTGAAGGTTTTTTTATACAGTGATGTTGCATAGGAAACAATACTGCTTGAATCAATTCCTCCGCTTAAACATGCTCCGACCTCAACATCACTTCTTAACCTGTATTTGATCGATTCACCAAATAAAGATCTGAGAATCTCAATATTATCGGATAATTTGTTTCTGTTTGGTATTATTTTCAGGTCATAATACTTATAACTTTTTAAATTGTTGTTCCTGAGTATTAAATTATGGCCTGGCATTAATTGTTTTATTCCTTCAAACAAAGAAGAATCACTTTCCCCTTCCATATATTCGCCTCTGTCTAGAAACCTTAATACTTGTTTCACATCGAGGGATAAAGATTCATTCAGGTAATGTCTGATACCTTTTATTTCAGAGCAAAAAATAAAAATACTATTCGAATAAAAGTAGTATAATGGTTTTACGCCAAATCTGTCACGAGATAAAAAAAACGAATTTTCTTTACTGTCCCATATAGCAAACGCCCACATTCCATTAAATCGTTGAATGCAATCTTCGCCCCATTCAATATATGCTGCTAACAAAACCTCTGTGTCTGAAGTGGATTTAAAACTATAACCTTTACTTCGCAGCTCTTCTTTAATCTCAAGGTAATTGTAGATTTCACCATTCAGTGTTATCCAGTACCTGTCTGCATAATTCATAGGCTGATGACCAGAATCAGATAAATCAATAATAGATAATCTCCGATGTAGTAAAGCTGTGTCATCATTACCCTTCGCTGATTTGATATGAGGCAATACCAAACTTTTAGGCGAACCATCACCCTTATAAGATTGATATGATTTCGTGCTTGAAGAAGCTAATAAATAGCCCTCATCATCCGGGCCGCGATGTTTTATTACTTTACTTACTTCTTGTAACTTATAATGATCTATAGCCCGATTATAATCTATTATTCCAAAGATGCCACACATCTACTTTACTTCTTCAAAATATGAAATTAATGATTTTGCTATGTCTATTGAATTATGGTAACGTTTAACATATTCGCTCCCCGCTTTGCTTTTTTCTTGTAAATAATTTTTATTGTCAAGACAATATTTTAGTACATTATAAATAGTTTCAGGATTCGCATTAATAATTGGACAATCGTTTGGCAATTTTGATAACAGCTCTTCGCGCATATAGCAAATTACCGGTTTGTTTATAGCCATCGCTTCCATTGGTAATAAACCATACCAGCCTTGAATTAATTGATCAACTACCAGATCAGATTTACCTATTTCTTCATACAATTGCTCTATTGGAACATTTTGAACTAGTCTGAATTCAAATACATATCCTTCATTTCTAAGCCGCTCAATTGCAGATTTTAAGTAGCTTGTACCTTTATATTGAGCATTGCTTGGCGCATGTAATATTACTGGAATTAAATTTTTAGCAGTATTAATATATTTTGAGAGGGCTTCAATATCAATAGGGACAAAAACTTGATGGTATTCTCTTTCTAATGAATCTGAATTCATAAAATGACACATAATCACATCGAAGTACTTTTCTATCAATCTGGTTTGAACAATTTTTTTTAAAGGTTCACATTGTACAAATTTCATATATTCTTCAGGACAGTTATGACATGAGGAATAAGCTATTTTTTTATTTGCCTTTATAAGCTCTGGTTGTTGAACATCGCAACCGGTAAAGATAACCATGGTTTTTTTCCCAAAAAATCTGTATAATCTCAGATCTAAAAAATTATTAAAAAGATGAGCTCCTGATATAAAAATAAAATAATCATATTTTATTAGAAATTTTAAACAATATATTGAGCTGCTTATATAGTTAAGAAGTCTATTATTAAATTTCCTTAATATCTTGTGAGTAGAATAACCAAAGGGATGTTTTGAAAAAGAGTAAAAATCCGTAACATAACCGATCTCTTCAAATGCCTTTTTATATCTGCTGGATAACCCTGCTGTATTGCTAAAGCCAATAAGAATTTTTTTCACTAGAATGACAATTCAGTTTAAGAGCTATTGAATATTGATTGATGATATGATTGATCAGAAGAAAATTATTGTTCCCCACTCTAGCCTGGTAGGAAATTTATTGGAATTGTTTATTCATTTTTAATTATTGAACAAATGTAAGTAATCTCCTTTGTCTTAAGTTTATAATACAAAGGCAGCCTTAAAATACAATCAGAATATCTGTCTGATTCAGGGAGTTCTCTGCCATCGTGTTTATTTTGGTAAAACGGACTCTTATGTAAACTAAGATAATGAAACACGGCCAAAATACTATTCCCCTTAAGTAGATTTATAATTTCTGATCGTTGTTCAAGAGTACTGCATGCCAGGTAAAACATATGTGCATTATTAGTACTGTATTCAGGGAAAGTTGGAACATTTATTCCCATCCTTTTAAAAATTTCTGACTCATTATAATATATATCCCAAATAGATCTCCTTTTGGCCTGAATATTATCAAGATCTTCTAATTGTGCGTACAGAAATGCTGCTGCTAATTCAGATGGGAGAAACGATGAACCTATATCCACCCATCCGTATTTATTTACCTCACCCCTGAAAAATGCTGCCCGGTTTGTTCCTTTTTCCCAGATAATTTCTGCACGTCTAAAAAAACGATCATCGTTAATGACAAGCATCCCACCTTCTCCACATTGAATATTTTTGGTTTCATGAAAAGAAAAACAACCAAAATGGCCGATTGACCCGAGTGGTTTCCCTTTATAAAAACTATCTATCGCCTGTGCGGCATCTTCAACAACAAAGAGATTATATTTATTAGCTAGTTCCATTATTTTATCCATATCACATGCAACTCCTGCATAATGAACCGGTACAATGACTTTGGTCCTAGGGGTAATTAATTCTTCAATTTTATCTTCATCAATTCCAGGATGATCTCTTCGGCTATCTGCAAATACAATTTTTGCGCCTCTTAAAACAAAAGCATTTGCGGTAGATACAAAAGTATACGAGGGAATGATTACCTCATCTCCAGGCTCAATGCCACAAAGTATCGCAGCCATCTCAAGAGCATCGGTACATGAAGTTGTTAGCAGACATTTTTTAAACCTATACCGTTGCTGAAAGAACTCATGACATTTTTTTGTATAATAACCGTTGCCTGAAATCTTACCCCGGTTTACGGCATCCTTAATGTAATTGAGCTCGTTTCCTATAAGATATGGTTTATTGAATGGGATCATGGTAATTAATGACTACGAATTCCGTATTAGAAAAATTGAAGTACATTTTATTAAATGATTTTTAAATAAAATTTATAAAGAATCGATTTTACTCTTCACTGCCACTTTTTACAATGACAAATCTTGTTTTTAATTTGAGAAAATAGCTCTCATACCAACGGTAGCTTATGGACGAAAGTGTAATAGTAAATATTAGAGCTAATGGATAAATCAACCAGTTATTGATTATATTCAATTTCATGGAAAGTCTTATTGCAAGAATAATTCCTATGGGATGAAGCATATATAAACCATAGGAAATATTGCCAAGATAGTTAAAAATCTTATTTTCAAGACTTAAATGAATGGATTTGCCTGCTGCAAAATTAAGTAAGATTATGCCATAAAGACCTAAATAAAAGATTGAATTGAAATGTGGGAAATGTAACCCAATTGAAAAGCATAAAATGATAACAGTAATTGATAAATAAAATATATAATTGTTTAAACCCCATTTAAGCAGAGTATGCTTTTGAAAGAGTATTACTGCAAAGAAGCCACCGATTGCCATACAGTCAATAGTAAACCCGCTCCCAAAAGCGCGTAATAGTACAATGTTTGGAATGAAATCAAATAAAGTTGTGGAAAGACAAAATCTTATCAGATTATAAAAAATACAATACTGACCATCAACAATAATCTATATTTACGGACATACTTTAAAACTAATGGCCAGACAACATAAAACTGTTCCTCCGTACCGATACTCCATGTTTGTGAGGCATAAAATATAACACCAAAAAAAGTTAGAACAAGGTTGGCAAAAAAAAGAATATACAGTACTAATATTAAGTAAATATTTTCATGAACGACATGTTTTACATTGCCTGGCCACAAAAAAAGATCAAAATGAATCAGAACAAACAATGAAACTATTACAACAAGAAAGTAAAGTGGCCAGATACGTAACATTCTGCGTAAATAAAACATTCTCACATTTATAGAATTTGTTCTAGATTCTTCTGTTATCAAAAGATAAGTAATGAGAAACCCACTTAACACAAAAAAAAGGACGACACCTTGAGGTCCGATGATTGAAATAAACTTAGATAGAAGCCCACTTCCACCCCATAATGTAGGAAGTTTAAAAATACTTTTCATCTGTTCAATATGATAAATGATAACCAGAAATGCAGCAAAAAATCGGATACCATTTAGGTTAGGGAAGTAAATCTTATTTGAACTCATTCAGTCGTATCAATACCACAGGCTGCGCCTTCACAATGTATTGGAACAATTACCTTTGTCCGTGGTGCAATTAATTCTTTAATTTTGTCTCCATCAATTCCAGGATGATCAGGTCTGCTATCGGCAAATACAATTTTTGCGCCTCTTAAAACAAAAGCATTAGCGGTGGAGACAAATGAATATGATGGGATAATTACCTCATCTCCTGGTCCTATTCCCAGTGAAATAAGCGCCAGTTGGAGACTGGCTGTTCCATTTGAAATAGCACTACAGTAATCTGTATGAATATATTTTGAAATAATATTTTCCAATTGAAGTACTTCAAGACCCTGAACTAACATGCCTGAATTTAAAACTTTTGCTACCTCAGCAATATCCTGTACCTGGATATCGGATCGGGCAAGAGGAATTATATTTTTTTTCAATTTTTGATATTATAAATTGGTATTAACCCCAGAGCAAGCACTGGACTCTAATTTGGACACAATCAGCGATGATTTTAATCAGAAAGAGATTAAAAAATAGAAAAAACTGAATTGATTTTACGATTTTAATTCAAAGCAAATAAATTCAGAAAAACCCTTTAAAATTTGTTAGTTATTAGTTTAAATCCTTACTGGATCTAATCAAAGGTTTTATAAAATCATAGAGATCTAAGGCAAAATAATCCTCTCCCTTTTTAGAAAAATGTATTTCATCAAGAGGATTTTTATAAAAAAGCTCCTGATTCTGTTTCAAAATTTCATTCATGTCAAGAAAAGGAATTTTGTTCTTTTTCGCAATTATTTCCATTTTATCCCTTATTCGCTTTGTTTCGTTGATTAAATCCTCAGTAGTTTGCTTTGTAAAAGATGGATTATATTTTAATACCGCCTTTTCTAATTTATCATATTGATAAGCCTGACTGAGAAGGACCAGTTGAAAATTATCAACATGGCTCAAACCAATAAAACCTTCTATTGCTTTTGAGAAAGTAATTAATGAATCATTTTTTATATTATTAATGTTATTTGCCGAAAAATAATGAACATTTTTAGTTGCCATCTCATTTAAAGTCAGGCCATGTAAAAAAATCATCGCATACATTCTTTTCAATAACTCACTATGTTTTAAGAAAAAGTTGTGATTCATCCTAGAATATATCTTATTGACATGATCCGGATTGAAACTTACAAAAGCATTACTATGAGCAAAATTTACATTATCAAAACCGTTAAAATACAAATCGTTTACTCCCTGATATAAAATAACCATGTTCACCTGGAGGTCTCTGACACGAGTCAAATAATCTATCAGATTAAGATAAGCAGTATAATTATGTGCACTTGCATTTATAACCTCAAATTTTATAAAAGAAGAACTTTTATTTAAATAGTATTCCAATCTTCCTGTCCATATTTCCTGGTTTGATGCATTATCATAATCAGAATAAGTCGTTGAACCTCCCAGGCAAACGATTCTGTAAACATTTGCCGGTTTGGGATTTATAAATTCATATGAATTCCTGAATCCTCTCGAATTATGATAAATCGATTTCGTTGCATCTCTATAGTTTGGAGTTGGAACATAAGGTAAATAAGGATAATAGGTGTACCTTACTTTATCAGGGACGATGGAGACAGGATTTTTAAACTTGGCCCATAGTCTTGCTCCAACTTCACCTAAAATAAATAAAAAAACTAAAGTAAATAAAAGGAGTAATAAATTCTTTTTCATTTTAGCTTAGTATGTATCAATCCAATTTAAATTCTTCTTTCCAATTTGAATCTTCTTTTAATTCTCCTTGTTCCATTTTATCAAAAAAGAAATTTCCAATTACTAAATAATCTATCTCTGTTCTCATAAAACATCTGAATGCATCATCAGGTGTGCAAACAATAGGCTCTCCCCGAACATTGAAGCTTGTATTTACAACCACTCCATATCCGGTTTGCTGTTTGAATTCATTTATTAGTTGCCAGTAGCGTGGATTAGTTTCTTTATTTACACTTTGAATACGGGCAGAATAGTCAATATGCGTGATTGCCGGCACGTCTGACCTCAAATGGTACAAACGATCATAAAGATCCAGATCTCTATAATTATCAGGTAATGGATTTCGTCTGTTTTCTTTAACCGGAACTACAAGCAGCATATAGGGAGAAGGCCTGTCCAGGTCAAAATATTCCTGAATATCTTCTTCGAGTACAGTTGGAGCAAAAGGTCTGAAACCCTCACGATACTTAATTTTTAAATTCATTTTTTTTTGCATTTCGGGATTACGGGCATCTCCAAGGATACTTCTGTTGCCTAAAGCCCGGGGACCATATTCCATTCTTCCCTGGAACCACCCGATAACTGATCCTTCTGAAAGTTTAGATGCTGTAATTTTTATCAAATCATTAAACTCTTTGTAATATTTATACTTTGCACTGTATTTTCTTATAACACTTAAGATGTACTTATCTTCATATTCAGGACCAAGATAGGCGCCTTTCATCACATCAAAATTCTTAGTTGGAAAACGTTCTGCTCCATTCCATAAATACCAGCCCAAATATGCTGCACCCAGAGCTCCACCAGCATCCCCGGCAGCAGGCTGAATCCATATATCTTTAAATAGTCCTGATTTTAATAATTTCCCATTGGCAACGCTGTTCAATGCAACACCTCCTGCCATTACCAAATAATCGCTTTGAGTCAGTTCTTTTGTGGTCTTCGCTAATTTCATAACAATTTCTTCAGTAACTACCTGGATAGCGTATGCCATATTCATATAGCTTTGAGTTATTGCAGTCTCCGAACTCCGCGGGGGAATACCAAAGAGTTTTGTCCATTTTTTGTCATCAGTCATTTTTAATCCTGTGGCAAACTTAAAATAATTCATATTCAGCAACATAGATCCATCTTCACGTACATCAATAAGCTCGTTGGTAATTATTTTTATGAAATCCGATGTCTGTATTGCTTCAGGGTTCCCATACGGAGCTAAACCCATTAATTTATATTCTCCACTGTTTACTACAAAGCCAGTATAATATGTAAAGGCAGAATATAACAAACCGAGCGAATGTGGAAAATGTAATTCTTTTAAAATTGATATTTTGTTGTTTTTCCCATATCCGATTGTAGTTGTTGCCCATTCCCCTACACCATCAATAGTGAGGATAGCAGCTTCATCAAAGGGGGATGGATAAAATGCGCTTGCCGCATGAGATAAATGATGTTCAGGGAATAATATAGGAATTTTAGCTGTGCCAATTTTGGAAAACTCATCAAGCAACATTTTTTTCATAAAAAGCTTTTCCTTTATCCACACAGGTATAGCCGAAAGGAAACTAAATAAACCGCGGGGGGCAAATGCGTGATATGTTTCTAATAATCTTTCAAATTTAATGAATGGCTTATCATAAAAAGAAATAGCTGTTAAATCGTTAAAATTAATTCCAGCCTCCAGCAAAACGTACTTTGTAGCATTTATTGGGAAAGAGGAGTCGTGTTTTTTTCTTGTAAAACGTTCTTCATGGGCAGCAGCAATTATTTCTCCGTCAATAATTAATGCAGCCGCACTGTCATGATAATATGCTGAGATGCCTAATATAATGGTTGACATATAATGAAGAATAATTTGTTATTCCTATTAAAACAATGTATAGATAAAGGGGGCTATAGCGGAACCTGTTGTCATTATTATAAGAATAGCAAATAATAATAAGACAATAATGATTGGTAATAACCAATACTTTTTACGAATTTTTAAAAATGCCCATAAATCTCTTAAAAAATCCATATATGTAAGAATTTAAATCAATAAGGCTTTTCAATTTCAGCAGATGTAAAAGTAATATTTCTTGTTATGAAAACAGAGTTTTTACTTTTTTTAAAATTATTAATTTGAAGTGAATCTTTGCGCATTAATCTTCTAAAAACTGCGACCGGGAGAACAAATATGAAATAAATAATGCTTAGTAAAACTTTTGATGTTATTATCCCGAGAATTTCAGAGAAACCAAACCATAGTATTGCAAAAGGATAATAAACTATTGGGATAATCATGTCCAGTATAAGTACCGGTATTGCTATTTTGTAGAAAATGATTTTTTGAGTTAAGAATCCTATTAAAAGTAAAATCAGAACGATAGCCATCCCTGTTTCAGATAACTGTTTTTTTGAAATTATTTTTGGAAAATATTTTCCCGTTTTGTTCTTTTTCATACTATTTTTATTTATAGCATCTTTAATACGCAAAGATTAACAGGTTTTCTTAATATTATTCTTTTTATCATAATAAAAATGATACGTGGATTAATAATATATACAGAAATAGCGAGAATGAACTAATTGACATCAGCTATAACTTTTGATATAATGGATATATGTTTATTATTAAGATCCAAATTATTATAAAAAGGCAATCTCAAAAGACAATCTGAATATCTGTCCGATTCGAGCAATTCTATTCCATCATGTTTATTCTGGGAAAACGGACTCTTATGTAAACTAAGATAATGAAACACGGCCAAAATATTATTCCTCCTAAACGCTTCTATAATTTTTGATCTTTGTTCAAGGGAACTGCATACCAGGTAAAACATGTGTGCATTATTAGTACTGAAGTCAGGAAAAGATGGAAGGCTTATTCCTTTAGCTTTAAGAATTTCTAATTCCTTGAAATTTCTGTTCCAAAGAGTCTTCCTTTTAGTTTGTATATTGTCGAGACATTCCAATTGTGCATAAAGGAATGCTGCAGCTAATTCAGAAGGAAGAAACGATGATCCTATATCCACCCATCCGTATTTATTTACTTCACCTCTGAAAAATTCTGCACGGTTTGTTCCTTTTTCCCAGATAATTTCTGCACGTCTAAAAAAGCGATCATCATTAATTGCCAACATCCCTCCTTCTCCACATTGAATATTTTTTGTTTCGTGAAATGAAAAACAACCAAAATGGCCGATTGAACCAAGTGGCTTTCCCTTATAAAAACTATCTATCGCCTGTGCAGCATCTTCAATAACAAAGAGATTATATTTATTTGCCAGTGCCATTATTTTATCCATATCACATGCGATTCCAGCATAATGAACAGGTACAATTACTTTGGTACGTGCTGTAATTAATTCTTCAATTTTATCTTCATCTACTCCGGGATGATCCGGTCGGCTATCGGCAAATACAATTTTAGGTCCTCTTAATACAAAGGCGTTTGCAGTAGATACAAAAGTATAAGAGGGAATGATAACCCATCACCTGGCCCAATATCACAAAGTATCGCAGCCATCTCAAGTGCATCAGTACATGAGGTTGTGAGGAGGCATTTCTTAAACCCATACCGTTCCTGAAAAAACTGGTGGCATTTTTGTGTATAAAACCCATTTCCGGATATTTTACCACGTACTCCAGCATCCTTAATATAATCCAATTCTTTTCCAGTGAGGTAGGGTTTGTTGAACGGACTCGTCATTGATTATTTAAAATGATCATAACACTTTGAAATTATTCATTTTACTTAATGTTAGGAATTAATAATATACTTCAGAAACTTGTTTTTTGTAGAGGAATAATCATCCCTGTTTAATCTATAAAGTTGGTTTAATATTACATCCTGATTGGGTTGAAGTTTAAATCCCAATGATTTATTATAATCAATAGCACGTTTATTATCTCTTAACACGTGGCATTCTATCTGTGTAAGGCCTAATTTTTCGAACGCGAAATCATACAAGGCATAGATGATTTTATATGAAATTATAGAATCAGTATGATTATCATCCCAGATAAATAGTCCTCCTTCTCCTATTTTGTTTTCAAAATCGATATCCTTAATATTAGCCAGAGCAATATCCTTATCTTCGAATTCGGTTATATAGAAAAAATTGTTCCCATTACTGATTTTTTCAAACCATTTAATTTGCATATCATCAGTTATATAATCGCGAAATTCCATAAACCTGGCGATTTTTGGATCATTGCGCCAACGCCGCACCAATTCAAGATCTTTAGCCATAAGAGGTTTCAGTTTAACGCCATAATTTTCTATTATTTTTAGGTGTTTATTTTGCACTATACCCTCCGTCAATAATTAAATTGGTCCCTGTAATCCACCTTGCAGCATCAGAAAGCAGATAGATTGCGGCATATGCAACATCTTCTGTTTTTCCATAACCTAAGGGATACATGTTTAACTTTCCAATCTGATTTTTTTCTGAGTAATTCAGAAGCATGTTTTCCGTAATTTTTGTGCCAAGTATTTGAGCGGGGGATATTGAATTGACCCGTATTTTTTTTGCAGCAAGTTCCAATGCTAAGGATTTTGTGCCTGCTGTTAATGCTCCTTTACTACTGCAATAGGCAGTATGTGCAACTTCTCCAAGAATGCTCATAATAGAAGCTATAAATACTATACTTAATTGGTCAGCCACAAAATACTTTTGTTTTGAGATAATTTTAGAAAACTCAAATGCAGCGATTACGTTAGTATTAAATAGATTGAAATAATGTTCCGGTTTGGTAACATTCAAAGGTAACATAACCTCAATACCTGCACTATGTATAAAACCACTTATCAATCCGGTTTTTAAAACTATTTGTTTTATAAGGTTTTCGATATTAGAATAATCAGTAACATCAAAAGGACACATAATATGATTCCCAGGAGCTAAAAGTTCAATGGTCTCAATCAGTTTATTCTTATTCCGAGCAATAAGAGCAATTGTTGCACCCATTTTGCTGCATTCAATTGCACATTTCTTTCCTATGCCCGAAGAAGCACCGGTAATCAAAATTGTTTTCCCATGAAGAGAAAATGGGTTATATTCCATATTTCAATTAATAAAATCAGTGGTTTTGCAGCTCATTAGCAGATGTGATGTTCTTCATTAAATATAGCAATTTTTAAGTTATCAGTTCGGAACCTATAAGGCTAATCAAGTCCCTTATTGTAGTGATATTTTTAAGGTCGGCAGCTTTAACCCGTTTATTAAAATTTTCATCTAAAAAAACAATTAGTGTCAATGTAGAAAGTGAAGTAAGGTATAAAGGAGTGGTTTCTAATAACTCACCTTCTATTTCTAGAAGCTCCTTTAGTTCGGTAATAAAATCTATTTTTTTCATATCCTTATTAAACTTGAATTATTGTTGCACCCCAGGAATAACCAACTCCGAAACCAGCAAGCAAAACCTTATCCCCTTTCTTTACTAGATTTCTTTCAAAACAATCTTTTAAGGCAATAGGGATCGTCGAAGAGACCGTATTACCAGTGTTTTCCATATTTTGATAGAATTTTTCAATGGGTATTTTAGTTTTTTTTCTGAGATAGTCAAGCATATATTTGTTAGCCTGATGGAAAATAAAATAATCAATAGATTCCAAAGAAAGTGAATTTTTTGTCAACACTTTGTTCACCAAAGTTGGCACATTTTCAATAGTAAAGTTGAAAATTTCGGGGCCATTCATATACAAAAAATTATTATTAGACAGATTACCTGATTCATCAATTGTCTCCTTTTCAAAAGGATTAAATTGGTTCCTGAGGGCTCCGTTACGCACTATTAAATTGTTCATCCCACTTCCATCGGTACCTAATTCAAACTCAAATATCTTATTTACTCCCGTTTCTGAAATTATTGTAGCAGCTGCCCCATCACCAAATATGCTTCTGTTAGCTTTATCTTTCCGGTGGATATGTTTCGAATATGTTTCAGCCGTTACCAAAAGAACATTAGTGGCAATTCTGGTTTGGATGAGCCCCTTTGCTAATGCCAGACCGTATACAAAACCGGAACAACCCAAATTAAAGTCCAATGCACCTATACTGGTTTTTAAATTAAGCCGATTTTGAAGGATGCAGGCGCTAGTTGGTAAATAATAGTCCGGACTTTGGGTACACAAAAGAATAAAATCTATTAGATCCTTACCAAAACTCTTCAAGACTTTTTCCGAAGCAAATAAAGCCAAATCTAATGCAGTTTCATTATTGGCCACCACATGTCTTTGATTGATCCCAATTTTTTCACTGATCTTTTCCAGATTCCATTCAGGAAATTCTTTAACCAACTGTTCATTACTTACAATGTTTTCGGGTAAATAATATTCTATAGCCCTAATTTCCATGGTCTATTAAATTTATGTTGATAATCCCTTTTATAACATATAAAGGCCTATTTTTAACCTCATTAAAAATTTTGCCAATGTATAACCCGAGTAATCCCAAATTGGCAAATAATAATCCTCCGATAAAAAAAATCGCTACCATTATACTTGTCCAGCCCAAAGGCACATCATAAATAAAATATCTGCCAATCAAATATAGACCATAAATGAAAGATCCTAATGACAATAAAAAACCGAATTTTATAGATAGTTTCAATGGCTTATTAGATTGTGAAATTATTGCATCAATAGCGAGATTAAATAAGCGTGAAAAATTGTATGCCGATTCCCCGTCCTTTCTAGGTGAATGTTCAATCTCAATGGATATAGAGTTAAACCCTAACCACCTTATAAACAATGGGAATGTTCTTGATTGCTCATGCATTTTTTTATAATATTCAATTACTCTATTATTATATATACCAAAATTTGCGATAGATGGATCGCTTTTTTGTTCAGTAAAGAAATCAAAAATCTTATAAAAGAACTTTGAAGAAATCAGTTTATAAATGTTATCCTTTCGCTTCATCCTTTTTCCAAACACTATATCAAACCCTTCTTTTGTTTTGTTGTACAATTTTATAATTTCTTCCGGTTGATCCTGTAAATCACAATCCATTACAACGATCCATTCACCCTTACAATAATCTAATCCTGCCGTAATAGCATAATGTTGTCCGAAATTGCGGGAGAGGTCAATTCCTTTCACCCTTTTGTCTTTTTTTGCTAACTCAACTATAGATTCCCATGCCCAATCAGGACTGGCGTCATTTACAAGAATTATTTCGAAATCGGTGGTGATTTTTTCAAGAGTTTCCTTTAATCGAAAATATAGCTCATAAAGGCATGTTTTGCAACCGTAAACGGGGGAAACTATGGAGATGTGAGGATTGCTCATTGGGGTGTGATTTTATGGTGTTTCGAGTTCTAAGGAGAAAGGAAAAGTATGGTTAAAGATAAAAGACAAAAGTCACAAGACAAAAGTAAAAAGAGATTGATTACCTGGTTTTTTGGACAATAGAGCCAAGAATATTTTTGAGTTCACCTGATTCTTTTATTAAATAATCAAGCTCAGATACATTTACTTCTTTTACAGTTCTCTTAATAATTCTTAGCCAATAGTTTGATTCTCTCATTTCTCTAAGTGAAATCCGGACTTTGTTTGTAAAGTCAGCTTTCGAAGATCCAGACTGAGATTCTCTACCCTGTCAAATAAGATTTGAGGCGCTTATGTATAAACATTTTCCCATAAAAAGTCTTAAGATATTTTTCACGATGAATTGCATCTTCTTTCGAGCGACAACCTTCGAAGTAAATTAGTTGTAATGGTCTTCGATTTTTGGTAGAAGGTACCTTACCTTGGTTATGCGCCTCAAATCTTTGCATCAAATCTGATGTAAAACCTACATAGAATTTGTAATCGCTCAAACTCCTCAAAACATA
>Ga0224523_1000348_pt1 | contig 26759 bp, 33 predicted proteins | sample CFST50metaG_FD_182732 | JGI IMG/M metagenome (GOLD analysis project Ga0224523, IMG submission 182732) | Peat soil microbial communities from Stordalen Mire, Sweden - C.F.S.T50 | ecosystem: Environmental > Terrestrial > Soil > Wetlands > Peat | place: Sweden: Norrbotten County, Stordalen Mire...
AATCGAATCTTAAAACACAAAGATAAAATGAATCAAGGTAAAGTAATTATTCTGTTAATTGTGTTATGCTTGATCACCCTTTGGGTAGCCGCACAGAACAATTCGGATGGAATGCCAGCCGCCTTCCAGTCGCTTATAGGTGATCTCAAACTTAAAGTTGACACAACCACCCCACCTGAAGATTCATTGACAAAAAAAATACGCATCTTCAGGGCAGAACGTGGTTCCCTCAGCTTTGACACCGTAATTAAATATCAAATCGAGAGTCAGCAGTCAAATGATACAAAACGCCCCAAAGAATATTATCTTAATCTTTTAGATGAATGTCAGCATGGTTATGCGCATCATCTGATTGAGAATATCCTTATCAATTTATATCGTCAGTGTTTTACGGAAAAGGAAGTGGATCAATTGGTAGAGTTCTATAAGACATCGGTGGGAAAAAGGATGATGATAGATATTTTAATGATTACTGCGACAGCAGGGACTGCCATTCAGCAGATTGTAAAAGTGACTTCGGAAAAGATTGATCAAAAAGTGAAAACCGGGGAGAAGAAAAATAATTGAAAGATAAATCACTTCTAACGGTAAAACTTAAGTTATGAACATTGCAAGAGTAAATATCTTAGGTTCAAGTGTTGCATTATTTATTCTGGGCATTTCTTAATAATCCACACTTATGTTCATAGGACATTATGGCGTTGCATACATAGTCAAGAACAAAGCTTCAGACATTCCACTCTGGCTATTATTTACATCGGTTCAACTTCTGGATATTATTGCATTTACCCTTGTACTTTTGTGTATAGAAAAGGCTTCATATACACCCAATGATAATCCCTTTTTTAGGAACTATCTGGACTTACCTTATTCACATTCTTTAATCGGGGCGTTGCTGATATCCGCAATTGTATTCATCATCTTCCGTGTAATGAAGAAAAGGACGTGGGCTTGGATATTGGGACTATGCGTTCTGTCTCACTGGGTCATTGATTTGATCGTCCACACACCAGACCTTAGCATTTTCTTCGGCAGCGCCAAAGTCGGATTGGGTTTGTGGCATTTTCCAATTTTAACCTGTATTGTTGAAATAGTATTTGTTTTATCAGGTTGGCTGCTGCTGAAAAAGAATATTTACTCTTACCTTTTATTGGTTTTAATGATCGGTGCTTTTACAGGAATGGTGTTTGCCGGGGAACCAAAGATTTTTAAGGAAAATTATGCTTTGAGAACCTCTATCGTACTAATAGCTAATTTGTTATTTATTTTCATTGCCTTTTTATGGGATAGGACGGGCAAATCAGATAAAATGATTTAATAATCTGAGAACATCGTCTAAAATGAATTAATACAATTAAAGGTTTTTCACAGTTTTAAAGTTTTATAAATATCGAAGAAAACATTTTTAAACCAAAGCTCAATTATGGGGAGTAACACGAGTAGAGTTCGTCAACACAAGCAAATCTTCTTTTATTCCAAAGGGATTACGACTACCATTCATGGTAGGTAAAATTGGAATTATACATGGGGAAAAATAATAAGGACTAAAACCAAAAAATCAAGTGGCGCAATATGCATTATTTTATAAGCAGATTTTTATCTTCCAATAAAAAATATTGGTTGTTGATATTAGTTTTCGTAATTCTCGAATTCACAACAAGGATAGCCTCTAAATGTGCCAGTCTGCTGCAGCATTATTTTCTTTTCATTGATCCTGACAAGGTGTTTTCATGGGGTATAATCCATCATTCAATTCAAATGTTGATTCTGTTGGGGATTATGTTACTGTGGCTGCCACACAAACCGCTTCAGGAATGGGGATACAGGATCGGGGATTTCAGAAAGGGAATTAAGTGGATTTTTTGGTTCTCATTGGTCTGGGGGGGAATATATTTAATTCTCACAATTACAAATATAGTTCTAAAAAATACTCCTGTTTCTTATTATGATGTTACAAACAACCGTAATTTAATAGGTGAACTCAGTTTCCGTGGCTTACTTGTTGGACTTTCAGAAGAAACACTCTTCAGGGCATTTCCTATCACTGTATTAGCTGTGTTCTGGTCCCGGAAGTTAAATATTTTTCGTTTTAGGTTATCTCAAGCTGGAATTATTGCCGCTGTCATCTTCGTTTATGCGCATATATCCTATAGTTTCTATCCTTTTATTATCCATAATATAGATTATGTCCAACTTATGTCAGCTGCTGTACTTGGATTACTTTATGCGATTGTTTTTGAAGAAACTCAAAGCATCTTGTATCCAATAATTATTCATAATATTTCGGATGTTTTTCCAGTCTTGAGCTTATATATTCTTCACATTGTAAATCATTAAGTAATCATATCAGGAAGTAAAGTTAATATGAAACAGTTTGACCATCTTTCGATTTTTATTTCGATGATTATCGCATAAGGAGTCAGGCATTTAATTTTAATAATATAAGCCATGGATATAAAAAAAATCATTGTGTTTTTTTTCGTCTTATTGGTAGTCACATCATGCAAAAACCATGAGTATGTGACCATTTCAGGGGAAGCTACAGATTTTAACAACAAGCCTTTGGAAAATGTGGCTGTTGAATTAAAGAATTCCTCCTTTAAAACCATTGATTCTGCAATCACAGACAAACGAGGGATGTATTCATTTAAAGCTAAGAAAGATTATTATTTTGCCTTGACCGCAGTAAATAAGCAAGATTACAGAAAAACAAATCTTGAGTTCTGGGCTTGGAATATTCCGGCGGATACAAATCTGAATATAAATATTCAGTACGATAAACTCGAAGTTTATGGGGTAAACGTATTTTTAATACAAGGGGCATTCCCCGCATATTCAATCTATTTGCGTCCGATGAGCCTGACAAGGGTTGGAGAGAATCTTCAATCTCAGAAATTCGATAAAATGGCTCCGATAATTGACAGCGTGGATTTGAATATCTCACTGGATGGTAAAAAACTCAAGATTTATTCAAAACAAATAGTGCATGAATATGCAAGGAATCAAAGTATGATAGGATATTTTATTCAGGCAGAATACCAGAAACCGAAGGATAAACATAGTCCACTTGAGATTGTTCTCTTTGACAGGGAGAGAAAAGAGTATGGAGCAGCTAAATTCTACTTTCCTCTTTCACAGTATCATTAACAGAATTCATTTGTTCTCCCGATAAGATTTGGATGATTACAGGTGAATCGATATTAAAGAATATTCTGATCGTATTTTCCCATTTTATCTTCAATGGTGACATCTGAACCTCGCCTCATTTGTATCTTCAGATTGCACAGGGTATCAGAAACTCCACTCTTGAGGCATCTCAACTGGATATCCTTGATGAGTTTCATAATGGTGTCATAATCCCCCTCCAGAACGGTTTCAAAGGGACAAAGCCTATATTTCAGACCTGATAGTTCGATCATAGAAATAGCTTCATCCACAAGAGGATAGACTTCAGCGGTGCGAAGGGGCAACAATTGAACGGCAACATTGACTTTAAATTTATGCATGACTGTTTTTTGTAAAAATAAATAACTTATTCAGGAAGTTTAAAAAACAGAAGGATGATAAAATGAAATATCTCAATTAAGGACGGTATCGGGATGATCAATTTTCCTTCTGCCCTTAAACCTTTAATCTTCGTCTTCGAAGAATTCAGGAAAAATTTCAAATTGATCGTTCTGATCCTCTGAGAAATTTACATCAGCCGCTGATTTTGATATAGCTAAATCAATGATTAACCTATCCTTTGCTTTTTGGGTCAACGAATCAAAATTGTCAAATGACTTATAGGGAAAACTTTCATCCCCGTGCAATTTACAAAAATCAAAAGCACTCTTTGGGTCATCCTTTACTTCGTCAATTAGGGTTTGAACATCATAACTGTCCTCTTTGCAGATAATTACTTTAATTTTCCTACTCATACGAACAGAATTTATCAGTGAATAGTAAACATAAAAGGAATTTACTTCAAGTAAAGGTATGGATATAAAAAGTCCTCGATCCCGAACTGTGGGTTAAGTTACAGTTAAATAAAGATTAAGACTTGGGATGGTATAAAATATCCGTTTGAATTGCCAGTTTTACTGTCCAAAAGTAGGTTAGACTTATGCCAACCTTTAACGCATAATGACTCATTATTTAAAAGGAAATATCAAAAATTTGAGTACAATGAAAAAGATTCGACACATACTGACAGAAGATGAAATGGATAACAGAATGGGGTTGTCAAACCAGAAGGATACGGTTCCTAAGTCAAAGCTCTTATTAGGTTCAGTGGAAGGTAAATACGCCGTCATACTGGATGATGGCAGAACAGTAGTTTATATAACTGATAAAAGTCGGGAGAGAGAGATCAAATTACGGTATGGATTGCGAAAGGTTGAAAAAGGTTTTTGCCGTTCTGTAAAACCTAAATTTGTGAAATTATCATGACCCTGCTATATGGACATGGCGAAATTTGAGAGCTTGCAAACAAAGGTATGATCATCCAATGATAAAGATTTACACAAATAAAGAAATGAGTTGAAAGATTAACTCAGTTAACGCAATATTTAACTTTCTTGCAACACTTCTCGGAATTACTTGACTTACCTTTAAATTGTGAAAATTCATTCACAAATAAATCTAAAAAAACATGAAAACCCTGATTGAAAACCACAAAAAAGCAGCTAAACATTTAGAAGAAGCCGCAAAGCATCATCACGATGCCGCAAAGCATCACGAACAAGAGAATCATGAAGAAGCGCATCATAGTACGATTAAAGCCCATGCGCATACTAAACTTGCTGCCGAAGCTCAGGAAGAAATTCTAAAACATCATGCATCAACTAAATAATTATTGATGCTTGATTTTCAAACTTGAATGATAAAGAGGGCGGCTCAATCATTAGTCGTCCTCTTTTATATGAATCCAAATTAATTCGAATCCATTGAAATATAGAGCATTTTAAATGATTTTCTATACTTCTAACATAACAATCCAACTATCACTATAATAAAAAAGCACTATCATGAGCATACAGAAAGAATACTTAACAGATGAGGGAGTTGGTCTGGTAAAGTTTTGTTTACCGCCTGATCCAGATAATTCTTCAAAAAAAGTTTATGTTGTCGGAGATTTCAATGATTGGAATCATGGACTCACACCAATGAAAAAGGGAGAAGATGGGAGCTACTTTGCTGTGGTTGCATTAAAAATAGGGCATGAATACCAATTTCGTTATTTGATCGATGAAACTCAATGGGAAAATGACAGCGAAGCGGATAAGCAGGTGCTTTCTCCATTTCAAGATTCAGAAAACTCGGTTGTTGTAGTTTAATTTCGTTATTGGGGAGAGAGGTACATTCGGTTGGTCAATCTGAAAGAACCTTAGTGTGATTTCCAAAAAAAAAGAGCCCAGTCATCCTGAGCTCTTCTTTCAATTCGTAACCCCAAAATTACTTTTTGTGGGCTTTTTTGGTAGGAGCAGGTTTAACTGGTTTTACAGCTTTTGCAGGTTTGATCAGGTGTTTCTTGATTGAATCCTGATGGGCAATCGAATCAGCGACTTTTTTCTGGGCTGCCTGAACCTTGGCAATTGAATCGGCTATTCTCTGTTGGTGAGCCTGAACCATTGCAATCGAATCGGCTACTCTGATAGAGTCGGCGGTTCTTTTTTCTGCTTTTTCTTTTGCGCTGGGACCGCATGAAGACATGAAAGCCACAGTAGCAATAACTAAAATTAATGCAAGTTTTTTCATTTGTTTATTGATTTTTTAATAACGAGTGCAAAGGTGAGTCCATTAATATGGGAAAGTGTTACACAATCTTGGAAATAAGTTATATCATTCACACATTTTGATTCGTCTTCTGCATTCAGGTTGATGTTCTGGGTTATGGGCAGGAAAAACCATCAGGTTTTCGGGTCAAGGGAGAGGAATATCTGGCGATAAAGTAAAGTCCGATAATGGTGCCCCCTGCCGTTGCGCATAACTGTTATTACAAATTCTCCACGTTTAACCCCCGCCCAAGGTTTATCGCCGCATCATTTTAGGTGGGAACTTATGACCCCAAGTGGTGTGATATAAGCCCCATTTGAGCCGTTTTAAGCGCATTGCAGGGAAGATTGAAGTCATTTTATTGTTTTCGGAAGAAGTTACAACTGATGACAGGCAGCAACAAATTAAGCTACTTTTGTCATAGTACTTCAAGGAAAAAAATGATTTGTTTCCGTTCTGCAACGTTAATAACACATTGCAGGCAGACTTAGGACAATTTTAGAAAACAGGTTGAATTAAACATAATTTCATACCAATGGAAACAATGGCAGTTGATAAAGACGTATATAAAGAAAAACATCTGGGAAGTTCGGTTTTCATTACCGATATCGTCATAGGGATGTCTGATGGATTGACTGTTCCATTTGCTTTGGCGGCTGGATTGAGTGGTGCTGTTCAAACCAATTCCATTGTTATCATAGCTGGTATTTCAGAAATTATCGCTGGAAGCATTGCAATGGGACTGGGTGGATACTTAGCTGGTAAAACAGCGCAAGAACATTTTCAGTCCGAACAAAAACGAGAATATGATGAAGTTGAAAACATACCTGAGAATGAAAAGGCAGAGGTAAAACTCGTTTTTGCACAATATGGACTAAATGAACATACTCAAAATCTAATTGTCGATGAGTTAGTAAAGGATAAAGATAAATGGGTTGATTTTATGATGAGAAATGAATTGGGGTTGGAAAAGCCTGATATAAACCGAGCAAGAAATAGTGCAGCTACTATTGGTATCTCCTATATTATTGGTGGTATAATTCCACTCTCGGCATATTTTTTTACCCGAACTCCACTTCAAGGATTATGGATTTCTGCATTACTCACGATAATTTGCCTATTAATTTTCGGATATTTTAAAAGCAAAGCCACAGGGCAACCACCATGGAAAGGTGCTTTAAAAGTGATGTCGATAGGCATAACGGCTGCGACTGCTGCCTTCTTGGTTGCAAAAATATTCAATCACCTATTTTAAACCATCCTGAAATACAACAAATTAAAATGATTCTTGAATTACTTCTAACATGAGTTACAGGAATATCTACCGAACTGAAGTCCAGAAAAGGTTGAAACCCATCTCTGACCCTCCAATATTGACAATGGAAGACCTCCAACCACTCCCAGAATCTGTCAAAAAGTATCTGCTCTATGTGGGGGCGGTTGGAAAACCAAAGATTCAAAATGTCAGGGCGGTCTTTAACGGCAACATGAAAAGGAACAAAAAAAGCAACTGGATGGCAATTACATCCCAGCAGTATAACTTCTTTGATGAACCTTCTCGATTCTTCTATATAAGGGCAAAGATGTTCGGGATACCATTTGATGGTTTGCATGTCTACGCTGGAACGGAAGCCACAATGCAGATCAAAGTAGCTTCGATGTTTCAAGTGGTTGATGCCAAAGGTGATAAAATGAATCATGGTGAGACAGTGACCGTATTTAATGACATGTGCGTTCTTGCACCTGCAACCTTGATCTCAAAAAAAATTCAATGGGAAACTATCGATTCTCTCACGGTCAGAGCAATTTATACGAATGATAAAATTACAGTCTCGTCTATTCTCAAGTTCAATGCCATAGGGGAATTAATCGATTTTGTCTCTGATGACAGGTATTATTGCGAAGACGGAAAAACATATCTCGTATACCGATGGTCAACACCTATTAAAAATTATATTGATATCAAAGGAAGAAAGGTTCCTTCCTATGGTGAAGCCATCTGGCATATTCCTTATGAAGGACAATTCTGTTACGCAAAGTTCAATTTGAAAGAAATCGAGTATAATTGCACGGAATTGAAACATCTATAACTTAAAATATGATGACAGGCTATCCTTACTTAGGCATCATTATATGACTTAATACAATACAATAATTTGAACAGATATGGAAAAAATGAAAGCAGTAGTCTATAACAAAAAAGGTTCACCCGAAAAGCTGATCTATTGTGATGTTGACAAACCTGTGCCAAACGACAACGAAGTGTTGATAAAGATACATGCAGTGTCCGTAAATGCAGCAGATTACCGTTCTATGAAAATGGGGCTTATACCGAAGAGAAGAATTTTTGGAGCCGATATAGCTGGTAGGGTAGAATCATTGGGCAAAAATATCCGACAATTTAAGTCTGGAGATGAAGTAATGGGAGACCTTGCCAAGTTTGGATTTGGAGGTTTTGCCCAGTATGTTACAGCCCCAGAAAAAGCCATGATTATTAAACCCGCAAAGATTTCGTTTGAAGAAGGAGCTGCGCTACCTATGGCGGCATTAACGGCTTTACAGGCATTACGGGATAAAGGCAACATTCAAAAAGGACAAAAAGTTTTAATTGTTGGTAGTGCTGGTGGTGTTGGAACATTTGCGGTTCAACTTGCCAAATATTTCGACACAGAAGTGACTGGAGTTTGTAGTTCAAACAATGCGATACAAACGAGTTCTCTTGGTGCTGATTACGTAATTGATTACACAAAAGAGGATTTTACAAAAAGCAACATGCGTTATAACATCATTATAGCTGTTAATGGAAATTATCCAATTCTTGCTTATAAAAAAATCCTGAATCCAAATGGCATATATGTAATGGTTGGAGGTTCCATATCACAAATTTTCAAATCACTTTTATTTGGATGGTTGCTGTCATTTGGATCGAAGAAGATGAGAACCGTATCTGCGAAAGCAAATCCAAAGGATTTGGAATTTCTTACAAAACTTACAGAAGATGGTCAGATCAAGCCCGTTATCGACAGGCGATATCCTCTTGATAAGACCGTTGATGCCATGAGGTATTTATCTGAAGGACATGCACGTGGGAAGGTCATTATAAACATTGAGTGATACAAACACTATGAACGGTCAACATCGTTCATATAGAGGGGAATTGACTGATTTTAAGTAAAATGAATCCAATCGTAAATCAACCAGATATAGATAAACTCCTGAAAGCAGATAAGGTATTTGGAACGATCCACGAGTTGTATGGTTCACCTCCCAACTGGAACAGACCACAAGGGTTCAGCACATTGGCAAAGATTATTCTGGAGCAACAGGTGAGTTTACAATCGGCAAACGCCCACTTCAACAAACTTTACGATTATCTGCCTACATTCACCCCTGAAGAACTATTGAAACTGTCAGACGATGAAATGCGGAAGTGCCAGATCAGTAAACAAAAATCCAGATACCTGAAGGAACTCTCAAAGGCTATCCTTGATGGGAAAATTGATTTGAATAAGTTGCCAGAATTGCCCGTTCCTGATGTAAGAACCCAGCTAAAGAGTATTAAGGGGATCGGAGACTGGACTACCGATATTTATTTGATGTTTTGCTTACAAGCGAAAGATGTCTTTCCAATTGGCGATATCGCAGTTGTAAAAACCATCAAGGAATTAACTGGTGTCGTTTCAAAGAAAGAAATCATCGGGCACTCAGAAAAATGGAAGCCTTATCGTTCCCTTGCCACCTATTACCTATGGCACTATTATCTCAGTAAACGAATGCGAAGTTCAGTTTACTAATACTAAATTTGTTGTCTTTGAATGGGAACAGGGTAAATTAAAATTGAAAGCAATGGCATCGGATAAGAGTTTCGTTGATTTTGTTGTTGACCAAATTGAAAATGCGGGTCAAATCACGTATAAAAAGATGTTTGGAGAGTATGCTCTTTACTGCGATGGCAAGGTCATTGCGCTTGTATGCGATAATCGACTCTTAGTTAAACCAACCGAGGCAGGAAGATCATTTATTGGAAATGTTGTTGAGGCTCCAGCTTATACTGGAGCAAAGCTAAGTTTTCTTATTGATGACCGAATTGAAGATCGTGAATGGATCAGTAACTTGATCAGGATTACGTTTAATGAACTGCCTGAACAGAAAATTAAGAAGAAGAAAAATAAATGAAAATTTATCTAATAACATTGGCTGTATTAAACATTGCTTATAATAAATAAATCCATGACTCGAAAAGAAGATGCAACCCTGTATTTTGCTGATGGATTTACTTGCGCCCCAGCAGTATTCACGCCATTCGGAAAAGAAATGGGGCTAACTGAAGACCAGTGTCTGAAGATAGGATGTGCATTTGGAGGAGGGATGGGACGTAATCAGTATACCTGTGGTGCCGTTACTGGTGCCTTGCTGGTTTTGGGATTGTGCTTGGGAAGGGGATCAGAGGATGGCATTAAGAAAAAAGAGATCACCTACGAGAAGACCAATGAGTTCTTCAAGGAATTTATCAAACGACACGGATCGGTGGTTTGTAAAGAATTACTTCAGGGGTTCAATATGAACGATCCTGTGGACAAGAAAAAGATTGAAGAACTGAAGCTATTCCAGACGGTTTGTGTGAATTATGTCAGGGATGCCGTGGAGATAGTTGAACAGTTAATCAAGTAGCAGATGAAACCAGCGTTTTTCAGAAATATTCTAATCGGTCTTCTGGCGTTTCTCGGTGTCGGAGCCATGTTTGGAGGGGGTGCATTGATTATTTCCCCATCAGGCGAACTGCTTGGCATGCCATTATCTATGATAAAGGATTCACCATTTCCAAACTTTTTGAAACCAGCTATCTTTTTATTCACTTTTTTGGGGCTTGCTCCCTGCCTGTTGATATTTGCATTGCTAAAGAAACCAGAATCGAAAATAGCTCAGCGGTTGAATCTTTTTAAAGACATGCACTGGTTATGGTCTTTCAGTATCTATTTCGGTTTGATCCTGATCCTCTGGCTTCAGCTTGAGATGATGTTCATCCATTCCGTTCACTGGTCACATACTTTTTACATGTTCCTTGCTATTGCCATTCTCATTGTGGCGATCTTGTCGCAGGTGAGAAGTTTATACAAGTTAATCTAAAACAATCTACGGATTAACATAATCCAGATAAAATCAAACCATATTATGGAAAACCCGAAAACCATCAATCTCGGATCGGTTCAGGAAACCTTGCTGCTTCCATTGTGGGGAAGAGCTGTGGAAACCCAAAAGAAAAACCCTCGACTGATCGATCAGAAAGCTGTTTCAATCATTAAGGTCTTCCTTATGATTTTGTGAGTATGGCAAAGAACATTCCCAAAATAACGCAGTTATCCTGGGTAGCCAGATGCAAATATTTTGATCAGCAAGTCAAAGAATTTTTGCAAAAACACCCTGATGGCACGATTGTAAACATCGGTTGCGGCTTGATACAACTTTTGATCGAGTCGATAATAGCAGAGTTCAATGGTTTGATCTGGACTTGCCAGATGTTATTGATCTTCGAAAGAAATATATTCCTGAATCTGACCGAAGAAAAACCATTGCTAAGTCAGTTTTGGATAAAAGCTGGTATTCTGATCTCGGAAATGTGGACAATGTGATGCTTTTAATCGCAGGAGTGCTTTATTATTTTGAGGAACCCACAGTTAGGCAGCTCTTTGACGATTTTCATACTTTCCTTCCATCCCCGGAGATCGTATTTGATTACGGATCAAGGAAAGGACTACAGATTGCGAATAGAAGGGTGATGCAAAAATCAGGGATGGATGAATCCGCTCGGTTAATATGGAGCATTGATAACCTTTATGAAATAGAGAAATGGAGTAATTATATTCATGTGATAAAGGCGCAAACCATGTTTTCGGAATTTAAACACCAGTTCTCGTGGCATAAAAAAATGGGAATGACTTTTTTTGATAAAGCAAATATCATGTCATTAGCCCATATCAAGATCGAATGAAAAACAATATTATCTGATACCCATGATAAAAAGATAAAGTTGATTCCCAGGTTCGTTCCCAATAATCTGAAGGACATGCAAGTGTCAATAGACAACTGAAGAAAGAGGTTGACATTACATGCTAAAACCCTTATCTTTACTGCATATTTTAAGCTTAATCCAAATTAGCCCGAATCATTAACTGATAAAATTCCAGTGTTAATGTGAAAAATTTCCTGATATGAAAAAAAAGAGGGGTAAGATAAAAAAACCAGTTAAAACGGTCAAAGAGATGACCGTTTTAGCAGGTAAAGCGATGAAAAATGGTTTTTATATCGAAACCATCTGGATTCTTTCTGAGATCATGGAAGAAAGACTGAAAAAAATAATAATAATTGCCAAAGGGTCAAGTCCGGCATCTGCATCCGGGCTTGAACAGTATTTGAAGAGGATTAAATTATTGCTATCCCGGGGACAGCATACTCATTTAACGACACATTTTCCTTCTGGTCTTATCGCTTCACTGCGTTCATGGAAGAACAACCGGAATACCCTGATGAAGGATATGATTGTAATGCATGTTTCCTGGGAACGCAAAGAGAGATTGGCGAAAAAGGGTGTTGGCTTTCTGAAAAAACTGAACAAAGTTTACAAAGATTACAAACTCGCAGTTTATGTTCAACCAAAGCACAAAGATTTTATACCGGAAATCCCGGTTTCAGCAGAGCCTGTTATAACAGGAACTGGTGTGCCCCAGGCAGCACCTGATCCACCATCAGCTTAGTGATGTGAGATTCTTTAAGGTAACCGGACTCAATCAATGATAACCTTACAATGAAATACACAGAAGAAGTAATGGTGTAAAAATTTTGAAAGCCTTGTGAAATCGAAAGAACATAGAATTGACAGATTGTTCATGTGGTACACAACCTGTCCGAAGTGTGAGAAAAAATTCGGGAAGAATTATGTCGTGCTTTTTTCAAAAATTGAATGATAATGATCAGCAGGATATCTTGAATGGGTAGAAAAGCAGTATTTACCAGTGTGTTTTTATTGATTTTATTTTTGCCTGACCAGTACGGGCAGAAATTCGATACCCTGGCAATGACACCCCCCATGGGTTGGAATGGCTGGAATTCATTCAAATGCAGGATCGATGAATCGGTCATCCGTGAAGTAGCGAATGCCATGGTTTCCAGTGGAATGAAGGATGCGGGTTACAGCTATCTTGTACTTGATGATTGCTGGCAGAACGGAAGAGATGAGAATGGGACGATACAGGCTGATACAAAGCGGTTTCCCTCCGGCATGAAAATCCTCGCTGATTATATTCATTCGAAGGGTTTAAAATTCGGTATTTATTCAGATGCAGGGACTGAAACCTGCCGAGGAAGACCAGGAAGTAAAGGTCATGAGTTACAGGACGCTCTTACGTATGCCACCTGGGGGGTCGATTACCTGAAATACGACTGGTGCTCACATGGCACACAGGACGCGGAATCCTCATACCGTCTTATGCGCGACGCCCTGTATAAAGCCGGAAGGCCGGTGGTGTACAGCATCTGTGAATGGGGAAAGAATAATCCCTGTGAATGGGGAAAGGATATTGGTCATATGTGGCGGACCACTCCGGATATAATAAACTGCTTTGACTGCAGAAACATCTGGGGAGGAATGGGTGTTCTGCAAATTATGGACCGGATGGCAGATCTTGGCAGTTTCAGCGGTCCGGGACACTGGAATGATGCAGATATGCTCCAGATCGGAAACGGTAAGCTTAGTCCGGCTGAAGAACGGCTGCATTTCAGCATGTGGGCAATGTTTTCCTCCCCTCTGATTGCCGGTAACGATATCCGTAATATGTCTCAGGAAACCCTGGCCGTCCTGACCAACCGTGAAGTAATTGCAATTGATCAAGACAAACTCGGGATCTCAGCTTTCCGCTGGTTAAAATCCGGCGACCTTGAGATATGGTTCAAACCTCTCGATCACGGAGAATTTGCTTTCTGCCTGATAAACCGTTCTGTCGGAACAGCCACTTTTAACCAGGATCTGAAATCGACCGTCAACAACCTTTATACGATCGATGATTCATTTGTGGTCAGGGACCTTTGGAAGCACAAGATCATTGGCAAGACAAGTGAAAATCTAAAAGGGAACCTGGGACCTCATGAGGTACTCCTGATAAGGTTAATGAAAAAGATCAATTAGTTGAGACTGAAGATTTAAATTCTACTGATCATGGTTATCGGGAAAAAGAATATGATTTTTGTGCTGATCCTGATAATTCTCTTTCCACGTTTCGGCAGTGGCCAGGGTTTCAATGTCGGAGAAAGAACATTGCTGCTAACTGATTCTGCCCGAAACAGAATGGTCAAAACAGAACTCTGGTATCCGACCAACGATTCCGATAGTGCCGGTAAAAGAAAAACTGAACTTGCATTTATCCTTGACCCAACGATTCGCGATGCTAAAATCTATGAAGGCAAGCACCCATTGGTACTTTTATCACACGGAACAGGAGGCAACCGTTTTGGTCTTGCCTGGCTGGCGATCGCTCTTGTCAAAAAGGGATTCATTGTAGCTGCTCCTGATCACTGGGGGAATACATATGACAATAAGATCCCTGAGTATTTTGTCAGAAGTTGGGAAAGACCGATAGATCTGAGTTTCCTGGTCAGTTATTTGTTGTCCCAACCCGGATTTGCAGAATTTTTTAATGAAAATAATATTGGTGCAGCAGGATTTTCCCTGGGCGGTTATACGGTTCTTGCGCTTGCCGGTGCTGAAATAGATTATGATTTGCTGAAAAGAAATGCAAAAACAAAAGAGGGGAGAAGGGAGTTCACCATACCTGAGTATGGTGTTCTTACAAAATTGATCGAAAAGATCAGTTTTGGGAACCCGGGTGTTGCTGCACCGGTATTGGATGACCCCAGGATAAAGTGTTTTGTTGCAATTTCACCTGCACTTGGGCTTGGATTCAGCAATTCCGGACAAATGGAAAAGATTAAATCACCGGTCCTGATCATTGGCACCGGAAATGATCAGATAGCTCCTGTTGCTACGAATGCAAGATATTATCATGAATTAATAGGTAATTCCCAGTATCACGAAATCCCGGGTAAAGCGGGACATTATATTATTCTTAATGTTGGTGACAAAGGATTACAAAAAGAAGCAGGAAAATACTATTTGGACGACAAGACAGTCAACAGGGAAAAGATCCATAAAGATTTGCTGGATATGATAATCCCGTTTTTTAGTGAAAACCTACTCCGGGGAGGAAAAAACACTGGAAAATAGAAAGTTATCACATTGTTTTCCACTTTCCTTTTTTCGCCCTTTTTTGTTTATTATATCTACTTTTTTATTCTTAGTTACTTTCTTCTTTTCTTTCCCCTCGCTCCAACTCGGCAATTATTTCATCTATTTCATTTTTCAGGGGAGTCCCTTTTTCCCTCTATTTAAGCTGTAGAACCTCAGTTGACACATATTTCATATTGATTATTATATGCATTTTATTATTCCTGCTTTCGCGGTTGCAATCAGATGCCTTTAGGATATTAATTCCATTGTATAATCATTTGTTTCCCATTGACCTTATTCCTGAACCTGACAGCAGGATGTCCTATTGCAATAGTACCAAAGATTTTCTCTTGTTTACTTAACCTGAGAAGTTTACGGATTCTTCTGCTTCTATTTAAGATCATCTGATTGCCCACCAGGTTTCTGCACCCTAATCCAAGCGATTGGGCGTACAGGTCAATATTATATAAGCCATACTGAGCACTTTCCAAAGAAAACGGAACACTTTTTTCTCCGACAATCAAAATAATGGCAGCAGGAAGTGTTTTAAAGGCTCTTCCTCTTTGAATTGATTTCTCAAGTTTTGGTTTGGCTTTCAGGTATTCAAATTCAAATTTCGGAGCAGTTATTTTAACAAATTGATGGATTATTTTAAGTTTATAAACAAAACGATAGAGTCTTTTTGTGAATCGATATATCGCTTCATCAATATTTTCAATCACTTCGGGTTCATCTATTATAATGGCTTTAAAGTTGAAATTATGGGTCGGAGCATATTTGGCATTGTTTACAATCTGCTCCAACAAAGCTCGATCAATTTTCACGTTTGTAAAATCCCTGATAGTCCTTCTTTCCCTCAATAATTCATTAATTTGAATAGGGCCAGGATAGTTGATCTTATCAAATTTTGCAGGGACAACCTTTTCCCATGATAATGCCTGTTCCTGACAAATGGCAATACACTGGCAGCATGTACTGCAGTATTTGAAATCAATGGATAATAATTGATTTTCAATGCTCATGCAGTATTCATGGCAGATCTCTATACATTCTTTGCATAAATTGCAACGATCATGGTCAATTGTAATCATACGGCTGGTCTTTAGACATAAACATCTTTCCCGTTAATATCCCGGAAATTATTAAAGTTGTCCAGTTAATAGTAATTACGACTACCTCAAATCGATATTCACGGTTTATTCCATAAAAAAGTGAAATGAAAATGAATGCAACCATTGTCATTAAACCACTTATGAGCAATACTACACGGATTGCCTTTTCTATTTTCAGAGTCTTTGAAAATGCAGGAACTATAAATATAAAAGCCAAACTCATCATCAGATAACCGATTTCTTCGAGTGCAATGAATAGCCCGTGTGGATTATACTGGGTTAATATTGAAATACCATCGGACTCCCCTTTAGCAATACTGGGTTGTATCACTGATAATTGAATGAAATAGTCCAGGATTAAGGCAGTTGCTGATATTATTGAAAACGACAGCCCAATCTGACTAAATATCTTTTTTTCTAGGGATGCATGATGGTGAACACAAACCATAAGTATAACAAAAAGTACAGTCATTATAATCGCAGGATACATCCAGTAATAATCCCTGGGAAATCTTGTCAATATTGTTGTATAGGGATAATCAATACACCGGCCTTTACAAAAAGGTCCGGAAATGGGTGGAGTCAAAATAGCAGTAGCCAAGGATACAATTGCTGAAAGACTGACCGATATTGAAGCATAAACGCCTAATCTGTCAGAATCCGTTTTATTTGTCATTTCAATTTAATATCTGCTGAAAATTTTGAGTTTATAAAATATCCAGGACAATACAGGTCATATCATCATCGGGTCCATTTTTACTTCCATTCCTGGACCAGGCTGTAACTCCATTGTAAATCGCCTGTGATAACTTTTCCGGTGAATCGGTACAATGCTCCTGCAGACACTGGATCAACTTCTGCTTCCCAAAAAGGATCCCTTTTTTATCGGAGGCTTCTATGATGCCATCAGTATACAGGACAATCCTGTCACCAGACTCAATTCCAGTTTCCCCAGTGGAAAATTCAGCTACAGGTGAAATTCCAACAGGTACACCAGTACATTTGAGTTCTTTCACTAGCCCGGTATGCTGCTGATAAAATAAAAGTGGCGGATGTCCCGCAGTTGAATATGCTATGATCTTTGCCTTAGGATCAAGAAAAAGATAAGCAAGTGTAATGAATTCATCATTCATCTGGTTGTACAGGATCTTATTAATCCCTTCGAGAAGCTTTGAAGGTGAAGCTGCATTTTCCCGTTGAGATTGAAATGCCACTTTAAGCATAGATGCAATAAGGGCTGCCGGAAGGCCATGTCCTGAAACATCTGCGACAAGCACACTTAAACAGTCATTTTCCAGGGGATAAAAATCATAAAAATCTCCTCCGACCAGATCCATTGGATGATAGGATATGGCCAGTGAAAAAGCAGGAGATACCGGGATGTTTTGAGGCAGGCTGGCAGAAAGGATGTTCCTGGCATTTTCCATATCTCTGTTTACACGGATAAGATCTTTTTCCATCTTTATACTGCGTCTCAGGATTACGTAGCCCACACTGCAGATGAGTATAACGAAGGCAGGCCACTCTATTTTAAAAGACCAGGGCAGGAGATTTAATTCAGCTAGGTTATCATTCAGGACTGATAGCAGGAAGATCCCCAGCCCAAAGCCAAGAACCAACAATTCCTGAGTGATTTTCAATCCGGATAGAAAAATATTTGCAAGGATCAGGCATGTTATTGAACAAACAAGGATACTGTTTATTGGATACTCGGAATAAAACGGGGTATTCATGCAAATATCAACTACTGTGGCAATGACTCCGTACACCAATTGTATGATTAACAGCCAGAAAATTGACCGTTTCCATCCCCAGCCTATAAAATTCACAAAAAGCAATAAAGAAAAAACACCCACAAAATAGGTGATGACCGCTGTCATATATCTCAGAAACAATGGCGGGACAATATCCAGCAGAAGGACCATTTCATTGACTGAAAGTATTCGTAGTCCATAAAAGAATGTAAAAAGGCCGCCGTAAAGCATATACAACCCGGAATGTTTCCTGTTGATAAAATAGATCAACATTAAAATCAAACCGAATATCGTAATGATGACAGCTAGTGTAAAATCAGTGGCACTGGAAATCCAGATCTCACGGAAATGAGACAATGGATATAGTTGAGTGACAGAGGGCATATAACACCGGTTGGAAAGTGCTAAAGTAAAGAATTCGACGGAAATAAAGGTATGGACAGAAAAAGGCTTGTATTCTGATGTCCGGATTAAGTTACCGTTAAATATATGTTAAGTCTGGGGATGTCTCAAAATATCATCCCGGATCGTGAGTTTAACCTGCAATAACTAATTCAAGACCTATGCCGACATTTTATTCAGACATCAAGCGATATAACCTTAATAAAGCCTTCCTGCAAAGATTAGCAAGACAGGTTATACATTATCTTGGCTGGGATATAAAACAGGAAAGCGAAAGTAGTATTGTTACCCTGATCTCCAAGGTCAATGACCTGCATTGTATTGAATGTACAATAAGGATTTATCGCGGTTACATTGCCCTGAGCTGTGAAAGCGATCCCGCTTTGCCTCCGTTGAACTATTTTGATACCCTGTCTAAGGTCAAACAATTCATACAGACTATGGACAAACATTTGGAATCAATTCCGCATGATCAGGTACAAAGCCAGAAAGAGACCATCGGACGTTATAAATAATAACTCCTTCAATATTCTGTCCCATAGGTGGAAACATCATCGAAGGCAAGGATGGATTCTCCAAATAACGATTACCATGATTTAATGGTTAATTAATTTTTTTTTAAAATATGGGAGGAGACCCGGCCTTATCTTTATAATCTAAAATCTAAACCCACTCATATGAAAAAACTATCCCTCATTCTTACCGTTTTTTGCATTCTCTCTTTTACCGGTTGTAAAAAAAGCAACAGTGATGATCAAACGACCCCACCAAAAAGCACTTATAAAATAGCTGTGCTTTCCGACATTCATTACATGGATCCGTCCCTGTTAGTTCATGACGGACCTGCATTTCAGGCATATCTTAAAATGGATAGAAAATTACTTGCTGAAAGTGATGCTATCCTCAGGGAATCCGTTTCTGAACTCCTTGCTTCAAAGCCTGACCTCGTGCTTATTTCAGGGGACTTAACAAAGGACGGAGAACTGATAAGCCACCAATCTGTTGCTGGATTTATTTTACAATTAATTAATGCCGGGATTAAAGTCAGGGTAACTGTTGGAAATCATGATGTGAATAATCCCCATGCATTAAAGTACGATGGTGCCACTGCCACCCGGGTTCCTTCAGTAACGGCTGATGATATAAAATCAATTTATGCAAATAGCGGGTATGGAGATGCTTTATATTCTGATCCTAATTCTTTGAGCTATGTTTCAGAACCTATTCCAAATTTATGGCTGATCACCATCGATGCCGCCGAATATTACAACAATAATGATTCCACTGATGTCACAGCAGGTAAAATTAAACCCGAAACCATGACCTGGGTATTGGCACGCCTTGCTGAAGCAAGTCAGAAAGGAAAAACGGTTATCGGCATGATGCATCACGGGATCCTTGAACATTTCAGCGGGCAGTCAACTATGTTTCCCGAATATGTTGTTGATAGCTGGTCCACAGTTTCAGATCAACTGATGAATGCCGGATTAAAGATCATCTTTACAGGGCATTTCCATGCAAATGATATTGTTAAAAAAGCATCCGGAAATAATTTCCTTTTCGATATTGAAACAGGTTCCACGGTAACTTATCCCTGCCCTTACCGTGTTATTACTTATATTAAAGATTCATCCCTGGCCATAACAACAAACTATATTACAACGATCAATTATGCCGGTTTGAACGGACAGAGCTTTCCGACTTATGCAAAAAATATACTTCAGGCAGGTATGGATACTATATCAAAGCTTACACTTATGGCCCCGCCATACAATGCTCCGGCTCAGGTTGCAATTGCCGTTGCCCCAAGGATGAGGAATGCTATGATGGCCCACTATGCAGGGGATGAAACCCTTTCGGCAGATGAAAATGCTCTTATACAGGCTACAATTGCCCAGGCAGGTGCATTAGGACCAATGCTCAATCTGTATTTAATGAGTCTCTGGACTGATTTGCCTCCGAAGGACAATACATTGACGATCAATCTTAAAACGGGGAATTCAAATTAATCCTGGTAAACAATTTTATACAAATCAGTTCTTCTGTCTTCCCAATTATGTGTGGCGGTTGAAGTTTTATTACGTTTCAAAGCTTCGATATCAACATCATGAATAACAACTCCTTCAATATTCGGTGTCGCTTCGGCGGCAATACCATCGCGGGCAAACACCAGGTCTGAAGGAGTAAATATTGCAGATTGGGCATACTGAACATCCATATTGACTACATCGGGCAAATTACCGACATTGCCAGCTATAGCAATATAAATCTGGTTTTCAACACATCTTGCCTGGGCACAGTATCGGACTCTTAAATATCCGTTCCTATTATCGGTACAAAATGGAACGAAAATAATCTTTGCACCTTTTTCAACAGCAATTCTGCTTATTTCAGGAAATTCAACATCATAGCAAATCTGAATAGCGATCTTGCATTTATCGGTCTCGAATACTTCAATTTTATTACCATGTTCCACACCCCAGTATTTCTTTTCACTTGGGGTTATATGAAGCTTATATTGTTTGTTGATTTCCCCGTTCCGGTGAAAGAGGTATGCAACATTAAACAAATGTTCGTCCTCAAGAATAAAATGAGAACCTGCGATAATGTTAACGTTATAATCGACTGCAAGCTTGTTGAAAAGTTCAATGAACTGCGGAGTATATTCAGCTAATTCCCTTGCTGCATTGTGAGGGTTTTTATTTTTTAAGAATGATAGTAGCTGGGTTGTGAATATTTCCGGAAACAGAACAAAATCAGTATTATATTCTGAGGCTACATCAATGAAGTATTTAACCTGCTGGGAGAACTTTTCAAACGACTTGATTCTCCTCATCTGATATTGAACGGAACATATTCTTACAGGATTTGACGAATAATAATGTTTTATCTCCTTCGGCTTGTAATTCAGGTTTGTCCATTCAAGAAATGTGGCAAATCCCAAAGAATCTTCATCCATTTCAAGGTACTTATCAATGACTCTTTTAATAATAAAGCCATTTGAGAGCTGAATAGACAGGACCGGGTCAAACAAAGTTTTATCGGTTACCTGTTTGATATATTCCTCAACAGTGAGTTTGTCCTGGTAATTTATAAACCCCGGAATTCTTCCGCCAAGGACAATTCTTCTTAAATTGTACTGGTTGACAAGTTCTTTCCTTGCATCATATAATTTTCCGGAAAGTTTATTCCCCTGATATTCAGGGGCAACCATCATTTCAATTCCATATAAAGTATCACCATCCGGATTGTGATTACTAATATAGCCATGATCACTGATTTCAAACCACTTATGTTCCTTGTTATATATTTCAATATCAACAATGAGAGATGAGGAAGAGGCGATGACTTTCTTTGTATATTCTATGCATAATTGACCTTCAGGGAAAGTACTGATCTGACTTTGGAGCTGTTCCTTCGTCCACGGCTTCATTGTTGGAAAACATTTCAGCTGCAGATGCATGATCTGGTCGTAATCCTTGATATTTATCTGCCGGATTCTGATATCATCCTGGTTAAAATCAATCTTTTTGATTTTCATAGTGTTCATTATCTGATTTACATAATGAGTTTTATGATTTAACCGATAAAAGCTTCTCTTTAAGTTCCTGCTCGATTTTTACAAGTTCGGTTTCAGCCATCTGGCGTTTGGCCTTCCCGTCGGCCTGGATCTTCAGTGTTTCCTCGATGGTTGATATAAGGTCGTTATTGACTTTTTTTAGGGTTTCAATATCGACAATGCCGCGTTCCGATTCCTTCGCAATCTCAATAGTGCTTTCCTTCAGCATCTCCGAGTTTTTCTGAAGGAGTTCATTGGTCGTGTCAGTAACCTCTTTCTGAAGCTTGAGTGCCGACCTTTGCCTGAACAATGTGATCGCGATAACGATCTGGTTTTTCCAAAGGGGAATGGTATTCAGAATGGAACTTTGAATCTTCTCAACCAGGGCCTGGTCCCCGTTCTGTATCAGGCGGATTTGCGGGCCAGCCTGTATGGAGATCATACGGCTTAATTTCAGATCGTGTAGTTTCTTCTCAAAGCGGTTGAGGAACTGAATAAAATCATTGTATTTCTGTGCATCAGAAGGATCCCTGGTCTCATCAGCCTTCATCTTTAACTTGGGTGCTATCGTATCTTGAAGTTCCTTCAATTTAATCTGGCCTGCGGCAATAAACAGATCAAGATTTTGAAGGTACTCAAGATTCTTATGGTACATTGTATCGAGCAGGGTCAGGTCTCTCAGCATCTGCATACGGGCTTTATCAAGCTCGTCCACTATCTTTTCAATCTGGACACTGAGTTTCTCATACCTTGCAATGAATCTTCTGAATGAATTCACCAGGCTTCCCAGTAATGGAATTTTTGACAAGAATCCTTCCTTTGATCCGATGCTGTCCACATCGATATCTTTGATCTTGATTACCAGGTCTGTCATGATATTCCCGGCATACCCGCTGTCCTTCGCCCTGACTTCCTGGAGGATGTTATCGGCAAACATTGAAATATCACGCTGGGCGCCGACGCCGAATGTAATAATGGCCTGGGAATCCTCAATGTTGATCTGTTTTTTTATGTCATCCACCCTGGTCAGTTGCTCAGGGGTCAGGTTTGCAAGATTGACCGGGCCGGTGTTGCTCAAACTTACATTATCTCTTATGCTTAAATCATCGCTCATATAAAAGGATTTTTATGTTTTTAAAGTATAATTTCTCTAAATCAATCTATTTTTTATCCTCCAGGGCTTCTATTATTTTTTCCATGACGGAGGCTCTTGGCATAGGCACGATTTTAGTCACAGAAACAGGAATACCATCAACCAGTAATATTTTCGGATCGTTCTGAACACCCATTAACCCCGTCCTGAACCCATGTTGTTCCCAGGCAATTTTCTGTATTTCTTCATCCTTCAGGGCATCAATGAGAACTGAGGCCTGTTTGTTCAGGATGATCATGGGGTGTTCGCTCCAAACCGTAGGTACCGGGTATAAGGGGATTATCTGGTTCTTTACTTTTGGCCAGAAATCCTGGTGCATCCTTGAAAATTCAATGATCTGGCACTCATAACCCCCCATCAAAGGGTACTGGCCGACCCCGGTCTTTAAAAACTGTTCAAACAACACACCCGAAGTATTCTGCATAAATCCCTGTCTTGCAAAAAATTCTTTTACTTCGGGAAGGACCTGGGGGAGATCCGACTCAACAACCACATCTCCTTCCTTGAGAATATTTGCAACCAGTCCGGCAAACATATTTCCCGAGTTGGATTTTGTCGGATCAGTGGTGGTCACGGTAATTTTACCGTATAATTGAGGTAGGCCGATGTCGGACCATCTTTTTCCTTCCCTGATCAAAGCCAGTAGTCCGGGCATGTCAATAATATAGTAACTCGACATTTCCTTTCTGACGACGCCTGATTTGACAAGTGCATTAACGACAATATCCCAACTGTAAATGACTAGTGGCGAATTGAAAATATTTTCCGATCTTACAATTTTTGTTCCCTGTTTAAGTTTGAAGATCTCAAGTGCAACCTGGCTGGATGGCCACAGAAAGTCAATCCCGGGTTTCACCTCCTCACTGACCATTTCAATAGAGCCGGCCCTGACATAATTAACCACGAGACCGTACTTTTTCTTAAGTATTACTTTTACACGTTCATTTTCAAGAAATGAACTTTTCTCACTTCCAACCATCCCTTTAATATGGATCTCGGCTTTTTGCTTACTATAATACCAAAAACCAAAACCGATGGCCCCGGCCAGCAACAGTATCCCTAATCCGACAAGTAAACCTTTCATTATCCTTAGTTTAAATCTTCTGCCTTAAAAGTCTTTTCGAGTGTTTCAATTTCTACGTCCAGATCCATGACATCGTTACTGAGAAGCTTTGCCAGTTGCTTGTCAAAAGCTATATCAATGGAATTAAGCATGTTTTCCGCTTTCAGCAGGGCCTTTGAGATCTCGGGTGACTGAACCTCCTGCTTCGAAAGCTGGGAATATTTATTGACTATGCTAATGCTCGTATCGAAATAATACGAAAGAAACTGGCGGGCAACTTTCATCTTTTCAGGATCTTTCCTGATGTTTTCAAAGATCTTCTTAACAATACCCGTAATGTGGTATATCTTAGCCTTTATCTTTTCATCCCTTATTTGTTTTCCCAGGTTTTCAAGTTCCTTTATTTTTTCTTCGCCCTCGCTAAGTAAATTTCCCAGCATCTCTCCTGTAATACCATTACCGAAATTAATTGCAAGCTGATCTTTAGGACGTAAGGCAAACAGTATAATATATATACCGAAAAATGACAGCATCGAAAGGACCAGGGTTACAGGTAATGAAAAACGGAGAATAAAAAAAAGCCCGAGCATAATCAGTCCCGCAGCAATCCCTGCAATTACACCTGCAATAAATGTAAAATTTTTCATTAATTGTAACCTTTTACCTTCCTGAAAGCGCTGATCAGGTCCTTTCTGCCGTCAAAAACCGCACCGTTAGTCAGATCAGCAATACGGGAAAGCTGCTGATCTGAAGCATCCCCGAATTTAATCAGAAACACAGGAATGTCCCTTCCGTAAGTTTTCCAGGCAGCTTCAAGATCCTCGAACGTTTTTCCGGTATTTGATTCCCCGTCAGTCATAAGGATGACCGCTGGAATATATTTTGTTGAATCCGTCTTTGCGATTTGATCCATGGCAAGGATAACAGGTGAATAAATATCAGTTGAGCCATCTGCAGGCAGATTCCTTACTTTTTCCAGAATAGACAGAAGCTCTGTTTGTCTATTCCCATCTACTTGCCAGCCATCTATTATTTCCCCGTCGAATGGGATCACAACTGTGATATCATTAGGTGAATTTTGCAGGAAATACATTCCTGCCTTTTCCTGGTCAAGCAGGATCTCCATTGCTTTCTTCAGTTGTTCGGAGCGTTCACCTTTCATACTCCCCGAATAATCAAGACAGAAATATGTGATGGAAGGCTTCCTAAATGCGGTTTGATAGAGGTTTAATGCTTTCAGGATAACATCGGTCCTTGGGAGTTTAATAGGTGAAAGGATCTTCCTGGAATCAATGCCCCAATCCGGGTTAAACACCTCAGCGGGTGCATTTTTAAGTTCCCCGGCAAAACCGGTCCGCCTTCCCAATAATAACATCTGATGCTGGGTTTCTTCATTAAGGAGAAATGCTTGCAGCTTCTTAAAAAAAGATTCCTTTTTTGCATCCCCATTATCAATATATCCCAGTTGGGAATCAGCTAAAACAAGTCCATCAACAGGATAAATGATATACAATGGCTCCTTGCCCTTCCTGGTCAATTCCCGGTTTGCCTCAATGATCAGGGCTTCATAGTTGACCATTGCATCATAATCGCCTTTGAGGTAAAGGTCTTTCAGCCATCCCGAACTGCCCGAAGACCGGTTTATCCCGGAAAGGAGATCAGTGATTTCTGTTTTTAATTCCGGTTTTTCGAGGTCTGCCGCTGTAATGTATTCAGGATTCCCGAGTAAAGCATAAAGGAACCCAATGTAAGCACTGGCCCCTGAATTTGACTGGGAGGCAGAGGTCATTATGAACCTTAATTTTTTCTCCCTGATGACTTTCAGGATATCCGAAACCCTTACTTCTTTCCCGACAAATCCAAGCTGTATAGCAAGGCTTTTTTTAATGCCGAACACTACGGGGGAAGTCATGACCGATTGTGCATATTTCACCTTACGATCTTTATCGCCCAGGGTGATCCAGATCCCGCTGGCCGGCCATACCGCATCATACTTTGCAGTATTGTTCTGAAGTTCAAGCATGATATCCACCGAACCTTCATATTTGAATTTAGCCTCCACATTATTCTTAACAGCGAAATCTGTGACTATTTTCTCCAGAGGTAAATTTTCCGATCCCGATAAAATGGTAAATTCACTGGGATGTTTCTTACAGGAATCAAGGGACAAGATGATTAAAACAAGCACCATGATGAATGGAAGTTTATTGATGGTGGTCAGCAAGGATGAAGTCTTCATTTAGTATTGAATTTATTTACCATGATAATTCAGGTAATTCAAGCGGGAAAGTGCAAATAATAACCTTTTCAATATTAATACTTTCCGGAACGCCAAATGTTAAATTAAGGTTAAAACGCTACAGACAATTACATGGGTGATTATAAACGTCATATCATGGCTCGTCCATAATTCAGCGGATAAGCTGACTTTCTTTGAAATAAACTTAAATTCTTTGGCCAAACCGGTCAGATTGACTTCTTAAGGCCAACTTCATTGGTGAAAGCTGAAACCGGTTCTTAGTCGTCAGCAATAATACGAAAATCCTTTTCCAGCCGGTCGATATTAGTTCTTATATATTCTCCCATATTTTTCTTAATCTCAACGAAGCAGGTACCATCATCACTATTTCTGAATATGACAACAGATTTCTTCTTACTTATTACCTCGACAAGTTTCTTTAC
>Ga0224523_1000350_pt1 | contig 26586 bp, 18 predicted proteins | sample CFST50metaG_FD_182732 | JGI IMG/M metagenome (GOLD analysis project Ga0224523, IMG submission 182732) | Peat soil microbial communities from Stordalen Mire, Sweden - C.F.S.T50 | ecosystem: Environmental > Terrestrial > Soil > Wetlands > Peat | place: Sweden: Norrbotten County, Stordalen Mire...
TTTAGGAATATCTGTTTTTGACAAAACACCTGTAAAAGAACTACTTACGGAATCGCAAATCAACCAAAATTTCAAAGAACAGGGTAATTTATTTAGTATCAATAATTTATTAACGCATCAGTAGTATTTCATTTTGTATTGTTCTGAGCTCGGATTGGTTCAGAAAATCAAAATTTAGAGTTATGGAAAATAGGATATTAGAACTAAAATGTAATAACTGCGCGAAGCTTGATAAGTACCAATTTATTGCCAGTTTTAATTCGCTTGACAATGAAAAATATACCATGAAGTTCTCTGAAGAAGTTCCTATTGGTATGAGTATAAGAATTAATACCTTTTATCATACAATCCAAAAGAATGATGACACTTTTAGAATTTCAATAAAACAGGCTTATTTAACTAAAGATACGCCAACGGTTTTAGAATTGTTCTTAGCGGATAAATACGAGACAAAAAATAAAGAACAGATATCTGTTTATAAGGATTCGAATACTCTAGAGATCTATAAAATGATAGAAAGGGGAGATAATTTTAAATTAAATTCAAGTAGATTATTAAACTTAAAAAATGAGAATCTTGTAATTATAAAGATGCCACATGTATTTAATGGGAACTACATAATTGAAAATTGGATTCAACCTTTCCCCAAAAAATAAAAAAAATGGTGCTAACTCAAACGGTTTAATTAATTAGCTTCGCTGAGCTCGTCAACCGCTCCGCGGTTTCCTCGGTTGCCTTCGCCAGCCCGGACAATTTCATGACACAAAACCACACATCCATCTATCGGGACTTGCAAAAAAAATGATATCAAACAATTAAACCCTTGACAATATGATCTGTGACTCAAAATTAAAAATTGCTATTTCAAACCTTGGATGGATCGATAAGGGAAACTTATGGATTTATAATAATTCTGAGAATAATATTAGAACAGTTTTCTTATCGGAGTCGAGATACTTAAACATTTTCGACGGATCAGCTGATTATTTTTCAGTAAGTCATAATTATGAAGATTCCATATTTGAAATATCTATTCATCATTTTTCTCAACCTGAGATAATCCTTTGTAAATTAATATTTAACAATTATAAAACAGATATCACTGGGGACGTTGACCTAATAAAATATATACCCAAATATTATGTAGCAGGTTTTACTCTTAATGGTGAATATAAAACCCATCTAATTTCCATTCATGATAAATCAATCAAAATTGATGATTCAAAGATAGAATGGTTTCAAAAAGGCAATTTTGATTTTGGTTATCAAGGATTAACTGGTGTTACGGAATATAATGATGAACTATTGTTTTGTGTTCAAAGGGATGGTAGTATATACAGAGTAAATAAAGAAAGCAATCAGTTGGTGGCTAAAATTGAATTGGCAATGCATTTTGGTAACCCTAAAGTCACCTTTAATAAGAATAAAACTATCCTATTCACCGATGACTATGATACATTAATCAGGATTAATCCTTCAACCTGGAAGATTGAAAAACAAACCAGATTTCAGAACGCATATCAAGGAACTAATCAATTCATCGGATCATATTCATTTAATAAAAACAAGAATTTAATTACACTGGCAAGACCTTTTAGTTCTGATGTTGTAATGATTGATAATAACTTAAATATAAAATATTACTGTAAGATTGGGAGACAGCCATTGGAGTCTGTTGTTCTTGACAATAAAAAAGTAATTGCCAGAGACTGGAAATCTGGAGATTTTTTGACAGGAACAATGAAGTTTAGATTTTTTTGGAATAGGCAGTTAACTTAAACAGGTTGGGCTACTTTTCAATCAAATAGACAGTTACATCATGACAAAAATAAAAGCCAAAGCATAACATGGACAATGCTATGAAAAGCATTGCCCTGACACGGACAACAGTTCAATTAAACTGCCGGGCGGTTAGCAACTATAAAACATTACCAATGAGACATACCACCTTGACAATTATCGGACTTTTATTTACTCTTACTATTTTCAGTCAACCATTCGGATCTTTTTTTCATTCAAGATTGGAATTCGAATTACTATCACCTAAAATCATTAAGAGTAATAACATCACAAGAGTAAGGATATCTGATCATTTCATGGACGAGATAACTCTTGACTATGAATTTCAATATAACGCAGATGGATTAATAACTTCATATAGAGGTTTTTTTAATCCAGATCCAAATAGATCAAAAATTTTCAATTTGGATGCTGATGATACGATCTTCTACAATCGAACATGCATCGATGTAATTGATGGAAATAATAAAACCACAAGAATTAAATATGCTCAAAATGGTAGAATAGAAAAAGTGTATTATGAGTATAAAAATATTATTATTGGATGTCCAGTAAAGAGTTTATCATTCAAGTATAATTCCTCAGGGCGTATTTCAAATGAAACCATGATAAATTGTACAGACAGTCTGGTCTCAAAGTATATATATCGCAGGAAATTAATTAAGGAAGTAATCTGCACTACCTTAAGGAAAGATATAAGATTTTCATGGAGCCCCACAGAAACCCTAATTGAGCGATTCAAGGTGAATTATGATTCTTTAGGGTTAATAAAATCAATTATTAAAACATCTGATCCAAACATATTTGTAAGCTATGAATATTTTAAATAATTACAGTTGCTAACTCGGACGGTGCTATGAAAAGCATTGCCCTGAAACAAATGGCAACTCAATTAAACCGTCGTACCGTTAGGTTTAAGATTTAGTGCAGAATACTGAGATAACCAATGCACATACAAGAATTTGGCAGTTTACAATCACGATTGTGAGGGCTGCTGCCCAACCACATGCTTATCTGCTTTCCCTAGACCTTCCCATTTAGAAGACTAGTATAGGTACAAAAGCAGTAAGACCACTGTGTCATTAACAATATAACTACCAAGGTATTCGACAAAATGATGAGTCCGCTTAATATATTAGATCTTTGATTTTCACACTTATGTATTATAAAACATTCATACATTTACTACATGAAAGCAAACAATAAAACAATACATCGGAATCAGAAATAAAAGCTGAGAGGTTCAATAGTATAAATTAATTTCCCGAACATGAAAATTTATTATTATATCATAATTCTATCTATAATATCTGTAGGCTGCCAAACTATTGATCTACCAAAAGAAAGATATAATCAATATGATCTCTCAACAATCAAAGTGTATATTAGAAATGACACACTATTTTGTTCATTAAAAAATTCTTTGGATTGCCCATTGCGTTTTTATATTTCCACATCAGACAGTACCATAAATAAATCGTTGCATTCTATTTACCCAATTACATTTCATTCAAAAAAAGATACGCTGATAATGATTCAGGTTAATAGCAATTCCTCGGGTAAAGTAGAAACATTTTGGGGAGCTTGTATGGGTGACTTGGATAGAAAAATAGATTATAATAAAATAGACCTGCCCTTTTGTAAAGGGAAAAGTTATAAGATAGTTCAAGGCTATAATGGAAAGCATTCGCATCATACAGATTATTCACGTTATGCAATTGATTTTGGACTACAGACAAATGATACTATTTGTGCAGCTGATGATGGTTTTGTTGTTGGAGTAATAAAGGACTATACAATTGGTGGCAACGATAAAAGATTTGAGGAATTTGCAAATTATATCACATTATATCATCCTCATTCAGGATTGTATACACAATATGCTCATTTAAAAAATAATGGGAGTTTTGTAAAAGTTGGAGATACTGTTAAACAAGGACAAGCAATAGGACTTGCTGGTATGACTGGATTTACATCAATAGCACACCTACATTTCAATGTCTTAATTCCATGTCCTCCAAAAGACGGATTCAAGTCTACCCCGATTGAATTTATTGAGCATTATAATGGTAATAGTCTTAGGATAAATGATATTGTAAAAAAATAAACTGTCCACAACAAAGTAATTGTAATAGCCGTGCTTGACAATTTTAAATTAATCTGAGTTTCAAAATTGGCATAAATGGTAACATTAGAGTGTAATATTTTCAATTAATCTCAAGGATTCACATTACGTTGATAACTTAAACTATGCTTACATTGCAACAATTTGATGATACACACGTCTTTGACTAAAAAGATTCTGAATTTGCGCAAAACCACTTTTCTTTTTGCTCGTTTTTCTTTTAGTCATTCTTTCCTCCTCAATCGCAATTTGCAGGTGATTTAAATGTAAAAGCATAATATAATAGATATAATTTAAACACTCTTCCTATGAAAGCGCTTCTGATTATTTGCACTGTATTTCTTTATAACTTAGAAATATTCGCACAATCCAAATTTGAAATGGACCAAAAAACTATTCAATTTGAGAATAAAGAAGTACAATTGTCGGGAGTCCTTGTATCGCCAAAAACGAGTAAGAACGTACCGTTGATAATATTAGTACCAAATAGTTGGAGCTCTCTTTCTATTGATATAGCAGAGCAATATGCAAAAAAAGGTATTGCATGTTTTACATATGATTCAAGAGATAAGGATAAAAAAATGGGATTTGATAGCTTCAAAGACAGTATAGTAGACATATATTCTCAAGATTTACAAATCGCCATAAAGAAAATGCATGAATTTAAGACTTTTAATAAAATTGGAGTTATAGGTATAAGTATGGGGGGGTGGATTATTGAAAGAGCTATAATAAATGAAAATGTTGATTTTTATGTTATGATTTCAACTCCAACAACGTCTTTCAAAAAGTCTTATGAATAGCTATTGGCAAGTTTTATTAAAAATAATGTTGATACAAATCAAATCAATAATATAAAATCTCAAAGGGAGAATGTATTGAATACACATAATTTTGAGTTCAATCCATTTGATAATGTTAAAAAGATAATGATTCCATCTATATGGATTTTTGGGAAAAATGATATTAATGTATCTGTTGACCAAGCAGTTTCTGATTTGGAAACGATTAAGAATACAAATAAGATTACAATTAAAACATACGAAGGGCTAGACCATTCAGGAGTGTTTAATAGCGAATTGGTTTTAAATGATATAATTAATTGGATAAGAGAATAAGCGGGCAATGGTAAGTTGCTAGTAACAGTTTTTGCAATTTCCTACTGCTTCCAAGACAAATTTTATCATGACGTGACAATATCGTATCATCTACTGGGATTCAGCGCATTGAAAGCTTCATCGTGACACCAAATGCTCGTCCACTTATCGGGACTTTGCAAAAACGCATGCCAACCCTGACGGACGGCAACAAACTAAACTGTCGGGCCATTGAGTGCAATTTAAATTGACAGCTATTATGAAAATAGTAAAGCATATTTAAATCATAATAAAAAGTAAAAACGAATATGATTACGGCTATAACAAACGCACACATTTTTGATGGAGAGAGAGTAATTGATGACATGATAGTCTTGATCGAAGGGGAACGGATTTTTAATGTTGGAGGAGTTGTGCCAACGGGGGCAACAGTCATCGATGCCCACAACGCTACCCTTATGCCCGGCCTTATTGATGCACATGTACATACTGATATTGACGGATTACATGACGCTCTATTATTTGGTGTCACTACCGAGTTGGAAATGATGGGGCGATGGTCATTCAAGGAACGTAAGGAAATCGCTGAACGGCACGATGTAGCTGACATTCGCTCTGCTGGTATGGGTGTCACTCCTCCTGGGGGGCATCCATCGCAGTATATGAAATCCAGCAGTAATTTACTTCTTAGATTTTTCTATCGTTATCCATTTGTTTCAACGCCTAAAGACGCTGTCAAATTCGTAAAAAAGCAGGTTGCCAATGGAGCCGACTATATCAAGATATTTATTGAAGATGGAACCACAGTCGGTTTTCCCGGACTTCGGGTAGTAAGCCACGAGATACTCCATGCGACTGTTAACGAAGCTCATCACCTTGGCAAGATGGCCATCGCTCATGTGACAACTTTTGAAGGAGGGCAGAAAGCTATTTCGGCAGGAGTAGATGGGTTAGCTCACTTGTTTTTTGATCGCCAACCTACTCCAGAGCTTATAAACGCTATTGCTTCTTCCGGAGCGTTTGTTATCCCCACACTCGTGACGCTTTCAACTGCCTTTGGCAATAGTGCAGCCGAGCTGGCCACAGACAAACGAGTAAGTTCCAGATTAGGAAAGAAGTGGCTCAATTCACTCTCAAGGAGCATGAATGTATACCCTCAAGGTAAACTCGAAGATGCATTCGCCAGCGTCAGGGCCCTCTATAATGCGGGAGTGAACATTTTAGCTGGCAGTGATGTGTCAGAGCCTATCCCTATCCTCGGCGGTCTCGCTCATGGTGCTAGCCTGCACCACGAGCTTCAATTGCTGGTTGCTGCGGGACTGAAACCTATCGAAGCTCTCCGTGCGGCTACTTATACGCCTTCAAGACGTTTCGGACTTACAGACCGTGGACGGATTGCTCCCGGAGCACGAGCTGACCTGCTTCTGGTCGAAGGAGATCCAACAATCAATATTACTGACACACTGTCTATTCTTGGCGTATGGCGTGGTGGTGTAAGACTTAGCACTCACTAAAATTCAGAACACAAGTAACGCTACTCCTTTAGTGCATTTAAGTTAAATATGAAAATTATAAGTCATGAATTACTAACAAAAACTACAGCCAACACTGATGGTAGTCTTAATTGCTTTTGTCATCCAGGACAATTGAATAATAGATGCTAAAACCCAGAATAGTTTCAGTATAGTTTCAGTAACATCTGACTAATTTTTTCACGGGGAACATTTTGTCGGTCAAGTGTGCTGGCATAACAATCTCTGGCTTTGCCCAACTTCAAAGGCCGAGATAATTTAAGTTGACCGCTTATATCTTTTAACTTCCGATTTAATTGCCGCTTTAATTGCCGCTTTAATTTACGATTTCTGTTAGTAAAGAAACTCTCGTCATAATCTTCCTTAAGCAGACCCAATAAAAATGGACTGTTTTTATCACCGACAAGGGCTATGGAATCCTTTAATTTGTCTGTTACAGGAATAATGATTGGCTTTTTGTTGTTTCTTCTCGTCGACTGCAGCGATAAAGCAAAACCCAAACATCTCTTGCGAATTTGTGTTCTTTGGATTTAAATTATTTGAGATCAATAACAGATTGGATCTCGGGCTCTTTAAGCACAGGCTTTGAGGGAAAATAACTTGAGATTGTAAATCCTCCTAAGCCAAATGGATATTCATATTCTTTTGGAATTATCTTAACAAAATGGGTGAAATAGTTAATAATAGACCTTAGATTTCTCATGTGATGATCTATTGTTGCCTGAGAATTATTATCACCAATTAATTTCTTTTCAAAATTTTTAAGGAAACTGACCGTAACATCCCCGACACTTATGCCAGGTTTGAACTCCTCAAACCTGTTCTTTGTATATCTTAATGATTCAATGGTCTTGGGTTTAATATCTTCTTTATTTTCGATTTAATAGTCAAATAACTCAGATAGAAGAAAAGACTGGGGTATACTTTTGTCTTCATTCTTGAATAACTCTCTGAATCGTGTCTTATTGAATGGTTTAAATTCGGAGAAGATCCTCTCCCATTTTGAAATATAGCCATTACATTTGTCCCGAAATGCTATACTTTCTTTGTCTTTAAACTTCTTGATGAATACCTGATCATACTGATTCTCTGTCATTTTTGAGACATTGATGTACATTACATCGTTTACATATACCATACGGATGGCCAGATTATACTTGTCTCCTTTAAGTTTTGTTCCTTTATCCAGCACAATGTTAAATGTTGCCATATTTGTTTAAATTTAAACTTTTGGAAGCGATGGAAGGTTTTCTTCCATTGTCTTTAATCTTTATACTTTTATACCCGTCTAAGGGGTAATAAAATATAAAGAAAAAAATCCGTAATACAAAATCCGGATTCAAAAAAACGGAGCCAAAAATAAACTTTTTTTTGATACTATAAGCTAAAACGGATGCGGATATGAGAATTTCGCTGGCAAATGATGGATCCAGACATCGGTCTCATCCTTGAATCAAAATCAAACATGACAGGAGTCCGTTTTGAGGGTCTTATTAGGAAAGATCATTTTTTTCTGAACTATTCTATTCCAAACTAATTAAACTAACCGAGATGTGACCAGAATCAATCTGGGGAGGTTTGAATTAATATATTCAAATGATTGGTTAACTTACTTTCACTTGGTGGAAGTTATAATCCATATGAATTATTGTAAGAATTGGTAATATAGTTTGTCCCGTTCGGACCCCTTACTACCGAAAGTTGCAACCGGTAAAAAACATTTTGATGTTATAACAATTCAAACAGCAATATTCACAAACTTATAAATCAAGTACTAAATTGCTGGCTTTACTACTTAAAAATTAAATTGCACCATTAGTTTGAATATTTAATAACTTTACATTTATAACAATCGGAGAATAATATTTCATAGATATTATTCATTAATAAAAATCTTTTAAACATGGCTGCGTTGAATAAAAACCTTATTCTAAAAGTGTTTGCCGAAATGTTAAAAAATAAACCTTTCCCTTCAAAGCACCTGCCTGAGATAGATGAAGAGATTGACTATCGCAAAATACCCGACCTACAGATTAAAAACTTCCCATGGCCAGTTAGTGTTGAACTGCGGCATTTTTTCTCAGATACTATGCGGCAACCGGGAAGAGCGAGGCTTGATCAGATTTTTAAGACAGTTGAACGGACGATTCAGTTTGTCAGCTTTGTTTTGGTATGCCAGGTCTGGTATGATATAACAAATAAGACCATTGACCGATTTCAGACTTCGTAAATAAGATGGCCTATAAACTTATTAATCTGGTATTATTATTCTTGTTGTCTCTTCCACTAAGTGCGGAATACAAAAAAAACGTCTATTCCATTTCACGCCGTGAAGGATTATCAAACGGTGCAGTGAATACAATTGTGAAGGATAAGGAAGGATACATCTGGTTTGGAACCTGGAATGGACTTAATCGCTACGACGGCAACAGAATAGTCACATACCTTCCCGGCAATAATCCCAACTCCATTCATAATCACGTCATCCGGGAAATGTATCCGGCATCTTCTGGTCAAATCTGGATGCTGACAAATAAAGGCATTGGATTATATGATAATATCCACGATCGTTTTACATCCTATTTTACACAGGAATCAGTGCAGATTAACTATGAAAATGACATTGCAATAAGTCATTCAGACAGATATGGGACACTGGCCTCGGTATTCGGACGTGGCATTTTCAGGTTTGACAGGACCACAATGCAATTCAATAAAATAGTTTTTGACTTTTCTTCTCAGCAGGCTTCACTCAGCATTAAAAGGATCATTCAGGCGGGAAATCAAATATATTGTATTACCGGAAGCGGGCAGGTATTTAAAATGTTGGGGAATCAACTTGAAGAGATAATGCAGTTAACATTAACAGGAACTCTATCTTCATCAATTTCAGTTTTAATTGATCAGCGTCCATATCTACTGATCACTCAACGTTCAGGGAATGCTCTTATGGTTGATCTTGAAGCAAAGGTAGTCAACCAGCTAAGGATTCCTGATGATATAATAACTTCTTTCTCCCTTTCTCCGGAAAACAACAGGCTCTGGACCGGTACCGAAAAGGGAAGAATTTACAGTTTCAATCTGCTAACCCGAAGTTTTGAGATGCTTAACAGACTTTCAGACTTATTTGAGAACAATCTGATTTCTACACGTATATTATGCATCTATGAAACAACTCCTGATATATTATGGATTGGAACCGATGGAAATGGAGTATATATGCTTAAACTCTCAGAATTTCCTGTTAATATCCTGTCTTCAAATCAATTGACATATCCTATTGTCAGAAGTATTCTTGTGACCCGTAAAAGAGATATTCTTATAGGTACCAAGGGTGGAGGAATTGATATTTTTGATGCCAACGGGAATCATATCCGGGAATTATCTGTTAAAAACGGTTTAAGTAACAATTCGGTGCTTTCGTTCCATGAACATGATGACGGGTTTATATGGGTTGGTTCCGATGGTACAGGAGTTGATATTATTTCGCCTGATTACAGAACCATCCGCAATTTTCCTCGTGATTTTAAATGCTTCAACCAGCTGAACTTTGCTTCGGTTTACCGCATAATTGAAGACAGCGATCAGAGAATTTACCTTGGTACCAGTGGTTATGGAGTTATCATGGTGGAGTTTAGTAAAGCCGGAACAACATCGCCTGTTGGTTGCGAACAACTGATTCTCGACAAAAGTTTTGCCTTACAGAGCCAGATAGTATATGCCCTGACTGAAGAAAAACCAGGGATTATCCTGATAGGCACAAGAGGGGTTGGTGTGTACCGCTACAATACAATAACCAAGAGAGTAATTGCTCAGTATAACACAATGACTCATCATGATCTTATAATGAATGATGATATACTTTCTCTTTTTACTGAACGCAACGGCAAAACCTGGGTTGGCAGTAGCAACGGCATTTTCAGTTTGTCACCAATATCTTCCGATTCAGTCAGGGTGAACGTGTTAGATGTTCAGTCTGACCTTTCAAATACCAGTATTCATGCAATCCAGCTTGATAACATGAATAATTTATGGGTAACAACCAACCAGGGGCTTTCATTAATTGACAGCACTAGAAGAAATGTCAGGAGTTACAATGTAAACGATGGTTTGATTAATCTTGAATACAGTGATGGCGCTTCATTTTTCGATGGAAAAACAGGAAAGCTTTATGCCGGGGGAACCATGGGAGTGGATATTGTACAAACGGATAAGATAATATTCTCTTCGTATTTTCCACCTATTGCAATTAATCAGCTTCTTATCAGGAACATACCGGTAGAAATAGGAAATGAAAGTGCACTTACCAGTCGCATCAACCACCAGAAAAGCCTGAAGCTCAAGTATAATCAAAATTCAATCACTTTTGATGTTTCTCCTCTTGCTTTCTGGGGACAGGAACGTTACAAGATTTCTTACAGGATGATTAACTTTGACAATGAATGGATCATAAATCCGGGAAACCAGCCTATCAGTTTTTCGAATCTGACGCCAGGCAAGTATTCTCTGCAGATACGTGTAAGTGATGAGAACGGGACATGGTCGAAGAATTTCAGAGAAATAGAGATTATCATTAGTCCTCCATTCTGGAGAAAACCGTGGGCAATTATCAGCTATGTAATACTTTTCATTGGAATTCAGTTACTTATATTTTCGGCATATCGCAGGCGTGAAGCCAGGAAAAAGGAAGCCACATTACAGGAATTCAAAAAGAAAAAAGAAGAGGAGCTGCAGAGCTATAAAATAGAGTTTTTTACTAATATTGCCCATGAGTTTCGCGCCCCGCTTACTATTATCTCCTCACACATTCATGCTTTACTTGAAGATACTCTTAGTACAGTCAAAAATCCACATCTTTTAAAAGTTTACAACAACAGCATTAAACTTCAGAAGCTGGTGGTCGAAATCATGCAGTTCAGGAAGCTGGAAAAGGGGAAAGAACCTTTAAATATTCAGGTGACAAAACCAGTTGAACTTATTAATGAAGTTGTTTCTGATCTTGATATGCTCGCACAGCAAAAAGATATCTATTGCGAGATCATTGCTCCCGATACCGGCTTTAATTTCAGGACGGATGCAGATAAGTTTCAGCGGATATTTACCAATCTGATATCGAATGCCATAAAATATAATAACCCCGGCGGATTTGTCAAAGTTCGAATTAAATCAGTGAATTCATCACTTACTGTTGAGATCGAAGACAATGGTGTTGGCATAATGCCTGAGCACTTTCAAAAGGTTTTTGAACCTTTTGGTATATCTTCAGCCAGGAAAAAGGGAAGTTTCCCTGGATACGGCTCCACAGGTCTGGGTCTTGCAGTTACAAAAGGCCTGGTCGAGTTGCTTAAGGGAACCATTAGTTTTGAAAGCAGGCTTAATGAAGGGACTAAGTTTATCTGTGTTTTTCCCGATGTACATGAGGTAAATTCAGGTGAGATGATAAAAGATCCGGTTGATGAATTAAACGAAATCAGTATAATTGATAAAACAGGAACTGAAACAATGGTTGAGAATTCAGAAAGATTGACGGGAAAACCTCTGATTCTGCTGGTTGAAGATGATTCTGAAATTCTTGTTTTGCTCAGAGATTTCCTTCAGGCGGATTATAATATCATTTTTGCTGAAAACGGTTCTGAGGCTTACAAAAAAGTACTGTCCGATAAACCTGATCTTATTGTTTCGGATTTAATGATGCCGGAAATGGATGGCATTGAACTTTGTGGCAAATTGCGTGAGAACTTTGACACAAGTCACCTTCCGATAATACTTCTAACAGCCAGAGCTGAAATAGAAGACAGGATTGCCGGTTTAAAAGCCGGGGCCGATTCATATATCCCCAAGCCATTTCACCCGGAACATTTGAAAGTCCGCATCGAAAAACTCATGCAATTGAGGATCAACATAAAGAGGCACTTCGGGAAACAGGATATCAATTCCGGGCTGGTAAAGGAGATACCTGACCCGTTTTTTCAGAAATTGCTCAGTTATATAGATGAGAATATTGATGATGAAACACTTTCATCTGAAAAGCTTTGTGATAAACTTGCCATCAGCAAGTCTTCCCTTTACAATAAAACCAGGGCAGTGCTCGGAACTACTCCGCATAGCTTGATATACCGGAGACGTTTGAGCAAGGCAGCTGCCCTCCTTAGATCAACCACAATGACGGTGAGCGAAATTATCGACCATACAGGCTTTCCCGGCAGAACTCATTTCTATGATCTGTTTAACAAGGCTTATGGTTGTTCACCTTCTGACTACCGAAACAAACCTGTTGGAAACTAGAAGTTTTTTAAAGTAAACTGATCCATAGCGGAATTGATCTCTTTTTAAGTTAATAACCAGCAATTTATTTGATGCTGTTATTGTAAACAAGTGGATTATTCCTGAGAAGGGATCATTTTATACTATACAGGACAAAATCAGGAATAGGGCGGACAAGGTTTACGTATAATCGATTGTAGCTTTGTTTCTCTCTAAACTGACTAAAATGGATATTGCACATCGCTTTGCGCAAAACCCTCTTCTTTGTCCTACTGACCTCAAACCTGGTATTGAAGGAATGGAGCTGGTCTGCCTGCTTAACCCGGGTGTTTTTCAATTTGACGGGAAGATATGGCTGCTTCTGCGCGTGGCTGAAAGACCCAGGCAGATTGAAAACAAATTAAGCTTCCCTGTATATAATATAAAAGGTGAAATTGAGATTCTTAACTTCGATAAAAATGATCCCGATCTGGATGCTTCCGATCCGCGAGTGATCAACTATAAAAACAAAGATTACCTTACCACACTCTCTTACCTTCGACTTGTATGTACCGATGATGGGTCTCATTTTTATGAACCGGCCGGGTATCCTCCTATTTTTGGGAAAGGAGAACTTGAAACTTTTGGTATTGAAGACTGCCGGGTGGCTACAATGGCTGACGGCTACTGCCTCTCTTTTACCGAAGTATCAGAATTCGGTGTAGGGGTAGGGCTCATCAAGACAAAAGACTGGAAGACCTTCAGCCGGGAAGGAATGATTTTTCCTCCACATAATAAGGACTGTGCCATATTCGAAGAAAAAATAAACGGGAAATACTATGCGCTGCATCGTCCCAGCAGCCCTGAACTGGGTGGAAACTATATGTGGTTGGCCGAATCACCCGATATGATCCACTGGGGCGGACATAAGTGCATCGCAACATCGCGTCCAGGTATATGGGATTCGGCTCGTGTAGGTGCAGGTGCAGCGCCTGTGAGAACTTCAAAAGGCTGGCTTGAAATATATCATGGAGCTAACAACGACCATCGGTATTGCCTTGGCGCCCTGCTGCTCGATATTAACGATCCTTCAAAAGTTCTTGCACGCAGCACCGAACCGATTATGGAGCCCATCCAGCCTTACGAACAGACAGGATTTTTCGGGAATGTAGTTTTTACCAACGGACAATATATAAAAGGTGATAACATCTTCATGTATTATGGGGCAAGCGACGAAGTTATATGCGGCGCCAGGTTCTCGATCTCCGAAATCCTTTCAACACTAATTTAACAGATCTGACCTGATATGATTGCCAAATTAGTTTTTGAATACCGATATTTCCTCTCAATGCCGCATAATATGCGGGTGCTGCTTATTACCAATATGTTGTATGCCCTGGTATTACCTGTGGTGGAAATCTTCATGGCTGCTTACATAATGCGTTATTTTGCCGATACCAGCTATGTGGCTATTTTCCAAGTTGCTATGTACACCGGCATAATAATTACCTCATTAGCCAACGGTTTTTTGTTGAAAAGTTTTAAGGTTGCCACACTTTATAGTTTTGGCATTCTTTTAAGTGGTTTGTCGATGGTAGGGATGATGTTTGTAAAAGACATTTCACTGACCGGTTTAGTTATTTCCGGAACATTGATTGGAGCATCATCAGGTTTTTTCTGGACTAATCGTTACTTGATGGCGCTAAACACTACTTCTGATGAAAACAGAAATTACTTTTTCGGACTGGAATCTTTCTTTTTTACAATTTCAAATATTGCAATTCCGCTGGCCATAGGTGCTTTGCTGGTCTCGATTGACGGGAAACAGCTTTTCGGAATTGTTTTTAATATTTACCAAGGATATCGGATTGTAACACTGATTGTGTTTGCTATTACTATTCTGGCTTGTTTTTCGCTTGCCCATGGCAACTTTAAAAATCCGGAACAGAAAGATTTCTTATATTTCCGCTTCGACAGGCTCTGGAACAAACAGATTTTATTAGCAGCTCTTAAAGGTCTTGTACAGGGTTTCCTGGTTACGGCTCCGGCCATGCTCATTATGCGATATGTCGGAAAAGAGGGTTCTCTGGGACTGATCCAGGGAATAAGCGGCGGATTGACAGCTGTTCTTATTTACCTACTGGGACGTTTTGCCAAACCCAGGCACCGCATTCTTATTTTTGGTGCGGGTATTACAATTTTCCTCATTGGAACTATTGTTAATGGTATTGAACTTTCCATGATTGGTGTAATGGTATTTGTCTTGTGCAAGGTGTTTTTCCAACCCATGCACGATTTGGCCTATTATCCCATTATGATGAAGGTGATCGATGTAGTTTCGAAACATGAAAACCGAAATAAATACGCCTATATCCTCAATCATGAGTTTGGCCTTTATGCTGGCAGGATTATGGGATTGGGACTGTTCATTTTCCTGGCATTTTATATATCGGAAATTTTTGCACTGCGCTACTCCCTTATTATTGTTGCATTGATACAGCTACTTTCGATTCTTCTGGCAAAAAATATTATGAAACAATCTTATTCTGAAGATAAATGAAAAGGGGAAATCTTATAATAATTGTTATCACCCTGCTTGCAGCTTTAAACTGCTGTTCTCCTCAAACATTTGAACCTGTTGCCCAGACGTCGTTACTACGTATTGATCAGATGCCTGAGTTGCCTCAGCCTCTGAAAATCATAGACTGGAAGAAAAAAGCACTTCAGTTCGACAGTCTGGTTTACAATTTCAAAAATCAGGCATCCTATGGACCACTTATCTGGATAGATAGTTCCAGGCGAAACTTCGACCAGTACACATACGGGCTTTATACAGTAATTGGCGATGTTCGCCAGGGGCCAAAAAAAAACAATGGCGAGTTTCATGAAGCGCTCACCTCTTTGAGTTCATTGTTAAGTGCGGGATTGCTGAAAATAGATAAGACCAGCCAGAATGGATTTAACTATGTGAAGATGGCACAAAACTATTTTAATAGCGACAATCATTGGAATATTGTAATGAACAATACAAATCCTTCAGTTGCCATGGCGGGGGGTGGTTATGGCCGCGACTGGTGGTATGATGTTTATCCCAATGTACTTTATTACGGAGTTGCAGCGCTTTTTCCCGATGTTAAGAATACTGAATTTATCCAACGAAAGGTAGCTGAACAGTTTTACAAAGCCGATTCTGTACTTAATGGAAATTATGATTATTCCTATTTTGATTACGGCCAAATGAAAGGTATGCGTAATAACATTCCCTGGCAACAGGACGCTGCTGGCGGTCATGCTTGGGTGTTGTACTCGGCTTATAAGAAATTTGGTGACAAACGTTACATGCAGGGAGCAGAAAGCGCCACCCGAGCCCTGGTTAACCAGAAGGAAAGTCGTTTTTATGAAATTTTGATGGCCTTCGGAGCTTATACTGCTGCCCGGCTGAATGCAGAACAAGGAACTAATTACAATGTTACAAGCTTATTAAATAACATCTTCGATGGTTGCCAGTCGAAAGATGGCCGCTACGGATGGGGAGTTATTGCCGAAAAATGGGGCGATTATGATGTGTATGGTCTGCAGGGAAGTATTACTGATGGTGGTGGTTATGCATTTTTCATGAATTCTGTTGCTATGGCGTGGCCTTTGGTACCATTGGTGAAATATGAACCACAGTATGCGCGGGCAATCGGGAAATATATGCTGAACGTTGTCAACGCATCTCGCCTTTTTTATCCCGACCAGATTGATGAGAAGAACCAATGGCTGCCGGAGCTTAAAGATCTTACCAGTGGAATTATTGGTTATGAGGGCCTCAGGAAAGCCGATGATCTGAACAATCCTACGATGAAAGGCATCTCTCCTGTTGCCATTGGGGATGGGCCAAAATGGGTTGCCGGCCAGCCAAAAGAATCGATGTTCAGTCTATACAGTACATCTATTTCCGGCGTATTTGGAGCAATTGTCAACAAAACTGGGGTGGAAGGAATTCTGGCCCTCGATTGCAATGCTACAGACTTCTATGCCGAAAATAAATTTCCGGTTTATCTCTACTATAACCCCTATGAAGAAACTAAAATCGTAACCTATCTCTCAGACAACAATATTGACTTGTTCGATATAATCTCTAAAAAGTACCTTGCAAAGGGAGAAAGGGGTAATGTCAGTATCAGTTTACCTGGACGGGAAGCAGCATTGATGGTTGTGCTTCCGGCTGGAACACACCTAAAAAAGGAAGGATCAAAAATTAAGGCAGGGGATGCGGTTATAGCATTCAGATAATGTATAAAGTATTATGGATCGTATTTAAAAACCAGAAATATAGTACTACTAACACTGAAAAATATTCGAAATGAAAAAAGGTCTAATTATTTATCTGCTTATATTGATAACGGCAACCCAGGTCTTTAGCCAGACTACCGTTACAGGAGTTGTAAAAAGCACGAAAGGCGAATTATTGACTGGAGTTAATGTATCCATAAAACACACAACCAAAGGCATTATTACAGATGTAGATGGTAAATTTTCATTGACCATTCCTGCCGATATACCAGATCCGATACTTGTTTTTGGATATGTAGGATATGTTGGACAGGAAATAAAAATTGGAACCCAATCGCGTTTGGAAGTAATGATGATTGAAGATACTAAGCTGTTGAATGAGGTTGTAGTAGTGGGCTACGGTGTCCAAAAGAAGACTGATCTCACAGGTGCAGTTAGTATGGTAGATGGATCAAAGCTGGATAAGTTTGCCGTATCGGGAGTCGATCAGGCATTACAAGGCCGGGCTGCAGGGGTATCGGTTACTCAAAATACTGGTGCTCCGGGTGATGGCGTTTCAATACGAATCCGTGGAACCGGATCGATTTACAGCGACAACGAGCCTTTGTATGTGATAGATGGAATTCCGACCAAAGATCCCATGGCTCTTAATAGTATATCACCCAGCGAAATCGAAAGTATATCAATTCTTAAAGATGCAGCATCCGCTGCTATTTACGGCTCCCGAGCTAACAATGGAGTAGTGTTGGTTACTACAAAAAAAGCGAAAAAGGGAGATAGTAATATAGAATTCAAAATTCAAACGGGGATACAAACCCATGGTTACTTGCCTCAAATGGTAAATACTGCGCAATATGTAAATATTTATAATGCTGCAGCCAATAATGACAATCCTTATCTGCCAAGCTTTGTGCAAAGACCGCTAATTTCTGATGCATATGCGGCTACCTTGCCTGATGTTAACCACCTGAAAGAAATTTTCAGGGTTGCCCCCACCGAAACCTATGATTTATCTTTTTCAGGAGGCAATGAAAAGACTAATTATAACATATCTGGTTCTTATTTCAATCAGGACGGAATTATTTACAATAGCGGGTTTAGTCGGGCAACGGGCCGAGCTAACATTAATTCGGCAATTAAAGACTGGCTAACCGTGAATGGAAACTTGAATGTGTATCGTACATCTACTGATATTATTGCAAGTAATGGTGACGGTTGGGGAGGAAATGGAAGCAATCCGGTTCGTTATGCTTTTTTTCGTACTCCGGCTATTGCTACTTATGACAACACAGGTAATTTTGTTGATTTACCAGAGCATCCTGAACTTTTTGGTGATGGGTATAATCCTCTTGGTGTAGCCATAAATACTCATAACCTGAAACTCGACAATGGTTATAATCTCAAGTTTAATTCTATCATTAAGTTGTCGGGAAACTTAAGCTTTATTACCAATGCTGGTCTAGATTTTAATACATCCAACACCAGAAGGTTCAATGAAAATTGGGGTACAAATCTGAGGATTAACAATCCGAACAGCCTCGATGTTGATAATAATTATACATCGACCTGGACCGTCAACAATGTTCTGTCTTATAACAAAACATTTGGCCAAAACCACAATATATCCATTACTGCAGGTGAAGAATCAATTAATTCAACAAGTTACGATGAATCATCCTCTGTTATGAATCTTCCTGACCAGAATCTAAATGTGGTTTATTTAAGCAATGGCCTGGGAATAAGAACTTCCAGCGAAGCTAAAGCAGGGTATGCCTTACAATCATTTTTTGGCCGTGGTAATTACGACTACAAAGGCAAATACCTTGTAAGCATTGTAATACGCGAGGACGGAACTTCGAAGTTTGCTCCGAAAAACAAATGGGGCACTTTTTATTCAGGTTCAATTGGATGGGTAATCAGCCAGGAAAATTTTTTAAAAGATGTGAATATAATTGACAGGTGGAAAGTCAGGGCCGGGTATGGTCTTAACGGTAACCAGGACATACCCAATTGGTATGCATATACCGACAAGCTTTCACCCCAAATAAATTATCCTTTCGGTGGTACCGTCAATAATGGTTACGCACCGACTCAATTAGGCAATGCTAATGTAAAATGGGAAACCGCTACTCAATTTGACCTTGGAACTGATTTAAGCCTCTTTAAAGGAATGCTCAATTTTACAGTCGATTATTTTTATAAAATTACGCACAACATGCTCGTACAGCAGCCACTACCGCCTTCTGTCGGATATAATTATCTTAATGGGAACCCATGGGTGAATAATGGCGAAATATTAAATAGGGGACTGGAAATTGAAGTGGAGCATAAAAGAAAAATTGGAGATTTTGGGTATAGCATAGCCGTAAATATTTCCACTTTACACAACGAAGTTCTCCAAATGAATGGGGCAATTATTGATCAGGCATTTGGATTCACCAGAACTGAAAAGGGATACCCTATAGGCTCTTTTTACATGTATAAGATGGTTGGGATCTTCCAAACTCCAGCAGATATTGCTAAACATGCTTTCCAGGGGAACACTCTTGCAGCAACCGGTCAGGCCGGTGATATCAGGCCAGGTGATGTTATGTATGCAGATATAAATGGGGATGGAGTGATCAATCAACAGGACATGACCCATGTGGGGAGTCCGATACCAACCCTGACAGGAGGACTTAATCTTTCCTTTGATTACAAAGGAATCGATTTTTCATTGTTTTTCCAGGGAGCTTATGGCGATAAAATTTATTACCAGGCCGCCAGAGATATTGAAGGCTTTTACAGGCCATTTGCGGTTACTGAAAGATATTACGACAATCAATGGACCGGTCCCGGAACCAGTAATACTTATCCTATTGCTTCATGGTCGGACTCACAAAATAATACTGTTACATCAACCCGATTCCTGCAAGACGGTTCTTATGTCCGTTTAAAGAATCTTCAGATTGGTTATACACTTCCCACTTCTTGGACCCAGAAAGCACATATTAGTAAGGTTCGCGTCTATTTTTCAGGAACCAACCTCTACACGCTGACAAAATATACGGGTTTAGATCCTGAAATGACAACGAATAACAACGTTACTCCAGGTCAGGGAGTTGATATTGTGCGTAATGTAGACTGGGGGACTTTTCCAACAGCTATATCCTATAATCTCGGAATTGATGTAATCTTTTAACAATCGTAGCCATGAAAATAAAATATTTAATATTTATAATTTCAGTTTTTGCTGTCAGTTCCTGCCAGAAATTTCTGACTGAAGACCTGCAGGGAGTATACTCCAGTGCAACTTTTTATAAAAACCAGGGAGAGGCCTTAATGGCTATAAACAGCGCTTACAATGACTTGCTCTTTAATAGTTCCGACAACTGCATTTGGGTATTTGGTGACGTGGCATCCGACGATGCAGTAAAAGGCAGCCTGGCTGGCGACCAGTTGGATATACAATATATTGATCAGTTCAATGTGGTGCCTTCTAATTTAGAATTGCTAAGCATCTGGATGAGATATTACGATGGAATAACCCGCGCCAATATTGTACTCTCCCAGGTTCCAAATATCTCAATGGATGCAACCCTCAAAGCCCGCATTTTAGGCGAAGCAAAATATATCAGGGCCCATATGTACTTCTATCTTGTAAACATCTTCGGCAGCATTCCATTAAAACTAAACCCCCCGTTAACCCAGGCCGATATAAATGTTCCTAAAAGCAGTGTTGCAAGCATTTATAAACAGATTGAAACTGACCTTATTGATGCTTCAGCTGTTTTACCGGCAATATATACATCTTCGGATGTTGGTCGAGCTACTAAAGGTGCAGCCTTAGGTTTATTGGCAAAAACCTATTTGTATGAGGGCAAATATGATCAGGTACTTGCAACTATAACGTCAATTGATTCCCTTCAATTATATAAGCTTATGCCCGTTTACAGTGATAATTTTCATGCTGCCACTCAGAGCAACCAGGAATCTCTTTTCGAGATTCATCATATGCGCGGACAGAACCCGGGACTTGGAAATTTTCTGAATCAATATTTTGCTCCCAGGGGAGATTCAATATATTCAGGTTATGCATTCGACGCCCCGACACAAAACTTTGTTAGCGAATTTGAAATCACGACCGATTCCATTGTGGACCCAAGACTAGATTATACAGTTGGCAGACCCGGTCAAAAGTGGATCAATGGGGAATCATTCATCTCGACCTGGTCTCCTACAACCTATATCAGTAAAAAACATATTCAACCTTTTAGTGAGGTACCAAACGCAACAGCCGATGGCTATTTAAGCTATGTTTATTTGCGCTATGCCGATATATTATTATTTAAAGCCGAAGCGCTTAACGAATTGGGACGCACTGCAGAAGCTTTGATTCCTCTAAACCAAGTGAGAAAACGCGCCAGGGAAAGCTATTTATATGACAGCAAACTTGCAGGTTTCGGCACCATTCCCAAGAATCTTCTTCCCGATGTAGTGACCACAAATCAGCAGGATGTACGAACGGCAATATATCATGAAAGACGAGTTGAGCTAGGCCTGGAATTTCACCGTTTTTTCGACCTGATGCGTTATGGACAACAGGCAGCTGAAGCAGCTTTAACTGGTACCAATTTTACTTATGCTAATAATCGTTACTTCCCTATTCCTTTAAATGAGCAAGACAATAATACAAACTTAAATAACTAATCCTTTTTAAAATAATTAATTAATTGTTTCATCAAAACTTAAAAAAATGAGAAAACAGATTTTAAAAGCAATCTATTTATTATTTGCAATAATGATTATTGCAAGTATTTCCTTTTCATCATGCAAAAAGGACAAAACCACTCCTGTTGTTACAACTGCTTTGTCTGATTCTATTACTGCAGCAACAACTTTTATGAACAATTCTGTGGAAGGTTTTGCAGCCGGTCAATATCAAAAAGGATCAAAGGCTGCACTGCAAACTACCATTACCCAGGTTCAAGCCATTTTGGCTGATCCTACATCTACACAGGTCATTATCAATAATGCTATTGCAAATCTAAGCGCTGCAGTTGCATTATTCAAAACCAAGACTATTGTGCCAATTGCCCAGGCTAACCTGGTAGCGCAGTGGACATTCAGTGAAGGTACAGGGACTACGGTTACGGACGCTTCTTCCAATCATCTTGTAGGTACTTTTATGGAAGGTCATACAGTTATTCATGGAAGAGGTCCACTTCCTACATGGTGCCCAGACAGGTACGGAGTTGCAAATCAGGCGCTTCATTTCTCTTATGGAGGTCACATTGAAGTTCCATATAATTCAATTTTAGCTCCTACTCAAATGACAATTTCATTGTGGTTTCAGGTTGACAGCCTTAATCTGGCAGATAACTACATGATTTCTGAAGACTGGTGGGAGGGTTACAAATTGAATCTGCAAACTGCTACCAAACCGTTCTTCACATTCTTCAATGGAACCAACATTTATGACCGGGATTGGAATGCCAATGGAATTACTGATCATAACTGGCATCACCTTGTAGTTACCCTTACAGCTGGTGTAGAATCCTATTATGGTGACGGAGTATTGATTTATACCTGGAACGATGTCACAGGAGGTATTGTCATCCAAAAACCGCAAACCTATGTTATTGGGCAGGCACAACCCAATACTCTTGTGAATGTTTTACCAGCTGATGATCCTTCCCAATGGGGTGTAGGTTACTTCAGAGGTTCGATGGATGAAATAAGGATTTACAATATTGCTCTTACAGCTACACAGGTAACGAGCATATATGACGCAGAAAAACCATAGAAATTTGTTGCATAGTTTTAATGGCTTATTTGATGTCAGTTAGATGATTATGAAAGCTATACCGGGAAAATCCGGTGTGGCTTTTTGAATGCTACAATACTTTCTTTACCCATTCCTGTTCAAGAAAGAAAATCAGCGTATTTATAAACTTTTTAAGACGAAAATTGAACTACTCAAAAGAATGGTAAAACGTTCATTTCTGAATTTTGTACTCATTTTCATCTCCTTAGCAGTTTTTGCTCAACCGGGACAACTAAATGTTTCTCGCATAACTCAAATGCCGGATTTACCTGCACCCTTAATGATCAGGAACTGGCATGCTGTAACACTGAATTATGATACATTTGTATTCAACCTGGGGAAAACAGATCAATATTTGCCACTGGCCCGTATCGGAACTACCGGTGAATATAACTATCCCGACATTCAGCCTCTTTTTCTCGATTCTTACGTGGGCTCTGTTGACCATCCCAATGAGGCAGAGGCAATAAACATATTACCTGCTATAGTCGGTGCAAGTCTCGCCGGTGTTGATAAAAGCAAGCAGAATGGCATGAACTGGGTAGCTAAGAGCAAGGATTTTTTTAATCTTACTAACGGTCAGAATGTCTATCTGAACAATTATTCAACAACTTCGGGCAGTGATTGGTGGTACGATGTAATGCCCAATGTTTATTTCTATCAGATGCTTTCTCTCTATCCTGATACAACTTTTGAATTTCATAGCCAGTTTACTTCCGTTGCCGACCGCTGGCTTTATTGTGTAAATCAATTGGGCGGGAGTACTACACCCTGGACCCTGCCTGATATGAACTACCGGGCCTTTAATCTTGCAACCGGGCTGCCACTCACAACCGGCGTTGCAGAGCCCGAATCAGCAGGAAGTATTGCCTGGCTTCTTTATAACGCTTACCTCAAAACAGGAAACAGAAAATATTTTGAAGGAGCCCAGCTTGCCATGGATTTTCTGGCAGGCCTTGCTTCAGACCCTTCCTATGAACTTCAGCTCCCTTACGGAACTCTTATTGCAGCCCGTATGAATGCAGTTGAAGGCACAAATTACCCCATTCAGCAAATGCTCAACTGGTGTTTTGACCATAACAATCCTCTAAGGGGTTGGGGAGTCACAGTTGGAACTTGGGGTGGTTATGATGCTTCTGGCCTGATAGGTGAAGCCACTGATGCAGGAAACGATTATGCCTTTGTAATGAACGGATTTCAGCAGGCAGCTGCACTTGCTCCACTTCCCAAGTATGATAAGCGGTTTGCCCTTGCTATTGCCAAATGGCTGCTGAATGTTACCAACGCCAGTCGGCTGTTTTATTGGAATGCACTTCCACCAACCCAACAGGATTCTTATGCCTGGGCTTCAGTAAACGATCCCACAGCCTGCATCCCTCACGAATCAATGAAACAGAGCTTGCTGGCAGAATCTCCTTATGCCACAGGCGATGCCATTGCCGGAGGCTGGGCTGCTACGAACCTTTCGCTATATAGCGGTTCAAGTGTGGGATATCTCTCTGCCGTGATCGACACAACCAATGTCGCGGGAATCCTCCGGATTAACCTGAATAATACTGATTTTTATGGCGAAAATGCTTTGATTTCTTATTTATATTTTAATCCTGCTCTCACCAGTAAACAGGTAAATATTAGCCTTCCTCCTGGAACCTTCGGAGTCTATGAAGCTCTTACAGAAAACATTCTTAATTCAAGCGTTTCCGGATCATTTCAATTATCCATTCCTCCTGGTGAAGTAAGGCTTATCAGGCTTTATACGGCGGGTATTGTACCCCAGGCAAGCAATGGAAAGTTATATGCAGGTACAGACATCCTCGATTACCATTATCAATATAATTATTCGCAAAAACTTCGTATAAAAGCGCTTTCGGTCAGACAGAATCCAGTCGTTATAAATTCTGTATTTACGGCATACTGTGATACGGGAAATGTAACTCAGGGTCAGACCGTGCAATTTAAATGGTATCTGAATGATACACTTATCGCAGGCCAAAACCAGTTACAGGCTCAGTTTACTGCCCCGGATACTGCCTGTCAGCTAATCCTTAAATGTATAATCAGTTCTGGTGGCCAGACCGCTGAAGACACAATCCATATTCAGGTAGTCGAGAATATAGCCACTCCTCCGGTAGTAAATGGAATTCAGTCTGAACTTAAATACACGGCGAAAGGCGGAGAAAACACGTTTACAGCAAATTCAATACCAGGTCCGGGAGAAATCCTTCAATATAACTGGAGCGCTTCAGCAGGCAATTTAAATCAAACGAGCGGACGTTCAGTAAGTTGGCAGGCACCCAAAACGCCCACTGTGGCTAGCATCACAGTGAAGGTCAGCAATCAGGATAAACTTTCAACAACAATATCTGTCGGAGCGCTAGTAAAAGATACAAGTATAGCCTCTCAAACTCCGCTTATCTGGTATCCTTTTGATACAGGAACTCATAATGCTATTTCTGACAGCTTTAATGCCACAGCATTAGGCGTTACAAAGTCGCCAGATGCACGTGGTATCCCATCCCTTGCTTATCACTTTGCCACTGGTCAAGACATCATTTATACCGTTAATCAGGATTCACTTAATTTCAGTAATGCTGTAAGTCTGAGTTTCTGGGTAAAATGCGAAACGTTTGGGTCAGAAAGATTTATAATCTCTCATGGTTCCTGGCAGCAGCGATATAAACTCTCAATTATTCCTACTGGCTTCCTGCGATGGACAGTTAAAACAGATTCGGGAGTATGCGATCTAGACGGCTCAGTCCCAATTCTATTAAATCAATATTACCATGTTACAGCGCTGTATACAGGCTACTCTATGGAACTATACGTTAACGGAATGCTGGATACTTTTAAGCCCTTTTCAGGTTTAATACTCAGTTCAACAAAACCTTTGACCATAGGCAGGGAAGACGATGTTGTAACCCTATTCAATTTAATTGGGAGCGTGGATGAAGTAAAGTTATGGGATAAAGAGATTCCTGTTACCCAGATTGCAAGGTTAAAGGACCAGTGGTTAACATCTACAGGAATAGATAACATTTACCTCATTGAACGTCTGTATCCCAATCCTGCAAAAGATATCATTCATATCGAATTCCCCGGTACAATCCAGATTGAAAACATTTCACTGTTTAATATGGAAGGAAGAGAAGTCTCTGGTTATAAAGTTAATATACAAAGTTCCGGGATAGTAATTGAAATTTCTCAGACTAAACCGGGATTATATTTACTAAGGATGATTCTGAAAGATGGCCGAGTGATAACCAGAAAAATTATTATCAGGTGACCTGAATTCAAGGACTAAGGGCATTTGTTAATTTTATATGGTTTTTAAGCTCACCCCATAAATTCCTTTTATTGATTATATAGGATTAATGAGTCCGAATGAATAAAAAAACGAACCTTTATTTGTAGCTAAAATGAATGGGAGGATCTGATTTTTCTTTCAAAAAACAAGCTGAATTATTTGAGGGGAGGATTTTATAACCTATTAATACTAACCAAGGTTAATTGAACTTCCTTTAACTTGGGGAAAATTGCTTCCACTGAAAAATAAGATGTCAAATCAAAAAATCCCAATCTGTGCCGTTCGGGACCCCGAACGGACAAAAGTTGCAACCAGTTGAATGAAATTTTTTCCCAGAAATTCCGGATTCCCAGTCATAAGGTAATATGGATAAAAAATTTTGGCAGAAAAATTGAAAACCA